>Ga0210377_10000632_pt1 | contig 33457 bp, 36 predicted proteins | sample PLM4_65_b1redo_FD_155480 | JGI IMG/M metagenome (GOLD analysis project Ga0210377, IMG submission 155480) | Groundwater sediment microbial communities from an aquifer in East River, Colorado, USA - PLM4_65_b1 redo | ecosystem: Environmental > Terrestrial > Soil > Riparian zone | place: USA: East... | reverse complement strand
TTGTCCCGTCAGCGAGAAGGGAGAGCGAGGTGGAAGCCCTTCACCGGCATCGAACGGGAATGCCCATCCCTTATGGGATAAAAAGACCGAACTCGCCTGTTATCTCAAACGAGAGACTTCATCGGTGAAACGCAAAAACCCTGCGAGTAGTCGATGACGGAGTAGCCCGTTATAGCAACCAAAGTGCGTTGTTAATCAAATAGTTGTTAGTCGCTTCGTCGCAAGACCAGCCGACTATCGGACTAAAGACTAAACGACGAATTCGGGTGGTACCGCGGAGAGAACTCTTCGTCCCTGTTGTGGATGAAGGGTTTTTTGTTTTTAGTATGTCATTGCGAGGGCTGAGACGCGATAGCGTCGAAATCCCGAAGCAATCTCCTATTCGAAGATTAGTTGAGATTGCTTCGTCGTGGCGCCAAAAGCGCCACTCCTCGCAATGACACCAGAAATTAGAAAAGGAGGCACAAATGAACGTTCGGATCAATTACATCTTCTGGAAAGAAGGCCCTCTTCTTCCGCGCCTCCTTCTTGCATCAAACATCGAATGTTGAAAGTCAATCAGGAGACATGAACCCTGATACTGGAAAACCGGAAATTCTAATTTATGAGGAAAGAATGGCTGTAACGAAAAAGAAAACAACTATAAAGAAAAAAGTGACATCGAAGCCGAAAAAAGCTGTAGCGAAGAAGGTCGTAACTAAGAAGGTCAAGAAAGTGACCAGGCCCGCAACTTCAAAAGTAAAAGCGGCGACATCGCCCACAAAGGGGAAGAAAGTTGCGGCGAAAAAGATTGTCGTGAAGAAGACTGCGGCTTCCAAAAAAGTTATTGCAAGGAAAGCCGCGCCGAAAGCGAAGGCGACAAAAGCGATCATGGCTGTGACCGAACAACCCAAGGCAGTGATGATGGTTGAGAAGAAGCAGTCCGCTATTCAGGCGGTGAAAGAAGTGAAGGCGACTAAAGTCGCTGCTACGACGAAACGAGATATTGCTTTCAACCCGCAGGAGATGGAGCCGCGCTGGCAGAGGAAATGGGAAGCGGACAAGTTATACCGCTCCGTGATCGACAACAGCCGTCCCAAACACTACGCGCTGACCATGCTGCCCTATCCCAGCGGTGACCTGCACATCGGTCACTGGTACGCGATGATTCCGCCAGATACGCGCGCACGTTTCATGCGCATGAAGGGCTATAACGTGCTGTTCCCGATGGGCTTCGACGCTTTCGGTCTGCCCGCGGAAAATGCCGCCATCAAGGAAGGCGTCCACCCGATGAAGCGCACGTTCGAGAACATTGAACGTATGCGCAAACAGATGAAGACCATGGGCACAATGTTCGATTGGGAACGTGAGACAGTCTCTGCGTCGCCCGAATATTACAAGTGGACTGAATGGTTTTTCATTCAATTATATAAAGCCGGGCTGGCTTATCGCAAGAAATCGGCAGTGGATTGGTGTCCCAAAGATAACACGACCCTGGCGCGCGAACAGGTCATCGGTGATGAGCGCGTCTGTGAACGTTGCGGAACTCCCGTGATTAAGAAGGAACTGGATCAATGGTTCTTCAAGGCCACCAAATATGCCGATGAATTGTTGAACTTCGATGGCATCGACTGGCCCGAGCGTGTCAAGAGTCTGCAGACCAACTGGATCAATCGCAGTGAGGGAGCATCAGTCATCTTCAAAACGGAAATCGGCAACCACGACATCGAGATCTTTACGACCCGCCCCGATACGCTGTGGGGTGCGACCTTCATGGTCTTTTCCCCCGAACATCCACTGGTGGATAAGGTCACATCGCCCGAACAAAAAGCCGCAGTGGAAGAATATAAGGCACAAGCCGCACGCCAGTCGGATATCGAGCGCGAAGCCGTTGATAAAGACAAGACCGGTGTATTTACCGGGGGTTACGCCATCAACCCTGTCAACCAGGCACGCATTCCGATCTGGATGGCAGATTATGTTCTGATGTCGTATGGGACAGGCGCGATCATGGCTGTCCCAGCACACGACGAACGTGACTTTGCGTTTGCCCGCAAATATGGATTGAAAGTGGTTCCCGTTATTCAGCCTGAAGGTGTTGCGTTGGACGGCGATACGATGGAAGCCGCACACGAGCATGAAGGCGTAATGATCAACAGTGGTCCGTTCAACGGTACACGCGCAACGAATGACAAGGGAAAGAAGAATCCCGCGATCAAGGCTGTGATCGAGTGGCTGGAGGAACAAGGCATCGGAAAGGAAGCGGTCAATTATCGTTATCGCGATTGGTTGATCTCGCGCCAGCGTTATTGGGGCGCGCCCATCCCCATGGTCTATTGCGAGACACATGGATGGAATCCTGTGCCTGAAGATCAATTGCCTGTTTTACTGCCCGAAGATGTTGAATGGAAACCAACAGGCGAGTCGCCGTTGAAATTGCACCCGACATGGAAGAATACCACCTGCCCGGTGGGTGGCGAGCCAGCCACGCGCGAAACCGATACGATGGATACGTTCATGTGCTCGTCATGGTATCACCTGCGTTATCTGTCGCCGCATTACGACAAGGGTCCCTTCGAGGATGCCGAGTATAACTACTGGATGCCTGTTGATACCTACACGGGCGGCATCGAACATGCAACAATGCACCTGTTGTATACGCGTTTCTTCCACAAGGCTTTGCGTGACATGGGCATTACCGAAGGTAATGAGCCGATGATGCAATTACGTAATCAGGGTATGGTGTTGGCGGAGGATAACACCAAGATGTCCAAGAGCCGCGGCAAGGTGGTTGCGCCCGATATGCTGGTGAATAAATATGGAGCCGATACTGTGCGCGCCTATTTGATGTTCTTCGCAAGATGGCAACAAGGCGCACCTTGGGATTCGCATGGCATCGAAGGGACTGCGCGCTGGATTCGCCGCGTGTGGACTCTGTTCACGGATCAGACTCAGCCCGGGTCTGCCACCGGTGAAGTGAAAAAGGATCTGCGCCGTCGCGTCCACCAGACTCTGCGCAAAGTAACACATGACTTCGAAAATTTTGAGTTCAACACGATCATTTCGTCCATGATGGAATTGCTGAATGAAATGTACAAGGCGCGTGAAGCGGGCGCGGTGGGAAGCGCCGCATGGAGCGAAGCGCAGGAGATCTACCTGAAGATGCTGGCTCCTGTTGCCTCACACATCGCCGAAGAACTGTGGACGAATCATTTGGGCAAGCCATATTCGATCCACCAACAGATGTGGCCCAAAGTGGACGAAGCCGCTACGAAGGAAGATTCCATCGAATTGCCTGTTCAGATCAACGGCAAAGTGCGCGACCATATCACGGTCCCTGCGGATGCGAGTGAGGAGGATATCAAATCCGCCGCGCTGGCAAGTGAGACCGTCCAGAAATATCTGGAAGGCAAAGAGCCCAGGAAAGTGATCGTGGCGAATAGGAGATTGGTAAGTATCGTAGTGTGATGAAAAAGGTAGGCGACGGTGGTGTCACCGTCGCCTAACACTGTCTCATTAATAATTAAACTTTTTGAATTGTTTTGTAAGCCAGAATTTAAACTTCAAGTTTACATACGCATGGCAGACATGCGTGCGGCGCTCTGTAATCATTTAATTTGAAATGCGTTTCCATGGAATGCTATTTATCATCCCGGTTCAACATTCGGAATGCGATTGCCCCAACCCCCAACGGAACCCAAAACGTAATACCACGATAGGCAAGCGTTATGATCACCGCCTGACTCCATGGAACGCGCAGGGATGAAAGCGCCAGCGGCATGATGCCTTCCACAATGCCAATGCCGGCCGGCGTAGGCGATACAATGAGGAAAACATAGGAGATCGCGAAACCGCCGATGATGGTTCCGGCAGTGAACGGGACCTGGAAGGAAAGGAAGGCTGCCATAAGGACGCAGATCATCAATGCCTTGTTTGCAAATGAATACAATAACGGTTGGATGAGACTGCGCGGCCTTTGTGGCAGGGATTTAAGATCATCGGCCAATTCGCGGGCAAATTCATGCGCCCGCGCTTCACTGAGATATTCGCGATGAGCAAACGGGCGCGCCACGCGGTTGACGAGCCGTGCCATCCATGCCAGCGCGTTCCCCAGCGCCTCCGCGGAACGGGAACCAAGATAAAGCAAAAATCCGAGTGCGATTGCAATTGCAAAGATAACGCTTGAGGCGATGATCTCCGTCGGGTCAAGATCGTTGCGGCGAAAAAGGACAATTAACCCGAGCGTGAGTACGAACAGGAACGCGACATAATCCAGAAAGAGATATAACATGCTGGCAACCGTCGCTTTGCCGGGTGATTGGCCACTTCGATGGGCGTCACTGATAAACACTGCCATGCCTCCCATCCCCGCGCTCGGTGCAACCGTGTTGACGAAGTTCGCGGCGGCAGACAGGAGGGAAAGTTTGGAGACCGTCCCGTCCATGCCAAGCAAATGATAAAGGGAATGATAGGTCAACCCGGAAGCGACGAACCAGGCGCCTTGTAAGAGGAGCGCGAGCAGAACGAACCAGAGATGTCCCTGTTGGAGGGTTTCGACAATGCTTTCAAGTTCCCCAAAGCTCAGATAGACGAAAGCGGCGCCCAAAAAGAGCACAAGGATGAATATGAATTTCCGCATCTATCAGGGATTATACACAAACACCCGCGAATTTTTCGCGGGTGTCGATCAAGTGAACAGGAATCTTTTTAGTCTCTGCGTCTTCCGCCGAGGCCGCCGACGAGGAAAACATAGTAAAGCAATTGCAGGACGGCCGTGACCAGGCCAGCCACATAAGTCAATGCGGCGGCATTGAGCACAGTATTGACACCGCGCATTTCCTCGTCCGTTTGGATAATGCCTGTTTGCGCAAGCAACTGCTTTGCCCGCGCAGAGGCGTTGAATTCCACTGGCAGGGTCGCGAGCGCAAAGACCGCGCCTCCTGCAAAGAACAAGACACCCAGCCATGCAAGGTTGATCCCGATATTGGTCGAACGAAGGAGCAACCCAACCATGATGAGGATCCAGCCGAGGTTGGAGCCAATGTTCACCATGGGGACAATCGCGGAACGGAAACGAAGCGGGATGTATTCATCGGCATCCTGCATGGCATGACCGAGTTCATGCGCCGCGATGGCAACCGATGCCACAGACGGGCTGTTGGAAACGCCCGGTGACAGATACAGGGTTTTATTGCGCGGGTCATAGTGATCAGTGAGATTGCCTTCCACACCCTGGATCTGCACGCCATACAGACTGCCCGTTGAGAGCAACCTTTGAGCAGCTTGATGGCCGGTAAGACCACTGCTCGCACGGATCTGACTCCATTTGGCGTTTGCATGCCGTACATACCATGAGGTGATCCCCATTAAAATGAACGCAGGGATCATGAAAATGAGATAGATTGGGTCAAAGAAAAACATGATTCGCTCCTTTCAAAATAAGATTATGGAACCGGCGTGGATGTAATGACGGAGGTCGGCATGGGCATGGATGTTGGGATCGGGGTTCCGTTGATGACTGCCATTAACGTTTCCACTGCCGCATCCAGTTGCGGGTCAAGGCCGGCCTCAAAATCGTCCTGGGTCAATTCAACATAGACATCCGGAGTCAGGCCGATATCCTCGATGAGGCGCTGGCTTGGGGTAAGCCATTGTGCGCTGGTGACCGCCACGGAACCCTGATTATCAAGCATATTCACACTTTGCACGGATCCCTTGCCAAACGTCGTAACGCCGACCAGCTTGGCGCGACCATAATCCTGAAGTGCACCTGCTACGATTTCTGATGCCGAAGCGGAAGCTTCATTAATGAGCACGACCATTGGGATGTCAACGGCAATGCCATTGCCAATGGACATATTCTCTTTGAGTCTTCCATCGCCGTATTTTTCATAGACAACGACCTGCCTCCCGGGCAGAAACTCGGATGTGACGGCTATGCCCTGATCGAGATACCCCCCGCCGTTATAACGGAGGTCCAGGATCAACCCCTTTGGGTTCTGGGCAAGGAGTTCATCGAGCGCGAGGCGTAAATCCCTGTCCGCAGAATCGCCAAAGGTATTCAATTGCACATAGGCGATGCCATCAGGGCGCATCTCAGATTCCACCAGCGGGGTGGTGATCTTGGCGCGCGTGAGAGTCACATCGAAGGGATGGCCTTCGCCTTTGCGCAATATCGTCAAGGTGACCTCCGTGCCCTCAGGACCAAGCACTTTCTGTCGGACATCCTCAGGTGGAACACCAGTCATGTCATTACCATCCACCGCGATCACCTGATCTCCCGAGCGCAAGCCAGCCTTTGCAGCAGGTGAATCTTTGATCGGACCGATAATGGTCATGTACTCCCCGCTGGTATCAACGTACGCGCCGATGCCTTCATAATCCTTGCCGTTCAAATAATTATTTTTTTGCACCAGTTGTTCAGGATTATCATAATAGTTGAGTCCAACTTCCAATGTCTGCAACATGCCGTTGATGGCACCCTCCATCAGCTTGACATCGTCCACCGGCTGATCAACATATTGCTCATGAATGATGTTCCATGTTTCCCAGAAGGGTGCGAAAAGCGTTTGCACATCACCCGGCGTGGCGGATTGTTGCTCGGGTGAGACCGTGGGAGGAGCAGATGGGATAAACTGGCTTATTGATGGAAACTGTCCGCTTAATGGCAAAAGGTGACCGACTAAAAAGCCGCCGGAGAAGGCTCCAGCCAGCAAAATGACCGAAACCGCAGTTATCAGGATCGTTCTAAGGGTTTTATCCACAAATACCTCCGTGAGAATATACGAAAATCACAGGATAAAGATACTACCCTGTGATTAATACACCATGAATCAAATGTCGAGATTGTATTGGAACGGTATAAAAATATTGTAAAACCTGAACCGGTGCGATCTCATCACTCCCCATTTTTCTTCTTTTCGAACTCTTCCATGCGCTTCCTCAATTCATCCATCGCCTTGTCAGATTTGTTTTCGGGTCGTTTGCTTATGGCATCGTTGAATGTCTTCATCCAGCCTGAATCCCCATCTTTTGCCCAATTGCGCGCGATAACATACATCACAAAGTTGGAGCCAAGGATGAGGATAATGAAGATCAATGCTCCGATCAAAACACTGTCTGTTTCCATTTTTGGTCTCCATGTGTAAGGCGGGATGGCACCCCGCCTCACGTTAATCTCCAAGCAGGATTGGCAGATGCGTCCAGTCTGTAAAGACTCCGCTGGCATCGGCGATCGGTTCATCTGTGCCGTATAGGATGCTCGCCATGCCCACGTCGAGGGCGGCGCGCGTGGTGCGCGGCAGATCATCGATCATCACGCATTTACGCGGGTCGGGCTCATCAGCAAGTTCCTGTGCAATGGCAAAGGACTCGGGCATGGGCTTGCAATACGGCGCGACCGCGTTCACGTCCACGATGGTTTCGAAGAGATCATCCAACTGAAGCGCGGCGAGGACGCGTCGGGCGTGGGGAACGTCTGCGTTTGTAAAGATCAGTTTCCGGTTGGGTAGTGAAGCGATGACTTCCCGCAGGACCGGGTTCGGGGTCAGGTAATCCTTGAGGGGCAGGTCATGCACAAAGGCGAGGAAATCCTGTGCATCTGCATTGTGGCGCGCCTGCAAACCGCGCAGGGTGGTCCCGTACATTTTGAAATATTGCTCGCGTAGTTTCGGCACATCCTGTTCGGGAATGCCGAGCCGGTCTCGCATGTAAATGTTCATGCGTTCCTTGATGGCCATCCACAAGCCGGTGGATGACGGGTAGAGCGTGTCATCGAGGTCGAAGAAGAGGGTTGAAAACCGCATTGGGCGATTATACCTTTATGGCAAGTTGAGATATTGGTCGAAGAACTGGATCGTGTATTGGATGAATTCCCTGTCACCTGTGCCGATAAATGTGTGCGGCATGTCCTCGTAATAATTACAATCGACGGTCTTGCCAAGTGATTTCAATTGCTCGCACGTAAGCATGGACCATTCGACCGGCACGAGCAAATCCGCCAGCCCGTGATGGATGCTGACCGCGGCGGTGATATTCCCAAAGAAATACATCGGCGAGATGTCCTTAAGTTCTTCGGTGGGAACAGCAAGTTCCTCCAGCCCCCGCGTGTCGCCGGACCAGCGCGAAATGGCTTCGTAATTTTTCTGCTCATCGCCGCTCATCGCGGCATACAGCACCGCGGCTTTCACGTCATTGCTGACCGTCAGTACGCGGGTGCTGATCCCGCCACCCATGCTGTGTCCCCACAAACCAATGAGAGACGGGTCTGCATTTTGTAATGGGTCGCCCGCGAGTCCGCTTTGCGTTTTGACGAGTGCGATCAGGTTGAGTACATCGATCGCCATGCCCACGCGGAAAAGGTTATCGCCGTCGTCCGACGGTCCATAGCCGCGCAAGTTCACATGCAAAACGATATATCCCGCGCTCCCCAGTGCATCTGCGTAGGATGTTGTGTAATCGAACGTATTGTAGATTTCCGGGTCGATGTAACCATGGATCGCGATGATCACAGGATGCTTTTCATTATCGTTCGGGATATTGGCAAAACCATAGATGTTCAATCCGTCGCTGGGGTAACGGAAAAAATACCGCGTGAACGCGCTGTTTGTCCCGACCTTTTCATAGAACTCGATCTGCCCGCCTCCATACGCCCGTGAGCGCAGATATTCTATGGAATACCCATAATATGGATTCGGTGTCGGTGAAATTGTTGGGGTAAAAGTTGCAACAGGTGCGAGGAGGAGCGTTTCCGTCGGTAATGGCGATGACATCGGCGTAGCCAACAATGTGGGTGTTACAGGTACATTCGCCGGGGCACATGCAGTCAATAGAAGCAAAAGAAATACGATTAAAGATATTCTTTTCATTTTCATTAGTCTCCACACGCAACTGAAGGATTATTATATCCCTGCCACGCGTTATAATCATTTCATGCCTATTCGTCTACTTTCCCCTGAAGTCGCATCACAGATCGCCGCGGGCGAAGTCATCGAGCGTCCCGCTTCTGTGGTCAAGGAATTATTGGAAAATTCATTGGATGCCGACGCACGGACGATCACGATCACGGTTGAAGAGGCTGGGAGGAAATTGATCGAAATTGCGGATGACGGATCGGGGATTCCCTCTGACGAATTGGAACTGGCGGTCTCGCGTCACGCGACCTCAAAGCTGGTCCGCTCCGATGAACTTTTTTCCATCTCCACGCTTGGGTTCCGCGGCGAAGCCCTCGCTTCGATCGGTTCCGTTTCACGGATGACCGTCACCTCGCATGTAAAAAAAGAGAAGGAAGGCGCACGACTGAAGGTGGAAGGCGGGAAATCCAGCAGACTAACAAAAATTGGAACAACTGTCGGCACGACCGTTCGTGTCGAAGATCTGTTCTACAACGTCCCCGCGCGCTTGAAATTCCTGAAGTCCGATGTTACCGAACGCCGCGCCATTGACTCTTTGGTCACGCGCTACGCGCTGGCATACCCTGATAAACGGTTCAAATTATCTGAAGGCAAAAACGTCACTCTGCAAACATCAGGTGATGGTGACCGTCGCGCCATTCTTGCCGCGCTCTACGGTGTGGATGTAGCCAAACAGATGCTCGAGATCATGACTGAAGAGGAAGGTTTTCGACTCACCGGATTTATCAGTCCCACATCGCTCACGCGTTCCAACCGCAAGGAGATCACATTCTTCATCAACGGTCGCTGGGTGCACGATGTCTCTCTTAGCACTGCGCTCTTGCAGGCATATCACACCTTGTTGATGGTGGGACGTTATCCGCTCACGGCATTATTCCTTGAAATCCACCCCGAGGAAGTGGATGTGAACGTGCATCCCGCGAAAGCTGAAGTTCGATTCCGTAATCAGGATAAGGTCTTTAGCTTTGTCCAACGTTCAGTGCGCAAGACTTTACTGGCATATTCACCTGTACCCAATGTCGCCCCGTCCCTGTGGGGAACAATACGTACAATTCCATCCGAATCAAGGTCATCTGTCGGTTTGGATTGGGCAATCGGGCATGATGAACAATTGACGAACAGAGATCAGAGACTGGAGATTAGTCCTGAGATACCAGTCTCCAATCTCCAATCTCCGATAACCTCACAATCCCCAATTACCAATTACCAATCTCTCCAAATTCCCCTCCTCCGCCTCATCGGCCAGATCGGTGCGACGTATCTCGTCGCCGAAGGTCCCGATGGATTGTATCTTGTAGACCAGCACGCCGCGCACGAACGTGTGCTTTTTGAAAAGCTCATGGCCCTTCGATTGCGAAGCACTCAGGACGGCGCACAACATGGAATGAAAAAGATTCCCTCCCAATCGCTGCTCACACCTGCGGTCGTAACCGTCCCTCCTCAACAGACCCAATTACTAATTACTCAATTGCCTGCATTACAGCACTTCGGTTTCGATGTGGAAGAATTTGGCCCCAATACCTTCCAGGTCCGTGCAATGCCTGTGTTGTTCAAAGGGAGTGATCCCTCCGCCGCGTTGCGTGCGTTGGTCGAGGATTTTGAAGAGGATGAAGCCCCGCTACACAACGAGATCGAGAAAAAACTCGCCGCGCGTGTCTGCAAACGGATGGCGGTCAAAGCGGGGCAAGCCCTGTCGAACGAGGAACAACGCGCCTTGCTCACCGATCTCGAAGCCTGCGACTCGCCGCGTACCTGTCCACATGGCAGACCGACGATGATCCATCTTTCTGTTGACATGCTCGAACGTCAGTTTGGGAGGCGGGGTGCGCGCTAATCGCGTTGAATTCGATCTGCTCCTTTCCCAATTTGCTCAATACGGCCTCGAATTATTTTTAGAATCCACCCGATCCCTGGTCATCTTATTGAGCGAAGGTGGGAAATTGATTTCCTGGAACCAATCGTTTGACTCGATGAAGGATGCATTACATGACACATCCCTGCTAAGGGACTTCCTTTCTCCGTCGAGCAAAACGCTGTTCGACCTGCTTCTTTCCTCTGCGACTCACGACCGCATCAAGACTCAGGGGGAGCTGGAATTGGGCCAGGGAAACCGTCTCGGCGGATATACCTGTTCCCTCTTCCCCATGCCTGATGGGCATATCCTTTTCATCGCTGAGCCAACACACGCCGAGGCTGATCTCAAAGACGTCTCAGCAGAATTGCAAAGAACAAGGCAAATCCTCGAGAGAAAAGAAACGGAATTACGGGCAGTGATGGCACAGGCGGACGAAGTCTCACACACAGATGCACTGACGTTCCTTCCCAACCGCCGCCAGATTATGATCGATCTGCAGAATGCAGTGGAATTCTCGGATCGCTACGGCACGCCGCTCACCATTTCGATGGTGGATATCGATCACTTCAAAAAGGTCAACGATACCCATGGCCATACAGCAGGCGATGATGTGTTACGAAACCTTGCCGGGGAACTCCGCCAGCATATCCGTCACCCCGATACGATCGGGCGCTTTGGCGGGGAGGAGTTCCTGATCGTTTTGCCGCACAGCACAGTAAAGGCAGCTATCGAACAGGCACAGCGCCTCTGCGAACGGATCAGCTCAACACCAATCACAACTGGCGAACAGTCACTTAACATGACCATCAGCATCGGCATCGCGCAATACAAATTACACAAGGAGGACTGGCAGGCACTGCTCAACCGAGCCGATGCCGCGCTTTACGAGGCCAAGAACAGGGGGCGTAATCGATGGGTTGTCTCTGATGAATAAAATGAACGCGTTATGGCTTGAAAACAACGAAATAGACCTGCGCAATGTCCCGCAATCACGTAAACCCAACGAAGCGTTGATCAAAATACGCAAGGCGGGCATTTGCAGTACCGACCTTGAACTGGTGAAGGGATATTATCCATACACCGGCATCATCGGTCACGAATTTGTTGGTGAAGTGGTTTCCCTCACCCCAACCCCTCTCCCTGAGGGAGAGGGGCAAGGGGTGAGGGTTGGCGACCGCGTAGTCGGTGAGATCAACGTAGTTTGCAACGAATGTGAACAATGCCTGAACGGACGCCCCACCCATTGCGAACATCGGACCGTATTGGGAATTGTCAACCGCGACGGCACGTTTGCCGAATATACCAGTTTGCCAATTGCCAATCTGCACCGCGTCCCCGCATCCGTCCCTGATGAGATGGCTGTCTTCACCGAACCTCTCGCCGCGGCGCTGGAGATCCAACAGCAGGTGCAGGTCAAACCCACCGACCGCGTATTGCTCGTCGGTGCGGGGCGGCTCGGACAACTCATCGCCCAGACACTCGCACTGACAGGTTGTGAACTGCGCGTCGTCGCGCGCCACGCACATCAACAGAATTTATTGAAGAAACGCGGGATCAGGATCATTACTGAAGAGGAGATCAAACCGTGGAGATGGGACATCGTGGTGGAAGCGACCGGGTCGCCAGGCGGCTTTTCTTTAGCGAGGCAGGCTATTCGACCGCGTGGAACGCTGGTTCTTAAGTCCACTTATAAAGGTGAGATGAACGTCAACTTTTCATCCATTGTTGTGGATGAGATCAATATCATCGGCTCGCGCTGTGGTCCATTCGAACCCGCACTACGCCTGATGGAATCCAAACAGGTGGATCCGACAGTTTTGATCGATTCCGAGTTTTCGCTTGGGGATGCCTTAAAAGCATTTGAGCACGCCGCAGAAACCGGTGTGCTCAAAGTGTTGATCGAACCATAGCTCGGAACGCCGTCCCCGGCGGCTGGCACTTTATTCGTTGTTGCGCGGTACGGTGCGCGTCGCACGAGGGAGGAAAACTGTGAACGAGGTTCCCACACCTATTTTGCTTTTCACTTCGATGCGGCCATTGTGTCCCTGAATGATCTGCTTGCAGATCGAGAGGCCAAGCCCGGTGCCGGTTGCCTTGCCTTCATGTTCGCGTACACGATAGAATTTTTCGAAGAGATGGGGAATGGATTCTTCCGGGATGCCCATGCCGGTATCCTGAATCATCATGGACAACTCGACACCTGTGTAATTGCCTGTGACAATGATCGAACCGTTGGGACGGTTGTATTTGATGGCATTGCTCAACAGGTTGAGCAATACCTGTTTGATCTTATCGCGGTCGGCTTCAAGAAGTGGCATATCGTTCGGGACATCCACACGGATCTGAATGCTGGTCTCCTGCGCCTTGGACATCATTACATCGCGGCATTCATAAAGCAGGTCCGCCACACTAAATCGTGCCTTGCGGAACTGAACACGTCCGGATTCCAAGCGCGCCAGGTCGAGGAAGGATGAGGCCAGGGAGTTCAACCGCAGGGTCTCATTGTGAATGTTGTTCACGATCTGGTCGCGTTGCTCGCGCGACATCTCAGGGCGGAGCAATAGATAAGTGGCTGTACTCAGTGATGCGAGCGGGGTGCGGAGTTCATGCACGAACTCCGCGATCAGGTCCGACTGCTGGAACAAGCGCGCATTCTCGATCGCCACTGCCGCCTGCGCCCCCAGCACGGTGAGCATGGATTCATCCGGATCGGTGAACCTGCCTCTTTTCTTATTCAGCACTTCAAGCACGCCGACCACCTTGTTCTTTGTCACCAACGGAATGCCCAGCATGGACCTGGTTGAATAGCCGACAGTCTGCTCCACATCACTGTAAAAACGATCGTCCTTGTGGGCATCGTCAATGCGTACGGATTTGCGGTTCGTCACGATCCAGCCGGCGATGCTTTTTTCGAGCGGGACGATGAGTCCACGCATGGTCGGCTCGTCGATATTGGTGGCAACTTGAAAGTAGAGTTGACGCGCCATATCGTCGTAGAGCAGGATCGACGCGGCTTCGGCGTGGGTGATATCCGCCGCGGCGCGTACGATATCATCCAGCAATGTATCCAGGTCCAGTGTGGATGCCAGGTCGCGTGAAATTTCGATCACTCGCAGGTAACTATCGAGGGTTTGGGTTTTGATCTCAGCCATGGATCACTCGCTTCGCTATTTCAGGTAGTATAGTGGAAACGTCCTTCATAATGACGACGTCTGCTCGCACGTTCAGATAAGTGGGTGTATTGTTGATGACGATCAAATGCGCACCGCGGTCAAGGGCTTGCATCGGCAATCCCGCCACAGGCAGGACCTCCAGTGACGATCCGGCGACAAGCATCAGGTCACATTGACGCGCCGCGCGTTGCGCATCCTGCCATGCCGTTTGCGGGAGTTGCTCCCCAAACAATATCACATCTGGCTTCAAGATGCCATTGCAATTTGGGCACTTTGGGATGGTCCCATCATCGATAAAAGCCTGTAAAAAGAATCTGGATTCAAACTTTTTGAAACATTGCGTACACGATAATGTGCTCAATGAGCCGTGCATTTCCACCACATTCCTTGAGCCAGCCTTTTGATGCAACACGTCAATATTTTGGGTGACGATCGTTATTTCGCGGTCCGGGCTTTCCAATTCGACCAGGGCTTTGTGTGCGGCATTCGGCTGTGCATTAAAGATCTGGCTTGCCAGCGGACGGAACCATTCAAAGAACCGTTCGGGGAATGTACGGAATGTGCTTAGTGATGCCACCTCCATCGGTTCATCGCGGGACCACAGGCCTGTACCCTCTGAACGGAAATCCGGGATGCCCGAAGGAGTGGATATCCCCGCTCCGGTGAGCGCCACGACGCGCCCTGCCTTGCGGAACAATTCCGCCGCGTCCTCGATCGCCGCTCCATCGGCGAGTATCGGACTGGCGGATTCACTCATCTGGGAAGCGCCTCGCGCTCTGTGATGAACTCCACCAGTTTCATGATTTGCCGCGCGGTCAGGCTTTCAGGCTGGCACAATACGGCTGGAGTTTGGATGCGCGTGGCTTGTACAAATAATTCGGGAGCTGGCGTAAGGGTGCAGATGATCTCATGGTCCAGCTTTGTTTGCACCTGGCTGGAAGGTAACTGCGTGTCGGAACGCATGCGGTTGTTTAGAACAGAATTTACATTATTCGCATGAATGCCCAACGCGGCAATGTCATCAATAAGCGCCTTGGTCAGGATGATCGTGTTTGGCACGCCTTCCAACACAACCAGCATTTCATTGCAGTGAGGGATAAGCTTTTCAGAGAAGGGCTGCAGTCCCGCGCCGAGGTCAAGGACGACAAAACGCGCCAGCCCGGCCAGCTTCGAAACGATCGCTTCGTAGTTCGCACTTTGGTTGATCAGATGCATGTCACGCGGGCGGTCGGAGGCAAGCAGCAACTTCAGCCCTGACGCATGATGGGTCAATGTCTCCCGAACCTTATCGCGCGTAATATCGCTTAATTTGCCTGCACCTAGAAGATCGGTCAGCCCTTTGATGCCTGTCACGCCCAGGTCGAGCGCCAGCGCGCCGCGCCCCGGGAGCATCTCTGCAATGATCACTTCGCTCTTTGTACGGGCATGCAAACCAGCCGCCAGATTGACAACCAGGGTTGTTGCTCCAAGCCCGCCTCGCGCTCCAAGGACACCGATCACAAATCCTTGATTCTCATTCCTGGCCGGGGCGGAAGCACCCTTCTTCTCTCCCGCACGCGAAAGCAATGCCTTCACACGCGCCTGCAATTCAGAGGGATGCGTGGGCTTGGTCAAATAATCGTTCGCCCCCACCTCGAAACCGATCACCTTGTCATCGAGCTGTGTTTTGGCGGTGAACATCAGGATGGGGGTTTCCATGGTGGACGGATTCTGCCTCAGGCGTCGCGTGACCTCGTAGCCGTCCATATCAGGCATCATCACATCGAGCAGGATCATGTCCGGGTCCTCTTCGAACGCCTTGTCCAATCCCTGTTGCCCATTGGTTGCCGCGCTGATCTGATATCCCTGCCGTTGTAGCATCAACCCGACAAGACGGAGAGTATCGAGATCGTCATCGATGATAAGGATTTTTTCGCTCATGGTGATCCCTTAGCAATTTTTAGTATATGACAGTCTAGCACAAAGGCCTTTTTCGGGCAAGATTCCCTGACTTTTCAGTGAAAATCATTAGATGTTATTCCCTTAAGTGAATAGTCGAAGACCAGACTAAAAAGTTACGCTCCAGAAACGGTTCAATTAAGGGATTCACGACACAATCTAAAACTAGAATAACATACAGTATGGTTTTGCTGGCTATGCTATAATGGAAATGTAATCCGGGAGCGTATCCCTGTCTGATGAGGGATCTCCCCCATTCATGGGGATGACAGGCTTCGACGGGAGAGGCTGGTTCCGGAATGCGAGCCGAGCGGCGCCGAACTCGTAAACTCAGCGCAAAAAATCAAGTGCCAATCGCACTTCCTACGCCGCTATGCCCCTCGCCGCGTAAGCGATGAGAACATAACGGTCGCCCTCCTCTAACGAGAGCGCGTCCGCCGTCACCTTCCTCCACCGGGTGACGGACCGGGCGAAACAATGGTGGAGTGCCGCACACGACGCCACTACATGTGCGAAAGACCAGTGGCTGGTCGCAGAGAGTTCCTGTCGGGCGAGACCTCTGTGATGACAAACCTCGGCCGACTACGCTCGTAGATTTCCGAGGGTCGATTCTTTCGGACGCGGGTTCAATTCCCGCCATCTCCACCTGTGATTGTCCAGCAAATTAGCTGCTGGACAATTCATTTAACTCTTGACAACTATATCCGTCGCGGATATAGTGTTGCGCATGGCTTCCACAAACCCCACCCCACCTCTTACACCGGCCGTATTCCATATTCTCCTGGCGCTCTCAAGCGGAGAGCGCCACGGCTACGGCATCATGAAGCAAGTTGAAACAGACTCGCAGGGAAAGGTAAGCATGGGCGCAGGCACGCTCTACGGCTCGCTCAAGCGCATGCTCGATGCCGGATTGGTGGAAGAAAGCGACAAGCGGGTTGACCCGGAAATGGATGACGAGCGGCGCATTTATTATCAGATTACAGGTATTGGCGCGCAAGCGCTCGCGGCAGAACTGGAGCGCTATCAGCGCATTGTCACGATCGCGCAGCAGCGGAAACTGTTCCCGAAGACCTTTGCATATGATGTATGAACAGGAAATAGTTCATACCCTCTACAAGAAACTCCTTGCGCTTTATCCGCAAACTTTTAAGGAGCAACTTGGGGAGTCGATGGAACGGACCTTCCAAGATCTTTGGAATGAAAAACGGCAAACGAAAAAAGAATTGTTCGGCTTTGTACTCTGGACGTTCATCGAAACTGCCATAGGAATTTTTAGAGAGCACCTATTGCTTATTTCTCCAGGAGATGTTATGCAAACCATACTTAAGACCTCCGGATCATCGGCGCTCATTAGTTTTCTCATCATCCTTCCGTTCATGATCATGGAAGTCGTCAACAGGCGAAATTTCAATGAGGATTTCCCCGTCATGCTGTTTTTCGTCATGTGGCTCAACCTGTTCGCCATCAGCCTCATCCTGCTGCCGATCGTGCGAGGCAGGCAGACAGGGAACCATGACATGGCAAATCCCATTCCTACGCAAAAAAACACTCTCCTCACAAACCCCAAGTCGGCCGCGATGATTAGCGTTGCCCTTGTCCTGTCCCTCGTAATAGTCTCTTTGCTGGATTCCCTCGGTTGGGAGCCCCTGCAACGTCTGCTCAACGGCCCCAACCCTGAACAGATTTATGTGTTCGGGGTTCGGGTTCCCAGTCAGTTCACCGCCCTCGTTCTCTTTTCGCTCCCAGTGGCGGCAGGGATCATTGCCGGCCGGCCGATCGTCAGCACCCTGCGGGCTGGAGGCAGCCTGTTTGCGCATCCCATCAATCTGATCATCGTCGTCTTTATTTTGTCCACCTATGCCATAGGATCCGCCAACTTCATCATTGACCAATGGCCCTGTTTTATAGGTATTCCAAACTGCGATTAGAAAGAGATATTATGCAAACTCTACTTACAAATCTCAGATCACCTGCCCTCATCAGTTTTCTCCTTGTGCTACCGTTCATGGTCATGGAATTGATCAATCGGCGAAGTTTCAATGAAGGTTTCCCCATTCCATTATTTGCCGTGATGTGGCTCTTGCCAATGCTATTCATCCTCACCGGGATGCCAATCGTGCGAAACCTACTAGCTGGAAACAGTATCATCGCGAGTCCGGTCAATCTTTTGATTAGAGTCGTTATTTTGGTTTTCATCGCATGGATGTGGGCAGGCATACTGATCGACCAATGGCCCTGTTTTGTTGGTGTTCCGAACTGCGATTAAGAAGAAGGCTTTTTGAGACTTTCCTGTGAACGAACATGCAACGGTGCGTCGCCTCTACAGAAAACTTCTTGCCCTCTATCCGCGAGGCTTCAAGGAGCAGCTTGGGGAATCCATGGAGCAAACGTTCAATGATCTTCACAGGGAGCGACAGGCAGAGCGTGGATTGTTCGGCTTCGTGCTATGGACGTTTATCGAAACAGGCATAGGAATCCTCCAGGAACATGTCTTATTAATCAAGGAGATGAACCTCATGAATACCACACTCGCCAATCTCAAATCATCGGCAATCCTCAGCTTCCTCATCATTCTGCCATTCATACTTCTCGAATTCACGTTCGTCATGATAAAAAGGCTGACGTTCGATCGCAGAGATGCTCTCGACTCGATCGTGATCTTTGGGTTTTTATGGCTCGGCGTAGCGGTGATCATCCTGATCCTCAGGCCGATCGCGCAAAATCTACGAGCGGGAAATACCAGCGCGGCGAAACCCGCGCCTGGGCAGGGAAACACTCTCCTCGCCAACCCAACATCAGCCGCGATCGTCAGTTTTATCCTTGCCCTGCCGTTCGTGACTCTTCTATCATCACTCTTGCTTGGCATCGAGCCGCCTCTAGGACATCTGGAGCCTCTGCTTCGCACAGACCCTGATCAGCCCAATTACCTTGGTCTCTTCATCGTGCTTGGCGCCTTCCTGCTCGCGGTAGCCGCGTGCCTCATAGCCCGTGCATCCATCGTGCAGACACTGCAAACCGGGGGAAGCCTGCTTGCCCATCCGATCAACCTGATCCTTGTCGCCATTATTTTGTTCTTCATCGCGAGGCTGGTGATCGGTCTTATGATCGACCAATTTCCCTGTTGGATCGGTGTCCCGAATTGCGATTAATCAAGAGATGTGGGCGCGCGTTCGCACCTTTACAAAAAACTCGTTAATCTCTATCCACGAGAATTCAGGGAGCGGCTCGGAGAGTCCATGGAGCAGACGTTCCATGACCTCAGTAACGAACAGAAACGAGGATCTGCCCGCGGATTCGTTGTGCTTTCGATATTCACCGAAACAGCCATCGGGATCGTTCAGGAACATCTAATACTACTCACAGAAGGAGATGTCATGAAGAATATGCTTGCCAATCCAGGATCAGCAGCGATCACCAGTTTGATCCTTTCCCTGCCGCTTGGGATCACATTTGTAGCATTTATGTTTGACATAGAGCCGCTGGTAAAACCACTCAACAATCTGTTTACCATAGATGGTGAGCAGGGAGAGATAAACGCTCTGGGCCGTATCGTAATCTATGGCGGTTTGTTGCTTTTACCCCTCGCGTTCGTGCTCAACCTGCGGCCGATGTCGAAAAGAGAAGGACCTGAAGGAAAAAGAAGGCTCTATGCAATTAACCTCATTGTCGGCGCCGCCATTTTATTGCTTGTCATATTCACGTGGGGTGGTTTGATCCTGGAAGAAATTTACTGCCTGCAAGGGATTCGCTGCGATTGATCTGCAGTTTGGTCCGCTTAATCAGTTGTCCAGTGCAAAGTGCATCCAGCATAAAGCGCTGGCAATTGTGTTTTAATAAGCGCTATGAAAAAACTTCTCATTGGATGTCTCATCCTTATCACCGCCTGCCAACCAGCGACTGCCACTCCCGTGGCCCCACTCTTTCCAACAGCGACGCTTCCCCCCACGCCGGTACATGCTACCGTTACCCCCGAACCGACTGCTTCGCAAACCCTTGAGCCTACTTCGACTCCGCTCCCGCGTGTGTTCACCAACGAATTTGACGCATCTCTCGCGGGTTGGGTGATCCTCCAGGCAGGGAATGATTCTGTCCCAAACGTCACAACAGAGAACAGCAGTCTCATCCTCCAAATGGACTCGCTTCACACCTGGGTTTATGCTCTCTACGGGCCACAGGATTACACAAACGTGCGCGTGGATGCATCCTTCGAAAATCGCGCAGGTAGTCCATCGTCCATTGGCGTGATCTGCCGTTATTCCGAGGAAAAAGGCTGGTTCGAATTCAATATCTCCACCGATGGAACATACAATGTGCTGTATGGTAAATGGCTGACCGTTGGCATCGCCGACTATCTGCCCATCCTTGCGGATGAATCCGAGTACATCCAACCCGGTGTCACTTCACAAGAGATCGGCATGATCTGTGAAGACAACACACTCTGGCTTTATATCAACGGAAAGCTCTTCCGCAAAGCGGATGTGACCCGCTACGAAGTCACGGAAGGCAAAGTGGGGATTACCGCTTCCTCCTTTGAGAATTTCCCCGTCATCGCCGCGTTTGATTGGGTAAAGGTAGGCGAAGCGTCCTCTCCTTGACGGAGAAACAAAAACGCGAGTCACAAAAAATTGCGGCTCGCGTTTTCAATTTATTCAGTTTTCCCTACAATCGGCTTTACGCCTCGTAGTCTACTGCTTCTTCTTCCACCGTCATCACGGGCTCCTCGGCTTGTTTCTTATCGAGGAATTGCAGGGTGAGAGCCACGACCTTTGTGAAATATTTGGTCTCACCGCCTTTATCCTCGTACTTCTCCGTTTTGAGCCGTCCTTCGATGTAGACCAGGCTGCCCTTCTTGAGGTATTCCTGGGCGACCTCGCCGAGCCGTCCCCATGCTTCGATGTTGACCCATTCGGTGTATTCCTTGCTCTCGCCGCCGGTTTTCCATCGCTGGGAAACGGCGAGGCTGAAATGGGCGACCTTCTTTCCCGTAGGGGTGAACTTGCTTTCGGGGTCCTTGCCCAAACGTCCGATCAGTTGAACGCGGTTCAGTGCTGGCATGTCTCCCTCTCTTTCTTTTGTACAGGGCTTTTAGATGCTGTGTTACGTGTCATAATTAGTCTCCTTTTTATCTAAAAGAACGATTTGATTGTGTCGAACAGGGTTATACTTTATTTACCCTGTGTCTACCTTATGCGGGTGTCTTTTCTACTTTCTTGAGGACGAGCATGCCCGTCTTCATTTCAGCCACGGTGTAGCCTGCGGGCACGGCATCGAGCGCTTCGCCTTCCCTCAACTCTTTCGAGAAGTAGAAAAGGGTGCGTTCCTTGCCGGTTGAAGTCAGGGACTTCTTGGTGTGCAGGTAGTAAGTGTTGCCTTTTGAATTGGTATATGAATAAGCCATTATTTTCTCCTTTGTTCTGAGTAGGTTGTACCGTAAGTTTAGCACAGATTTTCTAAACCTGTCAACGATGGGAAATTTCGCATATGCAAACCGTAATTACCTTATCTGACCTACGCTCTGCCCGCCTCTCTTTCTCTGGGATGGTTGGCCTCGTGCCAACGATGGGTTATCTGCACGAGGGGCATCTCTCCCTGATCCGCCGTGCAAGGAAGGAATGCGACCATGTCCTCGTATCCATCTTCGTCAACCCGACCCAGTTCGGTCCAAAAGAGGATCTCTCCAGGTACCCGCGCGACCTTGAACGAGACCTGAAGTTGATCGAACCCTACACCGACCTGGTATGGACGCCTACAGCCGGGATCATGTATCCACAAGGGTACCAGACCTGGGTGGAGGTGGAAGCGATGACCCGTCCCTTGGAAGGTGCGATGAGGCCGGGTCACTTCAAGGGAGTTACAACCGTCGTTGCCAAGCTGTTCAACGGAGTCCAGCCGCACAAGGCATATTTCGGTCAAAAAGACGCGCAGCAGGTGGCCGTCATCCGCCAGATGACGCGGGATTTGAACTTCCCCATCGAGATCGTGGTCTGCCCCATCGTGCGTGAGGCTGATGGACTGGCGATGTCCAGCCGTAACGTGTACCTTGACCCCGAACAGCGCAAAGCTGCGACGGTCCTATTCCACTCGTTAAGCGCGGCAAAGGATGCTTACGAGAGCGGCGAACGGGACGCGGAGAAGCTGCGGCAGGTTATGAAGGATGTCATTTCCGGCGAACCGCTGGCTCAAATGCAATACGTGTCGTGCACAGACTACGATACGCTCGTAGAATTGGAAGCGATAAAAGGAAAAACCCTGCTTTCGATGGCTGTGTTCATCGGAAAGACAAGGCTGATCGATAATTTTGTGTTGGGGTGATTCCACCCGTCCTTCGGACACCTTCCCCAAATTCCCTCGGAATTTGGGAAAAGCAGGGAGGGGCTACGGTCCCCATTTCAATTGTTGACCAAATGGCACAAGTGAGATCATGCTCTTTGCGCCATCGGTGTAATAGAGTTCAAGTACACTGCCTGCATCGACTGAATCAGATGGGGCTTTTGCCACAATTACAAAACTGGCATCGGGCGCCCACAGCGCTTCGTTGAGAGACTCGAATGTTTCCGGACGCAGAACCGTTCTGCCAGTCACACCGTCGGGCGCGGAGCGGACAATTTGCAACGGCGCATTGTCACCATAGCCCTCTATATTTGAAGTATTTGCAAAGAAATAATAGAGTTGACCATCAGAGGCGAGATAGGGTTCATCGGCAAGATTGAAATTTCCACCACCTGCATCGGATGGGAGTAGCGTTGCCACATTGCCACTCGCGGCATCCGCCCGCCACAACCCGGAGCTCAACATGCCCAGGGTGGGGTTGGCAACGTACAAACTCAGACCATCCTGAGTCCATTCCTCCTTGCCGCAACAGAAGAAGGACCCATCCGTACTGTTAAAACTCACGACTGAATTTGTCGCGGGATAATAGATTACATCATGTGTGGCATCAGAATTAGGAACACTGACCGTCATGAGAAGCTTTAGACCGTCGGGTGAATATTTTTCAGGCCGATACAATTCGTCCTGCAGCACAAGCTTGGAAGCACCCGTGGCAACGTTATACAGGTTCAAACCATGATGAGCATAGGCAATCGTTTGTCCATCTGGAGAAAAAACCGGGTGGTGAAGGCTGTTCTCAATTGGGTAGTTTGGATCTACAGGTCCGCCATCCACCAATAACCGACGACTGGAACCATCGGCATTGATAAACAGTAATTGGTTATTTGCCACATACACAACACTTCCATCCATCAGTGAGACATCGTAATCATACACACTTGTGGGCTCAGAGGTGAGTTGCATAACGGTCTTGCCATCGCGCTCCATGCGAAAGACCTGCCCATCAGCGAGATAATAAAAAGTATGCGGGAGCAGTTTATCAGGCTCAACAAGCGCCGCAGTCGGTGCGTTGCCCTGATCGGGTGGAGCCGTTTGAGTCTCCACCACCTCAAATGAGGAGGAACAGGCAAGAATAGCAAGGGCTGTAACCAAAAAAACAGCAAAAAGTCGGGAACGTCCATTCATAATACACCTCTCAATCACACAATAAAGTTTTGATACAGTGTATATAAACGGTCAGATGGATAATTCCGTTCCACCTTTCGGGTTGTCTGGCGAAAAGTGGCTACGGTCCCCATTTCATTTGTCCCCCATAGGGTGCAAGCCAAACTGCCTCTTTCTGCCTGTCCGTGTAATATAGTTCGAGGACGCCTCCACCTTGATTCCAATCCCGCGATGGTGCAGTAGCCACGATGACAAAGCTCGCATCGGGAGCCCATAACGCCTCATTCATCATGATGAAATTTTCATCTCTGAGAACGGCACGATCCGTCACACCATCGGGTGCGGAACGTACCATGTTAAGCACCTGCGCGTCCTGAAATCCCGAATCCCTATGATACGTTCCGAAGAAAAAATACAATTGACCGTCCGGCGCAGAATGGATCTCGACCGGCAGGTCCACAGTCCCATCTCCTTCAAGAAATGTAACAAACGATCTGGTGACCGCGCCGTTCCCGGCATCCACCTTCCACAGTTCACCATTTTGACAGCAAACTTGAAAATAGCTGGCAACGCCATAAAAACTTGAACTGTCTGGCGACCACACCGGTCCGCCGTGTTCGCTGCAACAGCCGATGCCGTCCGGCACGTTCGCAATTCTCACCAAATCATTTGTACCGGGGTAATAAACCGCATGCGCTGGCGGATTTTCCCATTGACCGAGCGCAACGAGCAGTTTCGTTCCGTCCGGGGAAAAACTCACGGGCGAATGGCCTACATACATGTCATCCGCGATCACCACGGTGGAAACACCCAATGCAACGTCATACAATGTCACGCCTTTATGCCGATGATTGTAGGCTATTGTCTGTCCGTCCGGAGAGAAAACAGGGTTCGAGAGCGGGTCCTTGTAAAAGCGTGGATCGTTCTCATACCGGTCGGAACCGCCATCCACCAATACGCGGCGATTCGAACCGTCTGGGTTGATGAGTATCAACTGATTGTATGCCACATAGACAACACTCCCATCCACCGGGGAAATGTCGAAATCCGTCACATTATCCTCGTTCGTCATTTGAGTCACGGTCTTGCCGTCGCGTTCCATGCGATAGAGATACCCCCCATGTCCCAGATAGTACAACGCATGGGGGAGCAATTCAGCGTGGGACTCTGGCGTAACTTCGGCAGTTGGATTGGATTGCAACGCCTGCATCGTAGCGGCAACCACGGTCGCCACTTGATTGGAGGACGATGGTTGGGTTGTAGCAACGCCTGTTGGTGGAGCGCAGGCTGTCAAAGCCAGCACTGCGACCATCAAAGAGAAAAAGACCTTTTTCATATTACACTCTCCTGTAAGTTCTAGCGGACTACCCGGGGCGAGGGCAGATGCTCCCCGCCCCTTGGCCTTCCCATTGCCCAACCGTGAACCGCAACTAGGAGCCTCCTGCGCATGGATTGTATTGAGCGTTCTCCGAGACGGTCATTGACAGCGGGGCATGGATGCCCTGATTGCCGTTGAACAAGTCAAGAGCGTCGATACTGCGCGTTGTGCCGACGTACAGGGTGAACGGGCTGACCACCCTCCCACCGACAGGTAATTGGAACGAGTATCCCACGGTTATCAGCGAGCCAAGCGGCGGGGGTGTCTGTTCCCCTTCCGCCACGAACCCATCCTCTAGGAGCTTGGGGAACACCAACACGATGACTCTGTCGCCAACCACGCGGGCGGAGACCTGCGCCTCGTCTCTGATGATCTCCGCGTCGTAGCCGCCTTTGGCGACAGCCTGTGTCCACGACTCGCCTGAGGGTAGAGTGACTCCGATCAAGCGATCAATGCCGGGCAACGCACTCGCACCGAAGGACATGTCAAGCCCCGTTACGGCGTTCTCGTCGAGATCCAGGTACAGGTAGAGAGTGAACTCTTCCGTTACCTGCGGTGGATCGACGAAGGTAACGACGAACCCTATGGGGAAGTCAGGGAGGTCTGCCAGCTCGGGCAGTGACTTTATTAGCAAGCCCGCCTCCACCCCAAGCAGATCGAGGCCGGCGCAGGCAACGGGTCCGCCAGAGCCGTTGAAGCAATCCGAGGGCGCATCGGAGGCTTTGAGGGTCGGAACTTGGCAAGCGCCCGCCGTCGGCGGCATGGGTGTATTGGTTGGGAGCGCCTGCATCGTGGCGGCTGCGATGGTCGCGGCCTGATCCGCGGTTAACGGTTGAGTTGTACCAACACCTGCAGGTGAAGCGCAGGCTGTTAGTGCCAGCACAACCACCATCACGAAAGAATAAATGATTTTTTTCATGTTGCACTCTCCTATAAGTTCCATTCCGGCGGGATCAAAACTGCCAGCGGATGCAAACTTCATTCAATCAAACGCAGTCTGTCGCCATGGGGCGACGTCTTCCTATTTCATCCAATCCTTCTTGTTCTCGCCTTTCATGAACCTGGTAATGTATTCAAGAGCAGGATGATTTACATCTTGTACTGCTTTGATCACAGCCTCCCGGTCGTAATCAACTCGCCTATGACTTATTTCATATCCGTTCTCATCTGCTTCCAAAATAGCATAGCTGGCTCGTAAATCCGGGGGAAATGGATTGCTGACACTTCCTGGATTTACGACCCGGATATTTCCTACAATTCGATCCAATGGCAAATGCGTATGCCCCACCAACACAAGTTCCGCTTCTACATCTGACACAAGTTTTAGCAGATCATCGTCAGAAATATTGAAACCAATTCCCATTCCATCATCTGTGCCTGGCGTCGCGTGCACTGCCAGAACCCTTGACCCATCCGGTAAAACCAAACGCATATCCAAAGCTAATTTCCTAAACCATGGTAACCAACCCGCTGCGCTTACAGCACCGGAGGTCCACGCGAAACTGCGGACAATCTGGATATGTAACTGAGTCAAAGTTGGATCTCTGATTACATCCTCAAGTTGCGGCCAGGGTAATTCGCCCGTACAAATGTAACGATCGGTATTTCCCCGAATCAAGCGCGTGTTCGAGTGGTTAGAAATTCGTTCCAACACACCTATCGGATCATGACCTATCGCGGCAAAATCACCCAATATCCAGTATTCATCAACCCTGCCTATGGATTGAACATCTTCCATGACTTTATCGAGCGCGATGGAATTGCCATGTATATCAGCCAGTATCACTGCTTTCATCAAAACTCCATTTCTCTTTCCTGGGAACCCGCTCAGGTTTGATGTCAAGGGTCACTTCGCGATTCGCTTGCGGAATAGAAGTACACTACTTGCGATCAAACCTATCAAAGCGCCGAGAATAAAACCTATGGGTCCACCAGCTTCATAACCTTGTCTGCCGTTGAATTCAAAGCCAAAGATCGCGAAGATCATTGAACCAGCAATGAAGCCAGGTACGGCGCAAACAACTCCGCTTAGGAGTACGGCAAGAAGACGAAGGACTATCTTTGCTAGCTTAATCATTAGTGATGTCATTCGTAATTCTCCTTAGTTTTGTGTTCATTTCTTTCATTCCTTGAAAATGAAATGATGATGGACGGATTCAAGAGGCGTATATATTCAAAAAGATGATACTCAGACTGACAAATCCACCGATTCCACCTGTGATGGCTCCGCTCTTCACCAAAAATGAAGCGGCTGGCTTTTCGCTGAATCGTGATGCGGCAAATCCAATCACAGCCCCCCAAAACGCACCCACTAGCGGCGCGAGGATTAACTGAAGCCCGGAGCGAAACAGGAAATCTTCCGCGCGGTCAATGACCCGCCCCGGGACCACGAGAAGCATCGCCCCTAAAATCCAGGAGTAGGGACTGCGCGTATAGAAGTAACTCGTCCCCGCAAGTATGACCCACACGCCGTTGATGAAGCCGGCCACTCCGCTGATCAAGCTGACCATTAGGACGGATCGAACGGACGGTTCCTTGTTTTTCATGGAAATGAACTCCTCAAAGAAATAGACGCTTATTCAAAGGCTGAAAACAGATGTTTCTATTTATCGGTCAAACGCAGGATGATCGGGTAGTCCTTGACCAGCCAGTTACGCATCGCCGGGTATGACCAGTGTGTTTCGGTCAGAAAATCGCTCATCTCTGAGTCATCCTGGCGATCGTGTTAGCGTAGAGAAAATAGCATGCCTAATATGAAATAGACAGCGATCAGCACTCGCCAGCCAGCACCAAGAGCCATGCCAACCCAAGCTAATGTTTTGCCTTTCTCCATTGCACCTTTTTTCCTGATCTCTCTTAGCGCAAGAATACCCGTGACCAGCGACACAATCGTAGCGAGATCACCTATTGAGCGTGACACATCCAGGAACCTGTTGATGGGACTTCCAGGTTCTGGAAAGTTTCCCAGAGACGCAGGAAATAGCAGCGGGATCAATGTGATGCCAAAGCTGAGAAGACTTATCAGCCCGCTCACAAAACTGACAATTGCCAAACGATTTGTTTTGATAGGGTTTTCCATTTGACTTTCTCCTGGGTTTAGATTTTTGATGAACCAGATACCAAAAGCGTCAAACTCAACGAACCAAACGCAGGATGATAGGGTAGTCCTTAATCAGCACGTTAAGAATGAGATAAGTTCATGCTCCATGTCTGTGTCAGTGCCCGGGTATGCAACGCTCGAGCACTGACTCGATGTAGACCTCGGAGAACTGACGGTCGCTACTTTATTACGACCTGTCCCTGAGGCGAGGTGAACAACGGATAGTCAACGTGTTCGGTGCAAGGCGTCGGGTCGCCAATAAACGAGAAACTGACATCATCCGGCGGGTCATTCGCAGAGACGCCATTATCGCGAACCCTTGTCGCGACGGGCAAACCGGTCAGATCCTGTCCGTCCGCGGTTCCAGAGATGATCACACCGCTCACCCAAGCATCGTTGCCGACGATGCTGACGCAGTTGAGAACGGCGTGAAAGCCGCCGCCAATCTGTGGGAATTGATCGGTATATTGGCCCATCATCGTGCCATCGGCGAAAATTGTCGCCGTCAGAGAGAAGCTTGCAAAGGGATCCCTGGCTCCTGCGCTCACGTGCCGGGTTACCGGACCCTTAGCCGATGCAGCAGTAACCGGCAATAGTGCCAGGGCAAGAACAATCAGCAGTTTAATTTTGGTTTTCATGGTTTACTCCTTTGGTAGTTTTGATTAGAAGATCGTTTTTTCCGGGAACCGACGAACTCACCGGACGGCGCTGTAATCAATTGGTCATTGCACCTCCTTTCTGTCATTGACTCATCTTGACTTGGATCAAACGCAGGATGATTGGATAATCCTTGACCAAGAGGTCGCGAATGACCAGGTGCCCGTCCACCATCTCGATGACAAGTTCCTGCTCGAAGCCATGAAGCACATCAATCCCGATCACTTTTTGGGCGGAGAGGTTTGGGAATGTGAGCGTGGCGGGTACGCCGGGGTCATCGTCGACGGCGACACCATCCGTCCACAAGGCGAATAGTCTGTCGCCGTGTGGCAGGCTGAAGCCAAAACTCATGAGGTTCGTGGCACCGCTCTCGATTTCCACCGCAAGCTCAATGGGCTTGTTTCCAGCCATGACCGTATTCAGGTTACGGATCGTCGGGTATGACCACGGTGAATCGGGCTGATAACCACCCACGCTAACGCCCACATCCATACCGTGATGCCACACAATCCAGCGTGCAAAATATTTGGCTGCCAGCAGATTTGTTTTCTGTTGTCCCCAGGGTTGATCCGCCGGATGACACCATGGGAATTCTTCCGAACACCATGTTATTTCGGTGCCCCAATATTCTCCCTGGAATCCATGTGCAGAAGCCGTTTGTTTGATTTCCTGAACGATCGAGGGGTACTCATAATAGTAGTTTCTATAAAACTCGATGTTGGGAGCCACATCATATAAGCCATGCCAGGAGATTACATCGAACTGTTTCACGACATCGGACCTGAGGAGGGTGAACAGGTCATCGCGGTCGAAGAAGAGAACATTGGGGCCGGAGACAATCTTCGCCTCGGGATCCTCTTCGCGAATCACAGGGATGACCTGTCTGACTAGTTCAATATAATCCTCGGGCATAATGCACTTGACCGAATCGGGTCCGCAGGCATCCTGCTCGCTCCAAATCGTGTAGTAAGGAATCCGTCCCTTGAAATGGCGTACAAAGAAACGCACGTAGTCCAGAAAATCTTGAACCTCCTCTTGGTTCTGAAATCTTGGGTTGCCCAGCTCCTCTCCCATGGCATGACCGGCAGTGTCCCAATAATGCAACATGTAGTTGACGGCAATCCCGTTCTCAGCGAGGGAATCAACGAAATCATCGAATTGCTGAGGTAATTCGTATTCGTTCAGACTCCAATCAATGGGAGCCTCACCATCCCCAAATTGCACCTCCAGGCGCTTCAATCCAAGGTCAACGGCTTCGTAGATTACTATCTGCTCAGTGTTATCCTGCGGGCGCAATTCGTTGTAGCTGGCTCCTGTGCGGTTGTCGACAAGTTGATTCGATGGCTTGGTCTGCAACCGAAGCAGCGGGAGCGCATTGCCATCCTGGAGGCTGAGATACTGGGTGGTTCCCTGTGTAGGCGGTGAGAACGCAGTTGTATTCCCATTAGCGTCTGTGGCAGTGGCAGTTAGGGAGGGCCCAGCAAGGGATGTACCCTTCTCGAAGGTAAACGCCCCACTCTCGTCCGCCTCAGCACGCCCCTCGTAGATTGCCCCTTCATCGCCGCTATCTGAGAAGATTTCTACTGAGCAATCGGCACAGCTAAAACCGGTCACGAAGCCATCCGTCAAGTCGAAATTGAGAATCAAAGGGGCGACCAGTTGCTTCTTGCCACCTTCCACCAGATAAATACCCGGCTTGCCGTTGTTGTGGATGCTGTTCTGGGTAATGGTGTTGCCTAAAGATCTAGAAGACTCTATATGAACAGCAGATACATCGTTATAAGCAATGACATTGCCTGGGCCAATGGTGTTTCTGTTAGCGTCCTCGACAATCGAAACACCAGTGCGGTTACCCAATGCGACCACACCCTCCGCATCTGTACCGATCAGGTTGCCCGTGATCGTATTGAGAGAAGTACCCACAGTCGACACGGAGATCCCAAGGTCGTTGTGGCTGAACAGATTGCCCTGTCCGGAAAGGTCCGCTGCCAATACTGCGATCTCCGCCAATTGTGTTGTATTGCGCGTTACCACTTATGGCGATCCCCGGACCAGAGAAATTGGTAATCTGCAATCCCCGGATGGTGTTTGCATCGGACTCCACGATTTGCAGGCCAGCCAGCCAATCGCCAGTTGCATTGCTGCCGTCCAATACTACTCCGGCATTGCTGGCGTCAATCGTCACGTTGCCCTGGCGGATGTGCGGCAATTCGCTGGCGATGAAGATGGTTACCGGAGCATCGGGCGGGAAGACAGCGGGGTCGAACGTAATGGTGTCACCATTCTGTGCATCCAGCATTGCCTGGCGCAGGGTGCCGGGACCGCTGTCCGCGGGGGTGGTGACGAGCAGAGTCCTGCCTTGGGGTGTTGGCGTTGGTGGGACTGCTGTTGCCGTCGGCGGCGTCAGTGTGGGCGTGACAGGTGTTGGAGAAATCGGCGGTTGGGTGACCGGAATACAGGCGGTCAGAATGAGGGCCATTCCCAGCAAACAGAACAGGTGTATGAATCCACGGAAGAATGTGTGAGACATTTCGTTCTCCTTTGCATCTCAACCAATTCAACCCATCGGGACAGTAATATTATTAGGATTACATCACATGTGAACTGCCAAAACAATATTAGAAACTGCCAATAACCGCCAATCTCTGGAAATATGAGCGATATAGAGTCATGGTCCCCATTTCATCTCTTGTGCATAGTTTGCCAGCACAACAGATGGACGACCATCAAAGTACACAACCTCCGCCTGCCCACCCTGATAGACATCCTGGATCGGGGCATAAGCTACGATGATAAAACTGGCATCAGGAGCCCACAGGGCTTCGTTCATTAACTGAAAGGTATCGGTCCGTAAAACGGTTCGCCCCGTCACGCCATCCGGCGCGGAGCGGACAAGTTGCAATGGCGTTCGGGTGTTTATCTCACTATTTGTGGTCAGGAAAAAATAATACAACTGATTATCAGGTGCAAGATAGGGCTTGTAGGCGTAGTTAAAAGTACTGGTATCGTAATTGCTTGTAAAAAGTGTGGTTACCTCCCCATTGGACGCATCCACTTTCCATAGGCCAGAGTTGAACATGCCTGCGGTAGCGCTGGCTGAGTAAAAACTCGCTCCATCCGCCGACCATTGTGTTTGGTCACAACAGATCAATGCACCCTCGCCGCCTTCGAGGCGGACCAATGCCTTGCTCTCAGGGTAATAGATCGCGGCGGATGCCCCTTCATAATATCCAAGTGTGATGAGCAGTTTGCTTCCGTCGGGCGAGTATTTTTCGGGCCAATATAATTCCTTCGGAATAAGTTGCCCGCCGCCAAAATCATCCCACTGATTCGCTATGACGAAGTTGCTGACATTTGCGGAAACAGCCCAGAAGTTCAAGCCCCCATGACCAAAAGCAATCGTCTGTCCGTTGGGAGAAAAGACGGGACTGCTGATCTTGTTTTCGAATGGATTGTTCTCGTCAACTATGCCGCCAACCACTAATACGCGGCGCCCGGAACCATCGGCGTTGACCAACAGCATTTGGTTGTTCACTACATAAACGACACTTCCGTCCACAGGTGAGACGTCGTAATCCTCGACATTAACAGGCTCAAGGGTAAGTTGCTTTTGCGTCTTTCCGTCGCGTTCAATGCGAAAGACCTGTGTGAGTCCCACATTATCAGTGCCAAGATAATAAAAAGTATGAGGAAGCAAGCCAGCAGGCTCTTCAGGCTCGGGCGAAATCCCACTGTCAGAAGCAGGTGTGAGGGCCTGCAACGTCATGGCGACAACCGTCGCCACCTCATCATCACCGGATGGAGCAGGCTGGTCCCCGCCGTTGCTAATCGGGGATGCGCAAGCCATGATTACAATCACCAGAACAAGAAAGGCCGCAAGGGGATAAAACCGTTTATTCATATTTACCTCTCAATCGAACATTGACTTAAAAATATGGAGACACGAAGATAATATTCTTGGTGTCTCCACTTGTTTCCGTTCCGGATGGACTTTTGTTACGATGATTTTGTTCCCGATCAAACCTGCTCGTATCGCTCCACAGGGATCACGAACAACGTCGCACGCCTTTCACCCGAAGTGGATGGTTTCAATTTACCGCGCAATAGCTCAATGGCAGAGTCTACCCGGTCATCGTCCACGCCGAGCAGCAGGGTGACAAATCCGCTTCGCAGAAACCCTCCCGTGGAGGCGACGCGCGTCACGCGGTATTCAGCAGAAGTGAAGGCCTGCGTAAGGTTATCAGCATCGCTATCCTTGACAATCATGATGATCATTTTCATGATGCACACTCCTGATTAAGCTCCTGCCGCCGCGGACGGCGTTGGAAGCGGGAAATCAAATTTCTTCGAAGCGTTCAACAGGTAACGCGAAAACGGTCGCCCCGCCTACGGTAACGGGAACAGGCGCCGGCATGGGAAGAGGCGAGCCTTCCAATGGCAGGGTCAGATATTCGATGCGCTGACGACAGGATTCTTCAAGCGACTTCAACGCGGCGTCCTCCTTCCCCTCGCGCAGACCGATCAACAAGGTCGCGTTACGACGACCCAAAAATCCGCCTGCGCTGGAGAGAAAGACAACGGGAAGGCCCAGTTGCTCGAGCGCGCGAGTCGCCGTGTCGATATCCTGTTCCTGCACGACCGCGAACAATAGGTGATGAATCGATGTATCCATAACACGCTCCTGTGGACACTAAAACCATGGATAAATTATAGTATACAGGATACTGGCAATTGCACAAGTCGCAAGCATTACAGGCAGGCCGCGTTGGTTCCATAATTTCGATGTGATGGGTGTGCGCGTTTTTTCTGAAAGCTTCGCCACGATAATGTTGGTGGTCGCGCCAACGATGGTCCCATTGCCGCCAAAACCCGCGCCGAACGCAAGCGCCCACCACAGAGGCGTAATATCCAAGCCTGTTGCGCCAAGCCCCTGGATGACGGGAATCAACGCGATCGTGATCGGGATGTTGT
>Ga0210377_10000631_pt1 | contig 33515 bp, 24 predicted proteins | sample PLM4_65_b1redo_FD_155480 | JGI IMG/M metagenome (GOLD analysis project Ga0210377, IMG submission 155480) | Groundwater sediment microbial communities from an aquifer in East River, Colorado, USA - PLM4_65_b1 redo | ecosystem: Environmental > Terrestrial > Soil > Riparian zone | place: USA: East... | reverse complement strand
CTTCCGCATTTTGAGTGAACGTTATCGCAACCGACGAAAACGTTTTGCCATCCGGTTCAATCTGATTGCCGCTATTTGCAACTTGGAACTCAAAAAGGCTTAAGAATCTACTTTTGCAAGAGGTCTATTATCTCTTGCCCCGGCTTTTCCCGGCTCAAAAATAACAACTGCGCTACCAGATGCGTCGCCACCTCTTTTGTTATGAAAGAATCGAGAACAATTAATCGCTCCCGCGACAGGCGATTAAGTTCTCGAACCTCATTATCCCACTGCCCCTGACCTCTCAAATTTGCGTTGTCTCCTTCAATCATTCCTGACCGCTGGCATCTCGGCTTGATCGGGTTCAGCAAAACCTTTAGACGCGCTCGAAGATGCCCGCCGCGCCCATCCCGCCGCCGACGCACATGGTCACCATGCCCAGCGTCAGGTCGCGGCGCTCCATCTCGTTCATCAGTTGGACGGTCAACTTGGCCCCCGTGCAGCCCAGCGGATGCCCCAGCGCGATAGCCCCGCCGTTGACATTCAGGATGTCTTCGTTGAGCTCCAGCTGGCGCACAATGGCATAGGCTTGCGCGGCGAACGCCTCGTTGAGTTCGATCAACTCAATCTCATCCTGCGTGATCCCGGCCAGCTTGAGGGCTTTCGGGATAGCCTCGACCGGGCCAATGCCCATCACTTCGGGGCGCACCCCGGCGACGGCGAAATTGCGGAACTTCAAACGCGGCTTCAACCCCAGCGACTCAGCCTTCTCGCGGCTCATCACAATCACGCCCGCCGCGCCATCCGACAATGGCGATGAATTGCCCGCCGTGACCGTGCCGCCCTGCATGAACACCGGCGGCAGTTTGGCAAGCCCTTCCAGCGTGGTGTCGGCACGCATGTGCTCATCTCGATCCAGCCGCGTCATTTTGGATTGACGCTGGCCGCCCTCGACCCAGACCTCTTCCACGTCAAAGGGAATGATCTGCTCGGCAAAACGATTCTCGTTCCACGCGGCGACGGCTTTCTGGTGGCTGAGGAGAGAGAACTCGTCCTGCATCTGGCGGGTGATGGCGTATTCCTGCGAGACATGCTCGGCGGTGAGGCCCATGCCCATGTAGACTTCCGGCTCGGTCTGGGCCATCGCGGGGTTGGGCGAGATGCGAAAGCCGGTCATGGGAACCATGCTCATCGACTCCATGCCGCCCGCGATAATCACGTCGGCATCGCCAGCCATGATGCGATAAGCCGCCGACGCGATGGATTGCAGGCCCGACGAACAAAAGCGGTTGATGGTCATGCCGGGGACGGACACGGGCAGGCCAGCCCGCAAGGCCACCTGCCGCGCGATGTTGAGGCCCTGCGCGCCTTCGGGCATAGCGCAGCCGATCTCGACATCATCAACTTCTTCCGGCTTTAACGCCCCTTGGGTTCGGCGCATGAGTTCGACAATCACCGCCGCCATCATTTCATCGGGGCGGGCATTGCGGGTCGTGCCCTTCTTGGCCTTGCCAATCGCGGTGCGGATACCTTCGACAATCACGGCTTCACGAGTCATCGAATCTTCTCCTGTCGTTACGGGCTAACCTGATAGATCATTGGGCGATAACGAGGCTCAGGGATAGGCTTTCCCTTTTCCTGAGCCACTTCCAACCATAGAGCTTTTGCCTGCAAAACTTCGTCCAACGCTTCTTCAGGCGTCGCCCCAGACGCCGAGCAATACTTCAAATCGGGGATGTCAGCAATATATTCACCATCTTCGTCGCTAGAGAAGATATTGATATGATAGTCTTTCATGATATGTATTCGTCAGTTGCCTGACGCCTTGAATATTTCACTAACCTTAACGGAGAAACCCGGCAGGACATCGCCGCCATCGAGCATGTCGTCAATCCCAAGGGTCACTGACCCGGACGATGTATGCGCCTCAATCGTGCGTGTTTTCGGATAGGCAACCCATACCAACGCCGTGCCATGCCGCAGATAGTCGGCGACCTTCTCGTGAATATCGCTGGCGGTGTCATAAGGCGACACGACTTCCACTGCCAGATCGGGCGCGAGGGGAACATACTGGTCGGGCAGGCCATCGGGCAAACGATCAGCGCGGATGAACCCGACATCCGGGGCGCGCACAGTGTCACGGCCATCGGGGTTCACTTCAAGGATGAAACCTGTCTCGGCTGCTGTCGCGTATCCCAACTGATGCTCATCCACGAAATCGCCAACCAATCGCCCTAGCTTCAGAGCGATTCCACCGTGTTTTGCGCCTGCGGCTGCCGCCATGACAATGACTCCCTCGACTAACTCGATGCGTTTGGCATCGATCTCTGGGCGATGCGAAATCTCCCAGAGATCGGCAACACGGTAAACTCGTTCTCGGATAACCATCGGTTCTACTCCCAAAGCAGGCATCTAATGTTGCTTCGAGTATAGCCTATCCGGGTCAGTTGCGGAGCGGCTTGCCGGTCGTCAGCATAGCGATGATACGCTCAACGGACTTTGGCTCCTGGATCAGCTCGACAAACGCCTGACGCTCCAGATCGAGGATGTACTGCTCATCGACCCAGGCGGGTTCGGAGAGATCGCCGCCGCACAGCACGTATGCGAGCTTGTTGGCGATCAGGGCGTCGTGTTGGCTGGCATACTTCGCGTCTTTGAGCAGGAATATCTGGGCGCGGAGGGCGGCCAAAACATCACGGCCCGCCGCATAAATTTTGGCGGGGCGGGGCGGGCGATACCCGGCGCGGAGCATCGACAGGGCCTCCTGTTTGGCCTCGTAGATAAGCTGGGAACGATTCATCACGATGCGGTCGGAGGGGGCGAGAAAGCCCATCTCCTTCGCTTCTTCCGCGCTGGCCGAGAATTTGGCGAGGCCGATGGTCTCGAAGACCTTCGCCAACGGGGCCAGCGGATCGGCGTTGGGGACGCGCATGACGGGGTTGACAACGCGGCGCAGCAATTCCTTGCAGCCGCCCGACGCCGGGATCAGCCCGACGCCGACCTCGACCTGCCCCATGTATAGTTCGGCGTGCGCGACCACCCGGTCGGCGCACATGACCAGTTCCGCGCCGCCGCCTAACACGCGGTCAAAGGCTGCCGCAATCACAGGTTTGGGAGCGTAGCGCAGGCCCATCATCATCTGCTGGAAGTCGCCCGCCATCAATTCGACCACCGCCGCTGGCGTGAGTTTCATCTCCTCAGCCTTTTTCTGGATAGCCTGCATATCCAGATTCGCGCCGCCGCAGAACAGCGCGCCGTCGTTGCCAATCACCAGCCCATCCAGCGTGTTATCACGCATGCGCTTGACAGCGCGCCAGCCCATTTCAATCACCGCCGGGGTGAGGGTGTTGGCTTTGGTGTGAACTTCGAGCAGGCCAATGCCGTCGCCCAGATCGACTAGGCTGGCATCGGCGTTGCTGTCGATTTCCTCACCCGCCGACTTGAGGGACGCCACTTGAATCACGCGGGGCATCTGTTCAAAAGGGATGTAGCCCTGCGCTTCGTGATGATAGTAGCCAACGGCGATCCCGCCGCCGTATTTATAGAAAGTCGCACAGCCCGCCGCGACCATCTGCTTGACCCAATCGGCTACCGGGAAGCCCGCCGCCTCCATCTTCGGGATCGAGTCGGCGACGCCCAGCGCATCCCATTCCTCAAACGGGCCAAACTGGTGCGCGAACCCCCATTTGATAGCGTTGTCGATGGCGACCAGCGTGTCGGCGATCTCCGGGACGCGGCGAGCGGCGTAGGTAAGGCGGTGATACACAGCGTGGCGGATGTAATCGCCAGCCCGGTCAGTCGCTTCAGTCATGGCTTTGATGCGCGCCCCGGTTGGCTCGATCTTGCGGTTGGCGCCGACCGAGTCAAAGCGCACTTTGGCGGCGGGGACGTATTGCATCGTTTTGAGGTCGAGCGACGTGAAATCCTTGCCTTCGCGTTTGTAGAAACCCTGCCCTGTCTTGTTGCCCAGCCACTTGTTGTCGAGCATGGTTTGCATCAGCCCGTTGACGCCCGCGTGATGGAGCAATTCGCGCGATTCGTCATTGGGGATGGCGTCATACAGATTGGTGTTGACATGGGCCATCACGTCGAGACCGATCAGGTCTAGCAGGCGAAAGACGGCGGTTTTGGGGCGGCCAATCAACTCGCCGCACAGCGCATCCACCTCTTCGACGATGTAGCCATTGTCCAGCGCATAGGCGATTTCATAAGCTCCCGCCGCCGAGGCGAAGCGGTTGCCAATAAAGTTGGGGGTGTCCTTGCAGATCACGACGCCTTTGCCCAGCGCGTTCTGGCCAAAATCAGCCATCGCCCCCACGACATCGGGCGATGTTTGGGCGTGGGGAATGACTTCCAGCAATTTCAGGTAGCGGGGCGGGTTGAAGAAGTGCATCCCCAGAAAATGCTGCTTGAACGGCTGGCTGCGGCCTTCGCAAATCTGGTGGATGGGCAGGCCAGAAGTGTTGGTGGCGATGATCGCGTTGGGTTTGCGAACGCCCTCCAATCGTTTCATCAGGTCCTGCTTGATCGCCAGATTCTCGACGATGACCTCGATGATCCAATCCGCGTCGGCGAGCCAATCGAAATTGTCTTCGAGGTTGCCCAGCCGAACCCACACCGCGTTGTCCTGCGAGGCGAGCGCGGCGGGCCGGGCCTTGACCACCGCTTCCCAGCCTTTGCGGACAATGCGATTGCGCACAGCAGGGTCATCCAGTTTGAGTTTTTTGGCCCGTTCATCGGGGGATAGCTCACGGGGGGCAATGTCAAGGAGATCGACGGGGATGCCGACATTCGCCAACAAGGCGGCGATCCCCCCGCCCATTGTCCCTGAGCCAATCACGGCGGCGCGGCGAACCTGATAAGCCATAGCTAGACGCTCCTGTGAAAATAGTGACTAGTGACGAGTACAGAGTGCTGAGTACTGAGCTCCGAGTTCCAAGTTCCAAGTAACGGCTATTTTCATTTGTTGTGGGCGGAGAGGGCAGCCTGGCGCAGGCGGATAGCCAAAGGCTATCAACGTCAGTGACATGCGACTCAATTAAAGCATAGTTTTGGGGAGAGATCAATCCCTACCGACCGGTCGGTAGGGATTGATCGAACAATATCTCTGGTGGCGTCAGCGCAAAGACAGGGCGATCAAAAGCTTTTGATCGCCCTGTCTGGTTCAGGCTTCAGCGGTCTGTTTCGCGCCCGCCATCGAAGGCAGGCTATGGATTGGGGTTGATTGGCCGCACGAAGCGCATTTGGCTGTGTCACGGCTGACGGTGATCAGCAGCCCGCCGCAATGCGGACAGGGATCGGGCAGGGGTTTCTTCCAGCTTGTCCACTCGCAGGCCGGGTAATTGGCGCAGCCGTAGAAGGCACGACCCTTCTTGGTCTTGCGCTCAATAATCTCGCCGCCGTCCAGCGGGCAGAGCACGCCGATTTTTTCCAGCCAGGGTTCGGTATAGCGGCAGGTTGGAAAGGTGGAGCAGCCGATAAATTTGCCGAATCGCCCATAGCGAACGATCAATGGATTGCCGCAGGTGGGACAGGCGCGCCCGACATCCTCCACGCCCAGATCGACACTGGGAACGTGCAGGAAGGCGTGCTGGACTTCGGCCTTGAACGGCGTGTAGAACTCCTCGATGACGGGACGCCATTCGCGTTCGCCGGAGGCGATCTCATCCAGTTCTTCTTCCATGTGTGCGGTGAAATCCAAGCCCACCACGTCGGGGAACTGCGCGACCAGCAAATCGTTCACCGCCGCGCCGATGTCGGTAGGGAGCAGAATTTTGCCCTCGCGCACCACATAGCCGCGATCTTGAATTGTCGAGATAGTGGGCGCGTAGGTGCTGGGCCGCCCGATGCCATTTTCTTCCAGCGTCTTGACCAGCGTCGCTTCGGTGTAGCGTGGGGGCGGCTCGGTGAAATGCTGTTCCGGCAATAGCTGGATCAAATCGAGCAGATCGCCATCGACCAGCTCAGGGAAATTCCTGTTCAAGCCTTCTTCCGAATCGGCTTCATCGGGCAGATCGCCATAGACTGCCAGAAAGCCGGGGAAACGCAGGGTAGAGCCGGTGGATCGGAAAAGGTAGGGTTTGATCGCCGCGCTTGGCAGACCGGCCAGCGTGTCGATAGCCAGCGTGTCGTAGACCGCCGCCGCCATCTGGCTGGCGAGGAAGCGCTGCCAGATCAGGCGATAGAGCGCGGCCTGATCTTTGGTCAGATTGTGCTTGATCGACTCCGGCAGGCGGAAGACTCCGGTCGGGCGGATGGCTTCGTGCGCCTCCTGAGCGCCTTTGGCTTTCTTGCCAAAAAAGTTGGGCGGCGACGGGTAATAATTGGCCCCATAGGTTTTGACAATAAAATTCCTCGCCTCGCCCTGCGCCTGCGCCGAGATATTGGTGCTATCGGTGCGCATGTAGGTGATCAGGCCAACTTCGCCTTCCGCGCCAATCTTGACGCCCTCGTACAACTGCTGGGCGACGCTCATGGTCTTGCGGGCGGTGAAGTTCAGCCGCCGCGAGGCTTCCTGCTGGAGCGTGCTGGTCGTGAACGGGGCATACGGCTTGCGCTTGCGCTGGCCCCTTTTGATCGAATCGACTACGTATTCTGATTGTTCCAGTTCGGCCACCATCGGCCCGACAACGCCGATGGTGGGCAGTTCAATGTCCTGACCATTGATCTTGACCAGACGGGCCATGAACGCCTGCCGATCCGCCAGAGCGCGGTCGGCGGCGCGAGCCAACTCGGCTTCAATCGTCCAGTATTCCTGCGGCACAAAGCTCTCTATCTCGCGCTCGCGGTCGACAATCACCCGAACGGCGACTGACTGGACGCGCCCGGCGGAGAGGCGCGGGCGGACCTTTTGCCATAACAGAGGGCTGAGTTCATAGCCCACCAAGCGATCCAGCACCCGGCGAGCCTGCTGCGCGTCAACCCGATGGGTGTCGATCTGGCGCGGAGACTGGAAGGCTTCGTGGATGGCGTCTTTGGTGATTTCGAAAAACTCGACGCGGTAGGCGCGCTCCGGGGGGATGTCCGCCGCGACCATCAGATGCCACGCAATGGCCTCGCCTTCACGGTCAGGGTCGGTCGCCAGATAGATTTCTTCGGCCTGAGCCGCCGCCGCCTTCAACTGTTTGACAACATCCTTCTTGTCACGCGGCACGGAATAGGTTGGCTCGAAATTATTTTCGACATTGACCGACAGGGTCGATTTGAGCAAGTCGCGAACATGGCCGATAGAGGCCTTGACTTTGTAGTCTTTGCCAAGATAATGCTCAATGGTTTTGGCTTTGGCCGGCGATTCAACAATCACCAGCTTGCCCTTGCGTTTGAGGGGGGGCGCGTCTTTCTTGCCCACTCTCTTGCCTGCGTTATTGCCCGCCTTTTTCTTCGGGGCGGGCGCGGGCTTTTCAAGACCGTCATGGGCGGCGGTCAGGCCCATCAGATACAGGCCCGTGCCGCACACCGCGCAACCTCCTCTGGTGGCGGGCGCGCCGCCAGCAGTGAACACCGCCACCGCGTCTTGAATGGGGCGTTTGGCTTTGCACTTCATACAATAAGCTGTCATAGATTCTGAGGTCATAAATACTCGTGTCGTTGATTGTTCTTCAAGGTTTCGACCAACTGTTTGATGTCCTGCGCGCGGTCACGCGGGCAGATCAGCAGCACATCTTCGGTGTCGATAATGACAAGGTCTTCTACGCCAATGGTTGCCACCAGTCGCTGGCTGAAAATCAGCAAGCGCTTGCTATCAAGCGCCAGCGGTTCGTGGCCGACCACCACATGATCCTTGCCTTCGGACAAGATGTCGTAGAGCGCCTCAAAATTACCGATGTCGCTCCAACCAATGTTGACCGGGATTACCTTCACGCCGTGATCGATATGTTCCATCAGGGCATAATCGATGGAGACACGCCTCAGGTCGGGCCAGATTTTCGCCAGCAACGGATCATACTCTGGCGTCTCAATCGCCGCCGCTAAAGTTTCAAGGCTGGCGTTGAGGGCCGGGGAATGTTTGGCGAACTCGGCCATGAGGCGGCGAACCTGCCAGATGAACATGCCGCTGTTCCAACTGTGCTGACCATCTCGCACAAACTCCTCAGCGCGGGCCTGGTTGGGTTTCTCGACAAAACGCTTGAGATCGTAAATATCAACCCCATTGATTGTTTGCGAGAGACTGCCGCGCTCGATATACCCGAAACCGGTTGAAGGGTAACCGGGGGCGATGCCCAGCGTGACAATCATGCCCTGTTTGGCGACCTGACAGGCGGCGTCCAGCGCGGCGCGGAACCCCGTTTCATCGGCGATGAAGTGATCAGCGGTCAGGACGGCGACCAGCGCGTCGGGGTCGCGGTGGCGAATATGGATCGCGCCCAAGCCGACCGCCGGGGCGGTGTCGCGCCCGGCAGGCTCAATGATGAAATTCTCGGCGGGGATATCCGGCGTATGCTCGCGCAACATTTCGGCCAGTTCGCGGTTGGCGACCACCCGTATCCGTTCTTTCGAGAATAGCGGCGACAAGCGCTCGACGGATATCTGGAACATCGAGCGGGTGGCATCGACCAACGCCAGTGCCGGCTTGGGACGCTTCTCTCGACTCAGCGGCCACAGACGAGTCCCCGCGCCGCCAGCCATAATCAAGGCATAAGCATGTGACATGATAGTAAAAGGCGCTTTCTGTGCGGCAAACGGTCAGGCAACTCAGGCGACCAAGATTTCAGAAGCGATGTTTTAAGCAATTAGCGGTCAGCAATCAGCAGTCAGCAGTCAGAAAAGTCAAAGGCGAAAGGCAAAAGACTATTCCAGCTTTCAAGATCGCCACCGACAGAAACATATTGCGCGAAGCAGATGGAAGTCAGCGCAAGCTTATTTCTGTAGATTAGCTTACATGACTATTGCACAGGCAAAACAGCAGACTCTGCCTATGAATGCGGCATGGATTGGATCGCGATCTTCAATCATTAGAATCACAGCCGCGCATAGGTCATGTGGTTGACCTGCCGGATCATGCCTTTAAGTTCCAACAAGGTCAAGGCGCTGGCGACGCGGGAGACCGGCAGGTCGCACTGGCGGGCAATTTCGTCAGCGTGGAATGAATCCGCGCCAAGCGCGTCATAGATCGTCTTTTCGTCGTCGCTCAGGGCTGGCAAGGATTGGCGGGCCTCGACATAGCCGACGATCCGATCCGAGCTAAACGTCTCCAGAATGTCCTGCGCTGACAACGCGGGCGTGGCTCCGTCTTGAATTAGCCTATTCGTGCCGCCGCTGCCGTGCGCGGTGATGTTGCCCGGCACGGCAAACACTTCCCGGCTTTGTTCTAACGCGCAATTAGCGGTGATCATCGCGCCGCTTTTCTCCCCAGCCTCAGTCACCACCACGCCGCGCGCCAAGCCGCTGATGACCTGATTGCGCGGCGCGAAGTTCTTGGATTCGGCGGCTGTGCCGGGCGGAAAGACGGACACCAGCGCGCCGTTTTCGACAATGCGGGTTGCCAACTGGCGGTTTTCGGGCGGATACACCTCGTCTATTCCGCAGGGCAACACGGCGATGGTTCTGCCGCCTTTGTCCAGCGCGGCGGTGTGGGCTTCAGTGTCCACCCCATGCGCCAGCCCGCTGACCACAGTCAACCCGGCGGCGGCAAGACTGCCCGCGATCTGATAGGTGACCTGACGGCCATAGGCCGAGACGTTGCGCGTCCCCACCACCGCAACCGCCCACTCATCGCTGGCGGCCAAAGTCCCGCGAAGATACAACAATGGCGGCGCCTGATCAATCACGCGTAGAGCCGAAAGCAGGGCCGGGTAATCTTCGTCATCCCAAGCAATTAGCGCCACACCCAGCCTGTCGAGCCGGGCCATCTCGCTTTCCAGATCAACGGTCTGGCGAATCTGCCTGAGATTGGCGATGGCGCGGGAATCAAGTTCTGCCTGTTTCAGAGCAGACATGGGGGCAATCCAGGCGGCTTCCAGTGTTCCGCAAATTTCGAGCAGTCGCCGGACGCGCACCGGCCCGATTCCGGCGACGAGGTTGAAACCCAGCCAGTAGAGACGCTCGCTCCCCATGCATCCCCCCAGAGGAGGCTTTGAAACGCGGAAATGCGTAGAAGGCGGAGGTTTTCTCCGCGCCCACAATCAAACCGAAAGGGAAGCGGAGACAGTTTATCCGATGCCTGCATCCACTCGGAAAATCGCTAACCTATGTTTCAAAACACACCCTTAACGAGAATAACATTACCGCAATCTCAACGCCTGTCAAGCGAACCTCACCCCTGCCAGCCTATTTTGCGCCCAATCAAGTTGCGCCCCTCTCCTAATTTGGAGAGGGGTTAGGAGGCGGGTCGGGTGGTGTGGCAAGCAGCCTTCGCTATCCCCACGTTGTTAGACACTCCTCAAGATAACGGACAGGGCGATCACAAAGTGGTTGAAGCGACATAGAGGGCAAATGCGCCATTGATCGCTGCTGGGCGTGCGGGATATAATAGCGGGCGTGTGTTGGTCGCTTGATCCTCGTCGGTGATTCAGGCCTTAGCCCAGAAAGTTTTGTCGGAGCCAATGATCATTATCACGGGAATGCACCGGAGCGGCACGTCGATCACGGCCAATTTTGTCCACGAGCTGGATGTGACTTTTGGCGAAGACTCCCTGCTTATGGATGCTGATCATTGGAATCCGCGCGGCTATTTTGAGAACACCGAAATCCACATACTCAACGATCAAATTCTGCTCGGCGATCTGGCGCCCGTCCGTGAATTCAGGCTCACGCCGCCTGACAAACGCAGCCTGTGGCTTCGTTTTTTGATGACCATCTTTCGCAGCGGATATTCGTTGACGGGCGGTCGCCAGCGCGTTGCCGGGCGAGCCGCGGCAAAACAGGAAAAAATTCGGAAACTGGCTGCTCAGTATGCCGAAATCGCCGTCAAAGACCCACGCTTCTCGATCACGATTGGGGAGTGGGCGAAATACGCCACCATTGGACGTGTCCTTTATTGTTACCGACACCCGTATGAAGTCGCGCGGTCGCTACAAAAGAAATTTCATCTGCCACTGTGGTTGGGCTATCAGCTATGGCACAAGCACGTGGAGGAGTTCCTCGCTGAAGCGCGAGGGCTTCCGGTGGTGGTGGTCAATTATGAGGGATACTTCAGCGACAATCCGTTGGAAGAAATCAAGCGCATCTACCGGTTTGTGGGCCGAGACTATGATGAAGCGGAGGCGCGCGCGCTGTTGGGCCGCGTTCTTGACCCCAAACTCAAGCGGAATATCTATGACAACCGGCGTCTCCCTGATCATATTGCTCGCGCCTATGAGCGTCTTTGCGTTATTCACGCCGAATATGACGATCTGAAGCCCTTTTTGAGCCAGCCTGCCGAAACGCCAGCGTTCGCGCCCACGTCTCAGACTCCGCTGATCAACGCCGAGCGCCAACCCTGACGCCAGCGAGGGCAGCCTACGGCCCTCCCTACGCGCGTTATGGCTGTTGGACGGAAATCGGGCCAAGCTCGGCAACACCCCCGGCTGGGCTGCCGTCCGGGAGAGACACGGGCAGGTTGGCAATCTCAGGGTAAAGATAAACCCCAAAAGTCAAGGCGTATTCTCTCGGCGGCGTGTCGCAGGGCACAACGATTTCCCGAAAGTCCCGGTAGACCGCCCCCGGAATCCACCGGGTAATATCGATGCCCGCTAGCGGGCCGTCGGTCTGCGCGACGGGGCGATGGTCTTTGAACAAGCCGACGAACGCGCTCGTGGCATGGTCAACGGGCGCGCCAGTTTTCCACCAGCTTTCAATGCTGATCGAATCGCAGGTATGGACGGAGGTATTGCCGTCTACACGGGACCATGCCAACAGCGTGATATCCGAGCCAAAGCGCGCTAACGGCTCACTATTTGCGGGGATGAATTGATAGCCAGTCGCGGCAAAGTCGCTGGCGTTATCAAAGGCGGCTTTCCTGGTTTGGCCCTTGATGAACTCGCCAGCCGTGACATCGCCAGCGTCCAGCCCGCCAGCCTCGCCGCTGGCCTGAACGTGCCACACCCAGCGCGGCTTGTGATCGGCGATGATCTGGCTGACTGCCAGCGAGTCGAATGTTTGGACAAGCTGAGAAGCTAGGACGGCGCTGATGGCTAATTGCGAGCCGCCGCCTTGCAGGCTGTAAGCGACGGTCAGGCTGTCCGCCGGGAGACCTTCGCTGAGAATCAGCAGGTCGCCGGGGCGGTAATCCGGGATCATGACCACGCCGGGGCAACTCAGTGTCTGGCCGTCGCATGAGCAAGTCGCCTGCGAATCCCCGGCAGGCTGCAGCCGCATAGCCGTCACGCCCGATTTCCAGCCAGCGACGATACTCAAATCAAACTGGCTGCACACTTTGGCCAAGATGGCTGAATCAATTGGCCTCAAAACGCTGAGGTCGCGGTTGAGAAAGATAATGTCATCAGGCTTCAGACCGTAATCACGCGTGGTGGCGCGTGCGATTACGGTCGGGGATTTGCTGGTGTTGATAATGTCGGCGACCGGGAATATGTCCGTCTTTCCAGAGCGAACCAGCGTCTCAACGGTGTCGTCCGGGTCGAGAAACAGCGCAATGCGATCCTGATCGGCGGCAAAGCTGGCAACCGCTTTAAGCGCGTCAGGCACCACCCGACTGGCGTTTGGCCCCTGATAGGAATAAAAAATATTGGGCGGCAAATTCCAACGCTCGTCAAAATTCCAGGGTTTGGTTGGTGGCTGGCCGATCATCTCGCCCGCGCGTCTGATCAGCAGCGTCGCCGGGGATTCGCGGCGGGGAAGATAAGGGCTGCTGGCAAAATTTATCAACAATACGGCGGCGATCAGAACCGCGAATACTCTGGCTGGCAAGGCGAAGTCGGCGAGCGTTGGCTGTTTGCTTTCAGCCAATTCAGTGAGCCAGAATATCGCCAAAAAGGCTGCCGGGATCAGCTGGCTGTACGTATACACAGAATTTGCGACCCAGTAGGTGAAATGCATCATGCCGCCGATGGTCATGCCAAAGGCGACGATATAACGCCAAGGCGCGCCCTTGCCCCCGGCCAACAGCAGCTTAAAGAGCAGGGCTGCCAGCGACGCAAAGCAACCACAGGCGATCAGGAACCACGGATCCCACGGCGCAATAACCAGAAAGTAGCCAAAGGCGCGACCTGTGTCCATCGACGAGAAAAACTGGACTATCTCTCGATAGAACTGCCACGCAGGCCATTCGCCCGATTGTAGAAAAATAATGACGCTGATCGCGCCGATGGCGATCCCCATGCTGGCGGCGACCGGGGCCAGCCGCGTTAGCGTTTGGCGGGCAATCGTCTCCAACGAGGGTTCGGCGCTCATGATTTCATAGAGAATGAGAGCCGCATAGGTCACGCCATAATAGATCAGGCTGTCGCTGCTCCACACGGCAACGATGCCCATCACGACAATCTCGGCGATGGTCACGGCGCGTTTGAGGTTTTGCCTGCTCAGGCGCAGGGCGACCAGAGCCATGATCACGTACAGAAAGATGAATCGCAGCGGGCCAGTGGCCGGGTAGCGTGTTGGCGGGAAGGGCGCGCCGATGATCATCACGCCGATCAACAGGGTCGTGGTTGCCAGCGCGAGCCAGCGAGATTTTGCCGCGACTCTCAACAGGAAATAAGCCAGCATGAACTGCGCGACGACCATCGCGCTGATAACCGCTGACAGGGCCGGATAGGTCAGCGGCAGCAGCCGGAACTGAAAAATGGCGGCCAGAAAATAAGTTTGAAGCGTGCCATATTGCGCGAAAGTGTCCACCAGCAGGGTTTTGCCATGCATGAGGTCATTGATCGGGGCCAGAAAGGCGTCAAAGTGAAGGCGGTCGCTCAGGAAGTTGATGTCAAATGCCAGCGCGGCAATCCACACCAGCGCGGCAAGATCACCCCAGCCCAGAAAACGCCGCCAGCCAGCGCTCAGACGCCGCCACAGGCGCGGAGCCAGCGCCACCCCGCCCACGACAGCGACAGCCCACAACAGGGCGGGCCATGCGTTATCCAGCCCGTTGCCGGCAAACAGAGGAAGCGCAAGGCCAGCCGCCCAAGGCATGATTCTATAAGCATGGCGATATAGGAGCGCCGGGACAGCAATCAGCGCGACGCACACCACAGGCGTCAGGGTCATGATCCACATCTCAGGCAACGCTTGCCTAGATGGAATCCCCAACCACCAGATTCCTGCGCTAATCAACACGATTAACAGAGCCGTGACCGCGAACAGCGCCGCCATCTGGCGCGGCTGGGCTACCGATTCGGCTCTACGGTGAATAGCCATCATGCCAAAGATCAGCAGAATGTTCGCGACAAGATAGGCGACTGCCAGAAACAAACCCAGCAGGCCGTAGAATTCGCCGCCTAACCCGTAGAGAGTCAGCGCCCCCGCCAGCCCAAACAGGGCGTTGAAAAGGAGGAGACGCTCGTAGAAGAATTCGTTTTCGGCAATGCCCTGTCTCATTTTGGCCTGCTGCGCCAAACCAACGAGGATCGCGCTTATCACGGTGGCAAGCGCCGCCAGCACGTACACCCTGAGCTTGTCCCCGGCCACTTCAACCGGGCGCGCCAGAGCGTTGAGGAAGGCGAACAAATAGGCAAAACAGACAGAATGAAGCAGCGTCGCCAGCAACATGGCCGGACGATCCGACTGAGGGATGGACGCGAACCATTCGGATAGTTTTTGCCACTGCCGGGACAATCCGATAAGCATAGGGAGTCTCTTGAGCCTGTCTGCAGTTGGATGACATTCAGGGGAAATTGTGATGGCGCCCACTGCGCTAGTCAAGATTACTCTGCGCGATCACGAAAGTCAAAAGAGACAGTTAAACGGATGATTACAATAACGTGCCCCGCCGTCAAGCCCGACGGCGGGCACGTTGGTTTCAAGTCAACGGAACTCAGTAGGTTGGCAGTTTGGGATCAACGACCCGCGCCCATGCGTTGATTCCCCCGGTCATATTCTTCAAGCGGGTGTACCCCATTTGCTTGAGCGTGTAGACCACATCGGCGCTGCGCGCCCCGCTTTTGCAGTAGACCACAATCTCGCGGGCCGTGTCCAGTTCGCCCAAATGCTCCAACACCTGCCCTTTGGGAATGTGATGGGTGGCCGCCCCGATGTCCGAAATCTCCCATTCATGCGGGTCGCGCACGTCCAGCAAGATGAAGTCTTCGCCCTTCTGCAACTTCATCGCCACATCCTGAACGCTGATGGCCGGGACGGTCTCTTCATGGTCACTGTGGAACGCGCTACGGTCGTGGCCGGGCATCCCACAGAATTCCTCGTAGTCGATCAGGTGGGTCAGAGTCGGGTTTTCGCTGCAGACCGGGCATTTCGGGTTCTTGCGGAGCTTCACAAAGTCAAAGCTCATCGCCAGCGCGTCGTACAGCATCAGCCGCCCGATCATCGGCTCGCCTGTTCCCAGAATCAGCTTGACCGTCTCGGTGGCTTGAATCGCGCCAATCGTGCCGGGCAGCACGCCCAGCACGCCGCCCTCGGCGCAGCTTGGCACAAGGCCGGGCGGGGGCGGCTCAGGGAACAAACAGCGGTAACACGGCCCAACACGGGCGTCAAACACGCTGGCCTGCCCCTCAAACCGGAAGATGCTGCCATACACATTCGGCTTGCCGAGCAGAACACAGGCGTCATTCACGAGATAGCGGGTGGGGAAGTTGTCCGTCCCGTCGATGATCACGTCGTACTTTGCCAGAATCTCCAGGGCATTGTCCGACGTGAGCGGCACATTGTAAGGTTCAACTGTCACATACGGATTGATGTCATGGATGCGCTCCGTCGCGCTATCCAGTTTGGAGCGGCCAATATCCTTCGTGCCATGAATGACCTGCCGCTGCAAGTTGGAAGCGTCCACCACATCGTAATCCACCAAGCCGATGCGCCCGATGCCTGCCGCCGCCAGATACATCGCCAACGGCGACCCCAACCCGCCCGCGCCAATGAGCAGAACGCTGGCGGCTTTCAGCTTGCGCTGGCCCTGCATGCCCACCTCCGGCATGATCAGGTGGCGGCTGTAGCGCTTCACTTCGTCGTGGCTCAACACAATCGCTTCCGGCGCGATTTGATCAATCAATGTCATCGTCGATTTCCTTTGGTTGCAAGAACACGCAATAAAGTTAGCCAACCAGCCTGATCTGTTCCCGCAGATGCTCGGCCCGCGCCACGCCATGATTCACCCGGCGCGGCTGGCCCTGCCGGTCGATCACAAAGGTGGTCGGCAGGCCCAGCACCCCCCACGCGTTGGCGACTTCAGGTTGTTCCAGCGCGTTGACGGCGATCACCTGCAAACCGTCCGGCCCCAGCTCGGCCTTGAGTTGTTCCAGCGCGGGTTTCTGAACGGTTTTGCAGGGCGGACAGGTCTCTGACCAGAAGTATAGAATCGCCGGGACGCCGGGCTGAAGCGATTCGAGCATCGGGGCTGTTGATGTCCGATGTGAGACCTGCGCCAACTGCCGCCGGGTGATCACAATATAGCCCATCGCCAGCGCTCCGGCTATCGCCAGCGCGAGCAGCCCGCGCTCGATCATGACGCGCGCTCGCGCTTGATCGGGGCGACGCGAAAGCCGGGCACGCTCAGACGGTTCAACTGGTAATACACGAAGCAGCCCGCGCAGAACCCGACAAACAGATTCAGGCTCGCCAGCACGATCACTATCCATGCCAACGCCCAGCCGAGGATCGGCAAGCCTGCCAGCATTTCAATGCTGCCGGCGGCGCAATCGCTGGCCGGGCAGCTCGCGGCGGCGGTGGCCAGCCCCGCCAGCAGACTGATCACGCTGCCAGCCAGAAACGCGCCACCCAGCCCCTGCGCGAACCGGTGCGGCTCCGGGTTGTCTTCGATCACGTCCGGCTTGATCAGCGTCAGTGGTCGAAATATTCGGGCGTAGATCAGCTTGAACAACCCCGCGCCGGGAAAGATCGTGCCGACGATCATCACCAGCCCGACAAACGCGACAACAATCCAGCTTTCGGTGACAAAGGCCGCCAACAGCAAGCCAATGATAAACGCCTGATTGGTTCTCAGCGCCGAATGATCGACCTTGCGAACCGGCGAGTCGGGCGCGCCGCCCGCGATTGACGGGATGATCAGCAGTTTGGCTTCCGCCTGAAGCGGCGTCTCAATCCCGTTGAGGTGGCGAACGTCTTCTTCGCCCAGAAACACATTGACAAAACTCCGCAGCTTGCCCTCATTAAACAGATGCGGCTTCAATTCGGGATACTGCGTCACCAGATGATCCAGCGCCTCGCCGACTGTCGTGCCGGTCACCGGAACATGCTCGTTGCCTGCGGTGTATGGCCGCAGGGGGGTTGGAATGCGAATAGTAGCCATTAGAAAAACCTCGCTCCTTTGAGAATAGTTCTGAGTGAAAAGTGCTGAGTAACGACTCCTCTGAAAATAGCGATGAGCTAGGATTCTGTTTTTTGTATTGCCTATCGCTCATCGTTTGCCGTCGACAATTTGTATCGAGTCTTCGTCAAACCCGGCGCGATCTGTCCTCAGCCGCCACGCCAGCGTGACTTGGGCCTTGCTGCCCATGACCGAGGTGATCAGATAGACAAAGTTGGGCAACGCATAATCGCGGTCAAAATCGCTGGGCCGGGCCGGGTGATCCGGGTGCGAGTGAAACACGCCCACCAAACTCGCGCCGAGCTTGTCGGCTTCCATCTCGGCCTTCACAAAATCCTGCGGGCTGAGTTCGTAGCGGTTGTATTGCGCTTTGGCTTCCCGCTTATTGATGACCGGTTGGATATGCTGAATTTTGACCGCGTCGCCCGTCATTGTCCCAAACAGAAAGCCAGCCCCCTCGTTCGGAAAGCTCGATTCGCCATGACTTTCAATCCGCCGCAGACACGCGGTGGACAGCGTGATTTCCATGCGCGTCAATCCCTTTCTTGCCAGAAGGTTTCGCTGAGATATTTCGACGCGCCATCCGGCAGGATTGTTACAACAACCCCTTCCGTCAGCCGCTCGGCGACTCTTAGCGCCACGGCCACAGCCGCCCCCGACGACACTCCGACCAGCAGCCCTTCCTCGCGGGCCAGACGGCGGCACATGCGGTGCGCGTCCTCGGTGGCGAGCGGCAGCGTTTCATCCGGCAGAGCGGGGTCAAAGATGGCGGGGACAATCGCGGTGGGCATGTGCTTCAAGCCTTCCAACCCGTGAAACGGCGAATCGGGTTGGAACGCGATCAGCCGGATGGCCGGGTTCAGTTCGCGCAAACGACGGCCTACCCCCATCATCGTGCCGCTGGTTCCCAGTCCGGCCACAAAATGGGTGATCTGCCCCGCCGTCTGCTCCCAGATTTCGGGCGCGGTGGCGAGATAGTGCGCCTGTGGGTTGGCCGGGTTGCCGTACTGGTTGGCATAGAAATACTGGCCCGGCTCGGCCTCGTAGATTTGCTGGACACGCCGGATCGCTCCATCGCTGCCTTCGGCGGGGTCGCTCAGTTCCAGTTCAACCCCGTAAGTTCGCAAGATCGTCAGCCGTTCGGGGCTGGCGTTGGCCGGGACGACCAGCTTGACCCGATAGCCACGCGCCGCGCCGAGCATAGCATAGGCGATGCCCATGTTGCCCGATGTGCTGTCCAGCAGCGTCACGCCCGGATGCAGCGCGCCGCGCTGTTCCGCGTCGCGGATGATGCTCAGGGCCGGGCGATCCTTGACCGATCCACCGGGGTTGAACCATTCCGCTTTGGCGTAAACCTTGACGCCTTCTGGCAGATGCCCTGTGACACCCGGCAAGGCGATCAGCGGCGTGTCGCCGATCAGCCCTTCCAGCGATTGCGCGGCGTCGGCGCGGTTGGAGATTTGTTGTGGCGCAATCATGTGATCGGCCTCTCTTTAGCAGAGTCAGGCAGGCGAATAGGCATGACGATGCGCTCGATTTGCCCGCGCTGCGCTTCCAGCCAGGGCGGGAGCTTCAGGCCCGTTCCCAGACTTTGGACTGGCTCGTCGATCAAGAATCCGGGCGGGTCGGTGGCGATTTCAAACAACACGCCGCCCGGTTCGCGGAAGTAGATCGAATGAAAGTAGATGCGATCCATCACCGGGCTGACGTCAAAACCCTTGCCTATCAGGGATTGCTGCCAGTCAAGCTGGGCGGTGTCGTTAGCCGTTCGGAATGCCACGTGATGAATCGTCCCGACCGCCACCTGCCCCAGCGGGGTCTGCGGGGCGCGCAGGACATCGACTGTCGCGCCGGGGGCTTGCCTGTCCGCCCGATAGCGCGTTCGCCCGTTTTCTTCTTCCCCTGCTTCAAAACCCATGATCTCGGCCAGCAGGTTTCCGGTCGGGCCGGAGTCGTGATGGGTCAGGGTGACGCTATGAAAGCCCCTCAACACATGTTCTGGCGCAACGGAGGCACGATCCCATGCCGAAATCGTGGCGGGGTTGTCACTGGCGACTAGTTCCAACGCCAGACCATCCGGGTCAACCAGAGCGATCACTTCTTCGCCAAACCGCGTGACCGGCTTTTCAGCCGCGACTCCGTGCTGAGATAGCCGTTCCGTCCAGAATCCGACCGAATCACGCGAGATGGCGAAGGCCGTCGCAGTCGCCTGCCCCGCGCCTGTCCTGCCGCCCGGCGCGCCGGGCCACGGAAAGAAGGTCATGATCGTGCCGGGGCTGCCCGCGCCGTCGCCATAGTAGAGATGATACGTGCCGGGGTCGTCAAAGTTGACGGTGAGCTTGACCAGCCGCAAGCCCAGCGTCCCCGCGTAAAAGTCGATGTTAGCCTGCGGGTCGCCAGCAATGGCCGTGATATGATGGATTCCGGGAATCCGATGGTTCAAGCGGGCCTCCTATGGCACATTTGTGTGAAATGATGAGGAAACGTCAACGCGCGGCGCAGGAACGGGGCAACAAAAAAGGGCGCGCCCGATTTCCTTGCGCTGCGGACAGATACCCACAGCAGCGGAGACGGCGTCACCCTCACGGTCGAGGAGCTAGAGACTTACTCGATGTTCGACTCAGGCGAGGATGACAGGCGTCCCCGCCACATACACATGCAGGCTTGCATTGCAACTTCCCTGTTCCATAATGTGGACACGATTGGTAAGAATTATAGCAGTCGGGGCTGCTCTCGTCAACGCAAACACGTCGCAATTCGTCCTGCCCGGCGAGCGCGAAGTTTGTCGGGAGTTTTGCCTGCGCGGTATAATCCGCGCGGATTTGAACAACCTCAACATCCTCATGTGAAACCGAGACTCCTTCATGCAGAAAGCTATTTACCCATTCACCGCCGTCGTTGGACAGGAACGGATGAAGCGCGCCCTGATCCTGAATGCCGTCAGTCCGCAGATCGGCGGCGTCCTGATTCGCGGCGAGCGCGGCACGGCCAAAAGCACCGCAGCCCGCGCGTTGGCGACCCTACTGCCCGATATCGAGGTGGTGACTGACTGCCGCTTTGGCTGCGACGCGAGCCAGTCCGAATCGTGGTGCGACGAATGCCGCGCGCGCCACGAAAGCGGGGAAAAACTGCCCACGACAACTCGACGAACACGCATCGTCGATCTGCCGGTCAGCGCCACCGAGGATCGCGTGGTTGGAACGCTGGACATCGAAAAAGCGATACAGGAAGGCAAGCGTTATTTTGACGCCGGGGTGCTGGCGGCGGCCAACCGTGGCATTCTGTATGTGGATGAGGTCAACTTGCTGGACGACCACGTGGTCGATCTGTTGCTTGACTCGGCGGCGATGGGCGTCAATGTGGTCGAGCGCGAAGGAATCAGCTTCACCCACCCGGCCCGTTTTATCTTGATTGGCACGATGAACCCGGAAGAGGGCGATCTGCGCCCGCAGTTGATGGATCGCTTTGCGCTGTGCGTTGACGTGCATGGGATCATGTCCCCGATTGAGCGCATGGCGATTTTGGAGCGGCATATTAACTTTGAGCAAGACCCCATCGCCTTCCGCGAGACATGGCTGCCGCAAGAGCAGCAGCTCTCCACCGAGATCGCGCAGGGGCGGCAATTGGTCGATAAGGTTGTCTACACGCGACACGATATGGCGACTATCGCCAATCTGACCGCCAGCTTGCAGGTGGATGGCCATCGCGCCGATCTGGTGATTCTCAAGACGGCTCGCGCTCACGCCGCGTTTGAAGGCCGGACGGCGATTGAAGAGCGTGATATTCTGCTGGCCGCTGAGTTGGCCCTGCCGCATCGTGTCCGCAAGGGGCCGTTCCAGGAGGCGCAGATCAGCCTGCATAACATGGAAGAGCGTCTGGAACAGGCGCGCAATGACGCCGAAGACGCTGAAATGACCGAGGAAGAGTCGGAAAGCAACCAGCCTGACGTAAAAAAAAAGATAGCAAATCGGTAGACGAGGAAACGACCGAAGAAACTCCCGAAGCCCAGCCGACCGAGCCAGCGAAGCAGAATGTCTTTCAGAGCCAGGACTCGCGCTGGTGGGAAGGCGGGCAAAAGGTTCAGCCGGGGCAAGAGTTCAAGCTGGTGCGCCGCCTTGACACGCCGCTGGACAAACTCACCCGCAAACAGGGCGGGCGACGCAGCCGCACCCGCACCGACCGCAAGCGCGGACGTTACATTCAAGCCCGGCCCGCCACCGGCAAAATAACCGATCTGGCGTTTGACGCCACCCTGCGCGCCGCCGCCCCCTTCCAGATCGAGCGCGATCATCACGGATTGGCGTTTGCCGTCCGCAAGTCCGATCTGCATCGCAAAATCCGGGTCAAGAAACAGGCTAATCTGGTGTTGTTCGTCGTCGACGCTTCGTGGAGCATGGCTGTCGCCGAGCGCATGACGGCGACCAAAGGCGCGATTCTGTCTTTGCTGACGGACGCTTATCAGCGGCGCGACCGGGTCGGGTTGATCGTGTTCCAAAAAAACCGCGCCCAGATCGTGCTGCCGCCTACCAATTCTGTCCAGTTGGCTCAAAAAGCGCTGGCGGACATTCCCGTGGGTGGCAAGACCCCCCTTTCAGCGGGGCTGTTGTTAGCCTACGAAGTGTTTCGGCGTGACAAGGCGTCGCACCCTGACGTGCTGCCACTGATGATCTTGCTGACTGACGGGGCCGGCAATGTCTCGATCAGCAACAGTTCCCCGCAGGAAGAAGCGCATCGCATCGCTGACATGATGAGCGAAGCCGAGATCAAATCGGTAGTGGTCAATATGGAACATGCCAGCTTTGATCAGGGTTTAGCGCAGCGATTAGCCGAGCGGTTGGGTGGGGCGTGTTATTCGCTGCATGAACTGCGCGCCGATTTGCTGTATCAAACTGTGCGACAAGAAATGAACCACCTTTAAGCCGGGAAAAGAAAAGGGGCGTCCCGTTGGTCGCCCCTCCATTTTCCTCGTCGTGCGTCCTATTCCCCTATTTCTTTGACAAATTGGAACAGGTCGGGATCATACCAGTCAGGCGGCCAATCCAGTTCTGGCAGTCCGTAAAAACGTTCGATAACCCGCCGGAAGATAGGCGCGGCCACACCTGACCCCTGCCCCGCGTTCTCCACCATGATCACCACCGCGATCTCCGGATTGTCATAGGGCGCAAACCCGGCAAACCACGCAATCGGCGGCGCGCCGCTGGCGGACACCTGGGCCGTGCCGGTCTTCCCGGCTATGGGCAACACATCATTCAAGCTGCCCAATCGGTATTCGGCGGTGCCAATATTGGGATCGGCGGCGACCTGGTGCATGCTGTCACGAATAACCGCTAAATGCTCTTGCGAGACAGCCACCGTGCCGATCACTTCGGGCTGGAACGTGACTGTTGGCGCTTCTCCGCTCAATCCGATGCGATCCACAAAATAAGGTTTATAGACTGTTCCACCGTTTGCCACTGTAGCGACCATTACCGCAATCTGAAGCGGGTTGACCAGAATATCGCCCTGCCCAATCGCCAGATTGACGCTGGTGGCGTTAGTCCAACTCTCGCCGCGTGTTTCCTGCAACCAAGCGGGGTCGGGAACCAATCCACCATTCTCTTCGATTTGGAGACCCAGCGGCTGTCCAAACCCATACTGGCGCGCATAGTCGGGGATCAGGTTGAAGTCTTTGTTGGCCGTCAGCAGCCCGGCCTGATAAAACCACGGATTACACGAGGCAGTGAGAGCCTGCGCGAACGTGATTTCGCCATGCCCGTCTTTTAGCCAGTCGTACTTAGGGTTGTCCGGGCCTAAGCCGCCCCACACGCCAGTGCAGTTATAGACCGAGTCGGGCGTCAACACGCCACTTTCCAGGGCCGCAGACATAGTCACAATTTTGAACACCGATCCCGGCGGGTACCGCCCCTGCGTCGCCCGGTTCAAGAACGGCTTTAGCGGGTTGTTAAAAAGTTCCTGAACAGTGCTTTCGGTTAACAGCGGATGGCTATTGAGCGGGTTCAGCACATTGGGGTCGTAATACGGGTAGCTTGCCATCGCCAACACTTTGCCGGTCTTGACTTCCAAAACCACAATGGACGCCCCGCCCGCCGTGGGAACCCAGGTGTTGGCCCCGGCATTATAGGCTTCCTGAATGATGTCCTGAACATCGGCCTGCGTCTTGCGATCCAGCGTGGCGAACAAGCTCTGGGCCGGAACAGAATCGCGGCGGGCGATCTCGGCGAAAAACTGTCCATCGGGGGTGTAGGCGCTTAACACGCCGCCGCGCGTCCCGGCCAGGTATTGCTCGCCCCACAGTTCCAGCCCGGCCAATCCGACGATCTCCGTCCCCTGATAACCGCGCTGCTTCCACTCATCGATCTGATCGCCGGGAATGTAACTGGTATAGCCCATGACGTGCGGAGCAAGCACATTAAAATAACGCCGCCCGCTCTTGTCGGTGAATTTGATGGGGGGATAGCTGTTCAGGGCCGCGATATTGTCTTGAACCACCGATGTGTCAGCGTCGCCAATGGCCCACGCCTGATCCGCCGGAAAGCCTTGATAATTGGCGCGCACCTGATCGGGCGACATGCGCAGGACGCGGCTGAGAAGCTGAACCATATCTTCTTCAACGCCCGCGCTGACTCCGCTTGGAACGACGGAAATTGTGGTGGTTGAGGTGTTGGCTGTCACTAAGCCCAGCCCATTGCGGTCATAGATATTGGCGCGCGACGGGGACTGCACTTCAAGCTGCAACGAATTGCCCCCCGCCATTTCGGGGAAGATCAAGCTGGGCGACCAGACAATGCCCCAGCGCCCTTCAGCCAGAACAAGCTGCATGGTCAGGTCTTCCTGAATTGGCCCCAACACCTGCGTGTTGTAAGTCACGCGGAAGGCGAACTGGGCGGACGTGCCGGTTGTTTCCGGCAGCACCGCGATTGGCTCGGCCTTGAGGTCGATCAAGGTCATGGCAGCGCTGCTGCTGGCGTAGGTATTGGTAAAGTCTTCCTGCGTATACTCGCGCTGGCTTTTGGGCGATAGCAGGCTGTACATCGCCGCATAGTCGCTCGCCATCCACTGCGCCAGGAATGTCTGCGCGACGCCATCCGGCTTGCCCATGTCCGGGGCAGAGGTTGGCGTTGGGCCGGGCGCGATGATGGGGTTATTCCCCGAATTGAGCAGGTCGCACCCCGTCACTAGAGTCAGGATTGCAATCAGAACTGCCAGTCGTTTCAATCGCATAGTCGAAGAACCCGCCTCACAAACGATGAGGGCCGGTCATTGACGCTGCCGGCCCCTCGAGTCATGCCCAATTCATTATATCAAGCCCCCGATGGGGCAACCACCAGAAAACCTTCAATCATCCGACGGAGGCCCTGTAACCTGCAAACGCTGTTCCAACTTTCCCAGCGCGGCCTGAAGCTGCTGCTGGCGCAAACTGCTGGTGAGGTCGCCGCGCGTTCGCTCTAAAACCGCGCGCAGGCTGTCGACCCGATGTCTCAGCCCGCCGGTGATGGCGTCGGGATAGTCGAAAGTCATGAGAGTGTTGTAGATGCCATCCATAGACGCCAATAAACGCTCGGCTTCGTCGGTGTGGCCCTGCCGGAGAATATCGAGAATGGTGCGGCGAAGCTCGCTGGCAGCCTCGGCCAGCCCATTGAGATACGATTCTGGCGAGACTTCAAGGCTCTCCGGGGTCGGCGGCTCTTCTTCGCGGATAATGGCGTACATCAAAAAGGCTTCGGCGACTTCTTTGAGGGCGTCCTGCAAGTAGCCCGCCTCATATAAATCAGGGTGATCACGAACGCCCGCCACCATCTCGCGGGAAATCTCGCGGACGGCATTCAAGCTGGCCTGCGCTTCATCCCATTCGGCGCGATGCACCGATTTGATGGTGATGGCGCAATGGCGAATCAATGCCCGTGACCGGGCAAGGGCCTGATCACGGGCGGCGTTTTTCTGTTCCAATTTGGCGCGGACTGTTTCAGCGATTTGCTCAAGTTGTGTCATAAGGTTAGAACGGGATGTCTTCTTCGTCACGCGGCGCGGAGGAAGGGGCGCTGCTCATATCGCCGCCGCCCTCGCTGCTACCGCCTTCGCGCGTGCCGAGAAACCGAACGTCGCGCGCCGTCAAGTCCAGCGATGCGCGAGGCTTGCCTTCCTGATCCGTCCATGAGGAAGCCTCAATCTCGCCAATAACCATCACCTGACGGCCCTTTTTGAGATACTGGTTGGTGGTCTCAGCCAGCTTGCGCCAGCAGGAGACTTTGAACCACGTGGTTTTTTCTCCATGCTCGCCCTGCGCGTTTGTCCACTTGCGACTCACGGCGACAGTAAAGCTAGTGACCGCTGTGCCGTCCGGGGTGTAACGCATCTCAGGGTCTTTGCCCAGATTGCCGACAATGATGGTTTGCTGAAACATGGTCTTTTCCTCTTTGGAAGTGAGAAGTCTAACTCATCATACTAGAACAATTGTACCATAAATTAGCGCAGGCGGCTAGAGCCAGTTCGCTATTAATTAGATAAGTTTAGGGTACAGCAAACCCGACTCCGGCGCAAGCCAGAATTAGAGGAAGCGCGCTTCTGTTGCATCCATTATCTTGCGCGGGGATAATCACGGGCGAGAGGCAAACCATGACCCGTGAAGAAATCACCCGGCTAACTGCGCTTTCTGCTTGCGCGGGTTGAGCTTCTAAGCTCCCCCCGGAGGCATTAGCGCAGGTCTTGCAGCCACTTCAGTCGATTTTTAATCCGGCAGATTACCCTGATCTACTGGTTGGATTAGCATTGCCTGATGACGCCGCCGCGCTACGGTTGGACGACGAACGCGCCTTGATCTTCACCACCGACTTTTTTACGCCGATTGTGGATGACGCTTACAGCTACGGAGCGATTGCCGCCGCCAATGCTTTGAGCGACATCTACGCAATGGGCGGCAAGCCGGTATTAGCCTTGAATATCGCCGCATTCCCGGAAGACCTGCCAATCTCGATCCTGTCTGACATCCTGCGCGGGATGGCGGAAAAAGTTCGATCCGCCGGCGCGGTGATCGCCGGGGGGCACACCATCAAAGACAAGGAACCCAAAGTCGGGCTGGCGGTGATTGGGATGGCGCACCCTGACAGGCTGTTCACCAAGCAGGGCGCGCAACCCGGCGATGTGTTGATCCTCACCAAGCCGCTGGGCACGGGAACAATCGCGACGGCAGGCAAGAACGATCAGGCAGAGCAAGCGCACCTTGACGAAGCGATAAAATGGATGTCAACGCTGAATCGGGAGGCATCGCAAGCCGCCCTCGCCGCCGAGGCTCATGCCGTGACCGACATCACGGGGTTTGGGCTGCTGGGCCACGCCAGCGAGATGACCGAATCGGGGCCGGTCACGTTCCGATTGGAGTTCAAGCGCATCCCCCTGATGGATGGCGTTGAAGGTTATGCCGCGCGCTGGATTTTCCCCGGCGGCTCGGAAGACAATCGCCGGACCTACGCGCCGAAGGTTCGCTTTGGGGACGGCATGTCTGAGGAAAAACAGATGATCCTGTTTGACGCCCAGACCAGCGGCGGATTGCTGATCGCGCTACCGAAAGCCGGACTGGATGTCTTTCAGGCAGAAATGGCGAAGACGAACTCGGCGTGGTGGCAAATCGGCGAGGTGGTTGAGCGTTCAGGTGTCAGTCTTGAAATTGTGGACTGATCAGCCTCAAACGTGGGTATGCAAGAGCCGCCGCGATGCCCGCTTTTGCAACGAGGTGATCGCCAGCGTCAGCGCGAACAGCGTGGCCTGAAACAGGACAATCATTGCGCCAGAGGCGATATCCAGATGAAAACTGAGCATCATCCCGAAAAAACCGGACAACGCGCCCAACGCCGTTGACAGCAGGATCATCCGGTTAAAGCTGTCTGTCAGCAAGCGGGCCGTGATGGCGGGGATAACCAGCGCGGCGGCGATCAGCGTGACCCCCAGAATTTGCATCGAGGCGATCAGCGCGGCGGCCAGCGCCAGCGCGAACAGCGTGTCAATCCATTCGGTTTGAACCCCATATACCTTCGCCACCTGCGAATCGAAGGTGGTGAACAACAGCGGCTTATAGAGAACAAAGATGATTCCGGCAACCAACAAAGTAACGCCAGCGACGATGATTACGTCCTGCGTGGTCACGCCCAGAATATTCCCGAACAAGGCGGCGTCAAACGAACGGGTGAATCGACGGTAACGGCTGATAATCGCCACCCCGGTAGCGAAGCTGGCCGTCGTGATCACGCCAATAGCGGCGTCGGCGTTGATTTTGGTGCGCCGCACGGTCTGGTTGATGAGGAGCGCCGCCACAAATCCCCACAAACCCGCGCCGAGATAGAAATTCCACTCCATGACGAACGACACCACCGCGCCGCCAAAGATAGCATGAGACAGCCCATGACCGATGTAACTCATGCCGCGCAGCACAATATAGACTCCGATTAGCCCGCACAACCCGCCCGCCAGAACTGCCGCCGCTGTCCCGTTGCGAAAAAATTCAAATTGGAATGGCCTTAGCAATAGCTCTATCATGCTTGTTTCTGCGCCGGGATTTCGCCCGGAACCGGGTTAGGCAGCAGGTCGTGGTAGCCATGCGGATGCGGTTTTTGCTGGACAAACAACATCCCGTCCTGCCGGATCACCAGCATATCGCCATCATAAGTTTTGTTGAGGTTTTCGGCGGTGAACACATCCTCCGGCGCGCCCTGAGCCACAATCTTGTTCTTGAGGCAGATCACCCACGGGACATGCGCCGCCGCCGCGTTGAGATCGTGGGTGGTGAGCAAGATGGTCATGCCGTGCTGGCTGAGATGCCCCAGCATGTGCAGGACGTTTTCGGCTGTCCGCACGTCAATCCCGGCGGTTGGCTCATCTAGCGCCAGCAGATCAGGCTCGGTGATCAAGGCCCGCGCCAGAAAGACGCGCTGCTGCTGCCCGCCTGAGAGGTCACGAATATGCCGCCGGGCCAGATGGCCGATCTCTAATTGATCTAACACCGATTGGAGTCGATCTCGTTCGAGCTTGCTGGGCCAGGGCCAGACCCCCGAACTGCGCGCCAACCCCATGAACACGACTTGCTCGACTGTGACCGGAAAGTTCCAGTCAACACTTTCGAGTTGCGGAACATAGCTAATCGTTGGCCTTGAATGTTCGTCACGCGCTCGGCCATCAAGGCGTATTTGCCCTTCGCCGGGCGTCAAGATGCCCAGCGCCAGTTTGAGAAGGGTCGTCTTGCCCGCCCCGCTGGGGCCCACCAGCGCGGCGAACTGGCCCGGATGCAAGTGCATGCTGATATGCTCCAGCACGGGCGTCGCCCCGTAGCCAAACGTGACATTGTCAAGCTCGATAATTGGTTTCATGCCTTTGGAGTCCTAGCGAGCCTGTTCAACGTTGCTATCAGCGCCGGGAATATTGCTGGTGTCAAATTCGGCAATCAGCGATGGGTCTCCGCCAAGGGATTCGGCCATCAGGCGAACATCCTCCACCAGCAGCCCGAAGTATGAATGGTTTGACTCGCCCGGCGAGCCGGGCAAATCATCGTCGCGTAGATCGCTGACGTACTGCGCCCCGGTCTCTCTAGCGATCTGGGCTAACACTGGCGAAGGGAACACCTCTGAGCCAAAGATAGCCGGGACCTGTTCAGCGCGTATCTGCGTGATCAGAGCCGCCACGTCCTGCGCGGATGGCTCTGAGAAATCGGAAGGCTGGATAGCGCCGATCACGGTCAGGCCATAATGCGGAGCGAAATAAGCGAACGAGTCGTGATAGGTCAGCAATTTGCGACTCTGCGGCGGAATGCTCGCCAGCGTTTTCTTCATTGCTTCATCGAGAGCCGCGATCCGTAGCGCGAAGGCGTCGTAGTTCGCGCTATAGTAAGCGGCGTTGGCCGGATCACGATTTGCCAGCGTGTCGCGGACAATAGCCGCGTAGCGCAGACCCAGCAGCGGGTCTGTCCACAGGTGCGGGTTAGGATGGCCGCCTTCTTTCGGGAACGAGAAATCGTAAGCGTACTGGTCAGGCGTGATGGCCTGTTCGCCCAGCAACACGATCTTCGCGCCATGTTTGAGGTTAGCCCGCGCCAATTCAAGCGTTGGGTCTTCGAGGCCCAGCCCATTCAGCAAGATCAGGTCGGCTTCCGCCAGCTTCATAGCATCGGACGGGGCTGGCTCAAAGGTGTGCGAGTTCACGCCCTCCGGGACAATGCCTGACAATCGAATGCGATCCCCGCCAATGTTGTAGATGATATTGGTGATCGGCGAGACAGAGCCTACGACCACCAACTGATCGTTTGGCGGCTGCGGCGCGGCTTGCGCGCAACCCAAGAGCAGCATGGCTGCGCCAAAGATAGCCATGCCAATCTTGACGAATTTCACGCGCGGACTCTCTCCAAAGGAGGATAATGCGCTCAAATTGTTTGCCCGGCGGATGGGCAGAGTGCATAATAATAATAGCTTGCCTGACTCGAATTTCAATGACACTCAAGCGATGAAGGCTCAAGGACACTTGCGATGAATGACGACACTCAGCCGCGCCAACCGATCAACGACGACGAGGAAAACCAAGAGGATGAAGAGTCATCAGCCGCGTCTAACCGACTTAATCGACTGATGGGGGCGAAAGACCGAACTGACAAAGAAGCGGCCCATTGGAGCGAGATCGAGCAGCAGGGGACGCCAGTCCCCAGCCAGGATCAACCCGATCTGGACATGACCCAGCCGCACGGCTCCACGCGCCCGGATGCGCCGGGCGACGACCAGCCGGCATCGGCTCTGCCGCCTTCCGAAAGCAAACCTGCGGCCTCTGGCTCAACCCGCCCTGCTCCTTTTCCGCATCCGACTGATCGCCCCCTGTCCGCGCCGAGCGCGCCTCCGCCGCCCGGCCAGCCCGCCACGCCGCGTTCGGCGGAGACGCTGCCAGAGCCGCCACAGGCGCCACGAACCGACCCTGAGGATTTGCGGCGGGGCGTTCGAAGGCCCGGCGGACAGCAGCATGAGCGCTATCAGCCGTCCTCGGTTGATCCGGGACAGGTGCGGCTTGACTCCAGCGGAATGCCGCTTCCGCGCCGGGCGGCTGAACGACGCGTTGAGGCGACGGCAGCCAGCGAGACCGTTTACAGCGATCCAGCCACCGAGGCCGCGCCGTATTATGAGCAGCCTGAACCTGAGCAGCCTACGATTCCCCCGCCCCGCCGGGGGCGGGGCGGGGCGCAACAGCCTTCCGCCAGCAGGCGACGCTCCAAGTCACGCGGACGCGGCCCACGTTTTTCATGGGGGTGTCTGGGGCGGATCATCGCGCTGGGCCTGATCGTCGGGCTGGTGCTGGGGATGCTGGGCGGCGGCGGCGCGGCAATCTACTACTCGCAGGTGACAGCGCCATCGTTCGAGAACATCAACGGTATTTCGGACTTGCAGCAAAAGGCGCTCCAATTCCAGACGACCCGCATCCGCGATAGCCAGGGAACGATCCTGTACGAGATCAATGACCCGAACGGCGGTCGCCGCCAGTATGTCACGATCAAGGATGTTTCGCCGTGGATCATCGTGGCGACGGTCGCCACCGAAGAGCGCGAGTTCTTCACCAACCCGGGCTTCAGCGTCCCGGCTATCGCCCGCGCGGTGTATCAGGGGATTGAAGAAGGGCGAGCCGTGTCCGGGGCCAGCACCATCACCCAGCAGTTGACGCGGGCTTTATTGCTGCCTGAAGAAGAACGGACTGAACGGTCTTATCAGCGCAAGATCAAAGAAATCTTTCTGGCCGCCGAATTGGGGCGACGTTTTACCAAGACCGAGATTCTAGAGCTTTACCTGAACCAAATTTATTACGGGAATCTGGCTTACGGCATCGAAGCCGCCTCGCAAACGTACTTCAACAAGAGCGCCAAAGACCTGACACTGGCCGAGGCGTCGTTTCTGGCGGGGCTGCCGCAATCCCCCGCCATTCACGACCCGGTCAACAACAAAGAAGGGGCGCTAGCGCGCCAGCAAGACGTTCTGGCGCTGATGATCAAAGCTGGCTGCCTGAATGTTGGCGACACCGGCATTCAAGTTCCTTGCGTCACTCAGGCCGAGCTTGATCAGGCTGCGCCAGAACTTCAGGCGATTGCGGCCCGCGAGTTTCATGCCCCGGCAAGCACGGCTCGCTACCCGCATTGGGTGGTGTATGTCCAGCAGCAATTGGAGCAAGACGAGGCCATCAGCCGGTCGATCTACACGGGCGGATATGACGTTTACACCACTCTCGACCCGCGTTTGCAAGATGTCGCGCAGAGCAAGGTTGAGTTAGTTCTGTCGGGGCTGACCGAGCGCAATGTCAATAACGGCTCAGCGGTGGTCATCAACTCCCATACTGGCGCGATACTGGCGATGGTCGGCAGCCGAGACTTCAACGACGAAAGCATCGATGGACAGGTCAACGTCGCGCTGACGCCCCAGCAGCCCGGCTCGTCAATCAAGCCGTTCACCTATCTGACGGCCTTCCGGCAGGGCTGGAACCCGGCGACGGTGATATGGGACGTGCCCATCGCTTACGAAATCCCCGGCTTCGGCCTGTATGAGCCACAAAACTATGACGGGAAATTTCATGGCCCGGTCCCGGTTCGCACGGCGTTGGCGAACTCGTACAACATCCCGGCGGTGTTGACGCTCGACCATATCGGCGTCCCGGCCCTGCTCGAAACACTGAACGACGTGGGGATTGACTCGCTGGGCGACAAGTCCAACCCGCAGCAGTTTGGCCTGTCGTTGACTCTGGGGGCAGGCGAGGTGTATTTGCTGGATTGGACAAACGCCTATGCCACCCTTGCCAACGGGGGCCAATATCACCCCACCTATGCGATTGAGCGTATTGAAAAGGATGGAAAGGCGCTCGGCGGTTATCCCTATCAAATTCCTGAGGCGAAGCAGGTGGTGGACGCTAATCTGGTGTACTTGTTGACTAGCATCCTGTCCGATCAACAGGCGCGCATCCCAGCGTTCGGCACCCAGAGCGTCATCAGCCCGCCGTATCCAGCGGCAGCCAAAACGGGGACAACCAACGATTTCCGGGATAACTGGACGATGGGTTACACCACCGAGATAGCTGTCGGGGTTTGGGTAGGCAACACTGACAATTCGCCCATGATCGAAGTGACTGGCGTCACCGGGGCTGGCCCGATCTGGCGCGGAATTATGGATGAGGCCCAGCAGTGGTATCCGGCGCAATCTTTCCCGCGCCCGGCGGCGATTGACACCCAGACAATCTGCGGCGATGACGGGGCGTTGCCCTCCGCTTACTGCCAAGAACACGCTTCGGACAGCATCCGTCAGGACATTTTTGGCCCACAAAATCGCCCGCCTGCCGCTGATCAGGGGTTGTATCGCCAGCTTAAGATCGACCAGTTCACCGGCTTGATCGCCAACGACAACTGCAAAGAGTTCACGCAGGACAAGTTCTTTGTCGTGCTGCCCAACCCCAGCCAGCTGATCGATGTGCGCCCTTCAGAGAAAGACTGGCTGCTCAACACCGATCAGGGGAAAGAATGGGCGACGCGGCGGGGCATCCCGCTGGATCGCTTTGAAGACGCTCCGATCAAAAGCTGCCAGCCGGGGGCGTCCGGCCCGACGATTGAGATCGCCTCGCCGAAAGCGGGGACAGACCACAGCGGGGCGCTGATCGTGACCGGGACGGTGGACGCGCCGGATTTCGCCTATTACACGGTGGATTTTGGCCTCGCCGAAGACCCAATTGGCTGGGGCGTATTACAAGGAGAAACGCCTATTGTTGTTCACGATGGCAAGCTGGGCGAGCTTAATCTGGCAGCCTTTGAACCCGGCCCGCTGACGATCCGGGTCACGGTCTATGACAAAGCAGGCCATCATGCCGAACGCCGCGTCACGGTGCGAATGATCAAGCCTACGCGCACGCCCGGCCCGACGGACGCGCCGACGGCGACCACTATCCCGGAAACGCCGACTGAGCCGCCAACGCTGACTCCCGTCGCGGCGGCAACCGACATTCCGACTGACATTCCAACGCCAACAACAGAGGCGCCGGTGTTGCCAACCGAAACGCCTACGCCTTAGAGAGTGTTTCATAAGTCAATTGGTGGCTAATTTCAACATGCGCCGAATGCTGGCGATATAAACAACCGATTCGCTGGATGAAACTGTATGTTCAAAATCACGAGATAGACGACGATAACGAC
>Ga0210377_10000630_pt1 | contig 33588 bp, 31 predicted proteins | sample PLM4_65_b1redo_FD_155480 | JGI IMG/M metagenome (GOLD analysis project Ga0210377, IMG submission 155480) | Groundwater sediment microbial communities from an aquifer in East River, Colorado, USA - PLM4_65_b1 redo | ecosystem: Environmental > Terrestrial > Soil > Riparian zone | place: USA: East... | reverse complement strand
GTGCATACATCGGGTCGGCCGCGATCACGATGAGCCAACCCATGAGCAGGTATAGGCCTGTGGAAATGACAGGATGGGACATCCTGCCGAATATTTTCAAGATCACCCCAGCCAGTGCAAAACTCCAGATCAGACCAAGCAGCGACCAGCCCCAGGCTCCATGAAGAACTCCCAGCGTGAATGGCGTGTAGGTACCCGCGATAAGCAGATAGATCGCGGAATGCTCGATGATCTGGAACACGTTCTTGGCCTTGCCTGCCGGTAGGGCATGATAAAGCGTGGAGCCAAGATAAAGCAGCACCATGGTCGCGGCAAATATACATACACCGACGATGGTTCGCGCTTCTCCCTGCCGGATCGCATGCAGGACAAGGAACGGTATCCCTACGAGTACCGCGATCAGCCCTATCCCGTGACTGATACTGTTCGCCAGTTCTTCGCCTCTGGATTGCCCTCGTCTGGGTGCTGTTAGCGGTATATTCATGAACACCGCCACGCATGTCCGCTGTCAAACAGATAGGTAAGTGAATTGGGAAAAAGCCGGGTGCTACAATATCTTCGTATCAAATCTTTTCCCAATCTCTGACTTCGCCCGGGACGATACTGAAGAGAGGATGTGGCTCAACTATCGCGATACCCCTGTATCGATTGTATTGGCCGAGTGACCTGTGCTGGAGTTTTCGTTTCAGGTGTAACCACTCATATTGCAGCCGTCCGCAGGTCTCCTCGATTTGTCCGTTGAATCTTGTCAGCTTTATCTTGCAGCTATCGAAATGATAACCGCGCAGTTTCGCCTCGGCAGCAAGGAAGGTCAGAAATGTGGCGATTGCTTGAACAGGCTCGCCTTGCATGCGGAAGCGGATCAACTGAGGGTGGTGCTTGTATCCAGAAGTTGTTCCTGACAGGAATTTCTGCGCCATCAACGCTTCCCTCCAGGCAGCCACAAGCCCGTTGGCATCGAGATAGCGGGGATGCAGAGTCCAAAGTCGCATGGCGGTTTCGTTATAGCTCGATGGTTAAGTATTCTGACTGCTCTTCAAGCGCGATTTTTTTCAAGATGTTTGATACCGGCTAATGAGAACTCAGCAATGTGCTCCGCTATCGCTTCGATCTCTTTGTGGTCATAGCGCAACCTGGGATGCAGACGCTGCAACACCGGCTGCGAATGCCGGTAGAACAGGCACTGGCCCAAGATGCTGTGCACGTGGCGACGCAATTCGGCTTCGCTGACTTTTTCACCGCTGACTTCGCGCACCAGCTTGCCTAAAAACTCGTACATCGGCTGTATCGCTTCCCGCACGATCTTGTCCAGCGCGGGTGTGGGATCTGCCAACTCGCGCGCCATGATCTGACATTGCGAGGAAGGATTCTTTTCATCCAGAAGCATCAGCATCAAATCGTGGATGAACAGGCGCAGACGCAACTTTGGACAATCTCCGGCTTTGACATTTGCTTTCTGCATTGCCTTAAGTGGCGCAAAATTCAAGGCTTCGGCGAGCAGGCCATCCTTGCTGCCGAAATGATAATTCACCGCTGCGCCATTCGCTTCAGCACGACGACAAATCTCGCGCACTGTCGCTCCCTGGAACCCGTGTTGTGAAAATACCTCGCGCGCCGCTTCCAGCAAACGCATCCGGGTTTGTTCACTGGAATTTCTGATTTGTGCTTCAGTCATCATTCGGGTGCCCGGACCAAAGTTTTTCGTCTGCCGGCTTCCCCATGATTCTCCGTTTGCGCGGTGTCGCTAAACCCAACCGGCGCGGATTTATTCTTCATGGTCGTTCTCCTGCAAGAACTTGCGGGCATGCCCGGGGAAGATGCGGCGGACAACCACATAGAAAACCGGCACAAAAAACACCGCCAATACTGTCGCGGAGATCATGCCACCCATGACACCGGTGCCGATCGCATGGCGCCCATTCGCGCCCGCGCCGGTGGAAATGGCCAATGGCAGGACGCCCAGCACAAAGGCGATAGAGGTCATCAGAATAGGCCGGAACCTCAGGCGACAAGCTTCCAGCGTGGCCTCGATCAGATCGTGCCCCTTGTCCTGCAAATCACGGGCGAACTGGATGATCAGGATCGCATTTTTCGCTGCGAGTCCGATGATGACGATCAAGCCAACCTTAAAATAAACATCGTTGGGTAAGCCACGAAGCGTGACAGCAGACAGCGCACCCAGTATGCCGATAGGCACTACCAGGATCACGGCGAACGGAATGGACCAGCTCTCATACAGGGCGGCCAGGCACAGGAATACCGCCACCACCGAAAGGCCAAACAGGAACGGCGCCTGGCTGCCGGAAAGCCGCTCTTCGCTTGATGTGCCTGACCATTCGAAGCCGAAACCGACAGGCAATTTAGCCGCTACTTCTTCCATGGCCGCCAATGCCTCGCCGCTGCTGCGGCCGGGCGCCGGGCTGCCGGCAATCTTCATCGACGGCAGGCCATTATAACGGTCCAGCTTTGGCAGATCCACGATCCAGCGCGACTCGGCGATCTCGGACAGCGGCACCATCCCATCCTTCTTGTTCCGCACAGGTATCCGCAATATCTGCTCCGGCGTCGTGCGGTTTTCTGCCTCCGCCTGCATCTGCACCTGCAGGATGCGGCCATTACGCACGAAGTCATTGATATAGGCCACACCCAGCGCTGACTGCAAGGTTTCGTTCAGGTCGGCGATGTCTATGTCCAATGCCTGCGCTTTCAGGCGGTCAATGTCTATCAGTAGCTGCGGCCCCGGTTCCTGCCCTTCAGGCCGCACACCCATCAGCGCGGGGTGCTGGCTTGCCAATCCAAGTGCAATGTTGCGTGCTTCGAGCAGTTTTTCCCGCCCCAGTCCAGCACGGTCTTGCAAACGGAAATCAAATCCACCGACAGCAGCCAGTTCCGGAATCGGCGGCACATTGATGGAGAAGATCATCGCCTGCTTGATGCGGAACAACATGATGTTGGCACGTTTCACCAATGCGGAAGCAGAATTGTCCGGATTGGGTCTTTCATCCCATTCCTTCAGGCGGACGAAAGTGATCGCGGCATTCTGCCCGCGGCCAAAGAAGGAAAATCCGAGCACGCCGATGACGTGCGCCACCTCGGGTTGCTTGAGATAAAACTGTTCGACTTCGGTCAGCACTTCCTTGGTGCGCTCCCGCGTGGCGCCCGGTGGCAACTGGATCACGCTGATGAAATAACCCTGATCCTCTTCCGGCAGGAAACTGGTTGGCAAATGCACAAACAGCCAGCCCATGCCCCCCAGCAGACCCGCATAAAGCAGAAGATAGCGTCCGGTGCGCTTTAGCACGCCGGACACCCCGGACTTGTATCTTATTGTTGTTTTGCTGAAGAAACGATTGAACCAGCCGAGTAACCCCGTCGTCGGCACCATCTCATGGCCGGGTGAGTTTTGTAACAGAGTGGCGCACAATGCCGGTGTCAGAGTCAACGCCATCAGCACCGAGAACAGGATGGTCAAGATCAGGGTGACAGCGAACTGGCGATAGATCGCTCCCACGGAACCACCAAAGAAAGTCATTGGTATGAATACGGCGCATAGCACCAGGGTGATTGCGATGATGGCGCCGAATATCTGCCCCATGGCTTTGCGGGTTGCCTCGCGCGGTGCTAGACCTTCTTCGGTCATGATGCGTTCCACGTTCTCCACCACCACGATGGCATCATCCACCACGATACCGACGGCCAGTACCATGGCGAAAAGGGTCAGGGTGTTGATCGAGTAGCCGACGGCATACAATCCCACCAAGCCGCCGACCAGCGCGACCGGTACGACGATGGCGGGTATGAAGGTGGCGCGCAGATTTCCCAGGAACAGGTATATAACGATGAACACCAGCAGCATGGCTTCCGCCAGCGTCTTCACCACTTCACTGATCGAAATCTCGACGAATTTCGAGGTGTCGTAAGGCACCAGCCAGTCAATTCCAGTGGGGAAAAATTTTGCCAGTTCCGTCATCTTGGCCTTGACCGCTTTAGCGGTATCCAGCGCATTGGCTGTAGGTGAAAGGCGGATCGCGATAGCCGAGGCCGGTTGTCCGTCGATGCGCGCGGCAATCGAATAATCCTGCGCTCCCAACTCCACCCGGGCCACGTCCTTGACCCGCACAGTGGAACCATCCGGATTGGCGCGCACGATGATGTTGCCGAATTCTTCCGGCGTGGACAACTTGCTCCTGGTGACGATCGCCGCATTCAACTGCTGACCTGGTGACGCCGGTAATTGCCCGAGTTCACCGGTTGCGAGCTGGGTATTCTGGGCGCGAACCGCCTTGCTGACATCACCGGGCGACAGATTATAGGCATGGAGTTTCTCGGGCTTCAGCCACAGCCGCATCGAGTACTCGGTGCCGAAAAGTATCGCCTCGCCCACGCCCGGCACCCGGCGGATGTTCTCCAGCACGTTTGACGCTGCATAGCTGCCCAGCGCAACATTGTCACGGCTCTTGTCCGGTGAAATGAGCGCGACGAACATCAGGTAATTCCGCGCCGACTTCGCCACGGTTATGCCCGCGCGGCGCACATCTTCCGGCAGGCGCGGTTCGGCACGCTTGACGCGGTTCTGTGCTTCGACAGATGCGATATCAAGATTGGTACCTGCCTCGAATGTCAGCGTAATACTGCCTCGGCCCAGCTCGGAGGACGAGTCCATGTAGAGCAAGTGCTCGATGCCGTTCAATTCCTGCTCGATCAGAGCGACAGCGGTTTCTTCCACCACCTGCGCCGAAGCGCCGGGATAAATGAGCGTGACAGCCAAAGCCGGTGGAGCCACCGCCGGATAGGATGCGACCGGCAGGTTGCGCAGCGCCAACCCGCCGCTCAGCAGAATGATCAGGGCGATGACCCAGGCAAAGATCGGACGGTCGATGAAGAATTTTGCGAGCATGGTGCGGCCCTACGGCTTATTCGAAGATGTGTTTTTCGACGAGGGCGGCGATGTGTCTGCGGAATGGTCGCTGGGGAGCAGCGGGGCACCCACCGGCGCACCCCTTGCGGGTGCCACTGGCTTCTTTCCGCTGTCTGCGCCAGGACCGCCCGTGGGGCGAGCGGCTGACGACGCAACTTCTGCGGTTGCTTCTGGCAACGGCACGGGACTCACGACCGAACCCGGCCGTGCTTTTTGCAATCCATTCACGATGATCTGTTCACCACCTTTGAGTCCCTCGGCAATGATGAAATCGCTTCCAGCCATGCTCCCTGTCTTCACCGGCATCGGTATCACCTTGTTTTCCGCACCGACCACCATCACGAACTGCCCTTGCGGGCCGGCTTGCACGGCACGCTGCGGAATGCTTATGGCATTTTCTGTCACCGCTTCAGAAAAACGGATGCGCACGAACATACCGGGCAACAAATCGTGTTTTGGGTTGGGGAATTCAGCGCGCAATGACACCGACCCGGTACCCGGATCGACGGCCATGTCAGTAAAGAATATCTTGCCGGTATAGGCATAGACGCTGCCATCTTCGAGCAGCAATTCCACCTTGGCGGATCTATCCCGCTTGAGTGTGCCTGCCTCGATCGCCTGTTTAAAGCGCAGCAAGTCGCCACCGGATTGCGTAAAATTTGCATAGATAGGATCTATTTGTTCTATGGTCGCCAGCAGTGTGGATTCCCCTTTGCCGACCAAAGCACCCTCCGTCACCAAGGCGCGCCCGATATGTCCGGATATCGCAGCGGGAACGCTGGCATTTTCCAAATCATCCTTCGCACGTGTCAAGGCAGCCTCTGCTTGTAGTGCCTGTGCTTCCGCCTGATCGTAGGCTTGCTGGCTGACCATTTTCATTTTCAACAAGGTTTCGTATCGTTCCAGATTCTGTCGGGCAACCGCCAGGTTCGCTTTTGCCGATGCAGCTGCGGATTTATAGATACGCGGGTCAATTTGGAACAGCGACTGGCCCGCGCTGACATTGCTGCCTTCCCGGAACAGGCGCTTTTCAATCACACCCTCGACGCGCGCGCGAACCTCTGCGGTGCGGTAAGCCTGAAGACGCCCGGGCAGATCCTTGGTTACAGTCACACTGCCTGCTCTAGCCGTTATCACATCCACTTCAGGTGGCGGCATTCCACCACCAGGGCCTCCGGGTCCACTCGCTTGTTTATCAGCGCCTCCACAACCAGCCAGACTGGCAGTCAACAGTAAAAAATAGATCGGTTTGGTCAGCGTAGTCATGTCGAAATCCCGCAATGTAAAGTAATCCGCTCACACCACACGAATAGCCAGCTATGCTGAACTAACGGGGGGTGGGCAACAAATATTGAATAAAGTGCCAAAAACCTCTGTGATAACAGTTGCAAGGGAATATCAGATTGTTGGAGCGGAACTTGAATTGCAGTTTCAGGATATCAAACGCCTGTTTGAAAGTAAAGACGAGGGTGCCGTTTCGGATTTGAAAACTCAATCGTTAGATGAAGTTGCGCCGGATATCCTTGTCACCTCATCCAGCTCGTCGTTTTCCAGCGGTTTCCCGGTTTCAAACTGGTGCTCCAGAACCCTCAAGTCGGCCTCCGATGCATCCTGGCCTTGTGTGGCTCGCTGCTTGATGCGCTCACGCAGCGTTGCATGGTCGGCGCTGAGGTTCAGAATGTTCAAGCGCAATCCTCGCCGTTGCGCAACTTCCCTGAACAAATCCCGTTGCCATCGCTCGAGAAAGGCAGCATCGACGATCACCGGCCAACCGGTGGTCAGCAACCTTTCAGCCAATCGTGCCAGGTGCCGGTAAGTGCGGCGACCAGCTTCCTGCGTATACAATCCCTGCCCGACCCCGGCTCCGCTGTGCACCAACGCACCCAGTCCAGCCAGCCGCTTGCGCTCAATATCGGAACGCAATCGTATCATTCCGTAGTCTTGCAGCAGTGACTGGCTGAGCGTGGTCTTGCCGGAACCGGACAGGCCGTGCGTGATCCACAATTGGGTCGGCATGCTCTGCATCAATTGCTCTGCCAGAAGCAGACAGGAACTGACCTCGGCTCTTTGGACATCACTGCCGCCGGATTGCTCGGCGCGCAATGCTGCAACCTTGGCGCGCACCAGAGCGCGGTATACCGCGTAGTAGCGCAGCAACGCCACACCTTCATAATCGCCACTGGACTCGAGCCAGGCATTCAGAAAGCGCATCGCCAAATCTGTGTGCGAGCGATGCAACAGATCCATGAAACAAAATGCGACCTCCGAGATAACATCGATCCAGCGCAAAGCCGGGCTGAATTCGATACAGTCGAAAATAATCAGACTATCGTCCACCCAGGCCAGATTACCCAGATGCAGATCACCATGGCATTCGCGGACCATGCCCTGGCGTTTTCGCTCTCGCATCAGTGGTGTCAAACGGGAGTGTTCGGTGTCACTCCAGATTTGCAGAACGGACAGGCACCGACTTTCGGCAGGGTCGCTGCATCGCTCAATCAACAGTTGAAAATTTTCCGCGGCCGGCTTCGCTATCGTTTCCGGCTCGCCCCATGCACTATCTGCGGGCGCTCTCTCGCATTCTTCGATGTGAAATCTGGCCAGCCGCGCGGCGAGTTGGTCTATCTGCACAGTGCCCAGTTCATCGCGTTCATCCAGCCTGTCCAGCGTGGCATCGACCGGGAACTGGCGCATCTTTACCGCATATTCGATAGGCGTCACGTGTAAATTGTTGTCCGGGCCATTGATGCGCGGCGCACCCGGGCTGCCGGTGATGGCAACCACACCGAGATACATTTCCGCCGCCAGCCGCCGGTTCAGGCGCACCTCATCGGCACATGCCTGCTGCCGCAGTGTCAGCGTGCTGAAATCCAGAAAGCCCAGATCCACTGGCTTCTTGATCTTGTAGGCTATTTTACCGGTGAGCAGCACCCACGAGATATGCGTTTCGACCAGTTGCACTTGGCCTACCGCATGGTCATAGCTATCCGGCTTCAACAGCGCACAGATTAGCGGCGGCAGATCCTGTACTTTAGAGGAATTGGCTTTGTTGTAGTCTGTCATCACATTGATTTAGCTGCCAATCATTAAAGACACTTTATGTTTACTGGCCATCTGAATGAAATCAGCGATCAAACCACTTGCAAACTCCAGCTCATTTTCTGGAATCATCAGGAAATGTTCGAAAGATGAATCAAAAGAGATACCACATGATTGATGTCGAGATTTGATAGCCCACATCGATACCACTATATCCCAAGGATTTCTTACTGCGAAAAACCTTGTATATGACTCCCGGAATCTTTTCCATCAAGTTCTCTCGAGTTTACTGAAGATATACGCTTGGATAATGGATCTTTCCCCCGCCAGTCCCTACCCACCAAGGTAGCCGCAATGCTAGCGCCGCCATAACGCGAGATATGAATAAGCATTAGTTTTCGTTTGTGATCGCCGATATTTTTCCGACAAAACTGAAAAATCGATTATCTGATACGCTTCCCTTAACTGTCAGCTAAACTGTGGGTTTACCAAAGCGCTTTTGTAACAAAGACAGACGCCTTTCCATTTCAGCACTTCCAAATCCCAACGCACGGATATTTATTAGCCGCTGCAGTGTTGCACCCGCTGTGTAGTACGACGAAAATGAACTTAGCCGTTCGAGTTGCTCCAAGACAGCCGCCAGTAACCAATTTTCGATGGAATTTCCAGTGGGGACGAAGTCGAATCTTTCACTTGGTGCAAGAAATGGCTCATTGAGATTTACCCGTTTTTGCTGTTTGATTGAATTACGAAGTTGAGAGAGTGCATTTACGGCAAGTAGCCGTGCGCCATAGTCTCTAGCTACGCGCGCAAAACTGGCCAGCCGCAAATTTTCTGGGTGGTTTTCGCACAAATTTTTGAGTTGGTAAAAGCAGGTCTCCAGCGCATCGAAACGATCCCGAGATGAAAGAGATTTATCTCTACTAGTGGCATACAAAAACAGCGCTTCATCAACCACCTCACTGTTCCCCAAAGCCATCGTCTGCTCCCAAAGACGATTCAGTTGCTGCCCATACGACATCTTGGATATCGTATGTTGCCACTGATAGGTATTTTGGCCCCTGGCCTTGTTTACAATAGCTTTGGCGAGTTCTGCCAAGGTAATCTCGGGCCGAGATACAGACTCCAGCAAAAATCCCTGTGCGGCCAGACGCTCGGCACGATCTCGTTTACAGCAGAATAAATTGAGCAGGAATCCGTCTGGCGGTAAATCAACATCGAAAGGGATAAGCAGATCGAGCCCTGGTACCAGCCGATAGGAGTCATAACCAAGCGTGGCGAATTTTTGCACCAGCTCCATGTGCACTTTTTCGTCGGCTTTCACCTCATACATTACGAGTGCTGACAATTCTTTGAAAAACCGCTCGCCACCTTTAATGATATTCGCTTCCTCTCCTTCTGCATCTATCTTGATAAATTCGATATCACTCCAGCCATGGTAATCCATGCGTTCGTCAAGCGTCACTAGAGGCACAGTTTCACTTGTGTTGGATGCCGAGCCACTTCGTACCAAGGCATTTAATTCGGAATTGCTGTTCAAAGTTAATTGCGCCAAGCCACATGAAAAGGATAGGGCACTTTGTTCAAGGACAACTTGGGTAAATCCGTTAGCGGAAATTGCTTCAGCCAGCATTGTTGCCGTACTTGACGCCGGCTCGAAAGCCCACACGCATCCTCTTGGTCCAACTGTCTTAGCCATTGATAGGGTATAGACTCCGTAATTCGCACCGATATCGATAACTTTCTGCCCTTCATTTAACAAGCGGCGCAGGAATTTAATCTCGTCTTCAAACCAGTCCTGCTGCTCCAGCAGTACGTAGGGTGTGATCAAATTCAACGAGTCCGGGACAACGATTGTTACCCCATCGATCATTTGAAGCGAGGTGGTTGATGTCATAGCTCGAAAAATCCTCATCAATAATTCTTCGTCGGCAGCGTAATGTTAACAAGAAACATTGACAGACTTATGATCATTACTCAATCTTTGCCCGAGTTGAGTGTAAGCGCCCGTTGATAGAGTTCGTTGCGTTTGGCTCCGCAGATCTTTGCGGCGAGTTGCACTGCCTGTTTGAGCGGCAACTCTTCGAGAAGCAGGGCTAATGTTTTGAGCGTTTCTGCCGACAGTCCAGATTGAGGAAGCGCGCCCGAAACCAGCACGACGAACTCGCCGCGCTGCCGGTCGCTGTCCGACAGCAGCCACGCCTCGGCATCATGCAGTGCACAGGCATGTATCGTTTCGAACATCTTGGTTATCTCACGCGCCAGCACGACCTGTCGCTCCCCTCCCAGCACTGCGCACAGGTCCGATACGCATTCGACGATACGGTGCGGAGCTTCGTAAAAAACCAGAGCGTAAGGCTGGCTGCTCAATGTTTGCAAAGCTGCACGGCGCGCGGTGGATTTGTTAGGCAAGAACCCGTAAAACAGAAAGTGCGGCTCGGCCAAACCTGCCGATGATAAAGTTCCAGCCGCTGACAAGGCCGCTATCGCCGCATTCGCACCGGGTATCGGGATGACACGCAGCCCGGCTGCACGCACCGCCTGCACCAGCAACGCCCCCGGGTCGCTCACCGCCGGGGTTCCGGCATCGCTGACAAAAGCCACGCTCTGCCCGGCGTGCAGCAGCGTGATGATCTTTTCTGCAGCACCACGCTCGTTATGTTGATGCACCGCCATCAGCTGGTTTGCGCTGATGTGGTGATGTGCCAGCAGATATCCGGTTTTGCGAGTGTCTTCAGCCGCGATTACGTCGGCCATAGCCAGCACCTCCAGGGCGCGCAGCGTAATATCGTGTAAATTTCCAATCGGTGTGGCAACTACATATAATGCGGCTTCCAATTTTTGCGGATGTTCGCTATGCAACGTGTACTCCTCGTACTCTCTACCCTGTTTGCACTATACGCTTGTACACCTACCCTACCGTATAAGCCCAGCGAAGAAAAGCCTGCTGCGCCGGTCAGCGAGGTTGAGATTCCCGTACCCGCGCCCGTCACGCCTGAAATACCAGAAGCTATCGTTGTCGAACCTATCATTGTTGACAAGGCGCATGCCATTCCCCACATCGCACTGCTGTTGCCATTGCGGTCACCCATTTTTGGATCATCAGCCAGCGCTGTAGAACGAGGATTTATGGCCGCCGCAAAGCTGGATGGGCAGGTATTACCGATACAGGCATATGACAATTTTGATGAGAATAGCAGCGTTGTCTCGGTATATCGCCAAGCGGTATCAAACGGTGCTCTCGCAGTTGTGGGTCCACTCACTCGTAACGGTGTCACCGCCTTGGCAGAGTCCCGCAATACCCCGGTGCCGACACTGAGTTTGAATGTGATTGATAGCCCGCCCGCGCAAAACACCTATTATTTTGGTATGGCCATAGAAGCTGAAGCCCGCCAGATTGCACATTTGGCCAGACAAAGGAACTTGAATCAGGCCATCATCGTCACAACCCGCGAGCAACTTTCCAAACGGCTGCAAACTGCCTTCGAGGATGAGTGGAATGCATCGGGCGGCACGATACTGCGCGAGATCGAATTCGGAGATAACGCCTCAATATTTGCAGACATCACCGAAATACCCGGGACGATGATATTCATCGCCACTGATGCGAAGAACGCGCGTTTGGTCCGCCCTTATCTTTCCAACAAGCTGCCCGATTACGCAACCTCACGTGTTTTCCTCGGCAATTCCAACACGCTCCTCAATTACGATTTGAACGGTATCCGATTTGTCGATATGCCGTGGCTACTGCAGCCTGATCATCCCGCCGTGATGATATATCCGCGCGCCAGCCCGCCGCTTTCCATTGACAACGAGCGTCTTTACGCGCTTGGCATAGACGCCTACCGCCTGATCCAGCGGTTGTTTGCCAACAGATCGGCAACCTCGCAACTGCTCGATGGCGTGAGCGGGCAGATCCGGCTCAATGGTCATATTTTCCAGCGCATGGCGTCACCTGCCGTGTTTATACAGGGGCAGGCACAACCTGCAGATGCGCCTGCCATGCCTGCCATCCAGATGTTTCCCGAACAGCCTGGCAGCAATCCATGATTGGTGCGCAGGCTGAACTATGGGCTGCCCAGCATTTGCAACAGCAGGGTCTGAAACCGATCGCACAAAATTACCGTGGTCGCTTCGGCGAGATCGATCTGATCATGCAGGATGGTCCATCGCTGGTATTCATTGAGGTTCGCTTGCGGCGCAACGCGGATTTTGGCGGAGCCGCGGCCAGCATCGACAGCCGCAAGCAACAGCGTATCATCCGTACCGCACAGCAATATCTTGCCGGTCTCGCACACATCCCGCCATGCCGCTTCGATGTCGTGCTGATGGATGACGCGCAAGGGCATAACGTACAGTGGCTCAGGAATGCGTTCGATGCCTGAAGACTCTCTGTACAACTACTGATGAAACAACTAGCCATCTGACTATGTTGGCAAACTACGCCAACCAAGTCATTGGTTATGCGCTCGGTGATGCTTTGTCGGAAAATGGTTCAAAATCCTCGTGTATAAACACATACACTGCGGTTTTTCACCGCTTTCCTCCTCGCCTGACCATCGCTCGCTACGTTGTACAGAGGTCTTTAACATGAATTTGTGAAATATTCGGGTTATTATTCGCATTCTACAATCATGAAGCGATCATCATGGATATCAACAAACGCATCATCAAGCATTTCAAAGACAGCGCTGAACTCAAGCTCAGAGTCAAGGACACGCTGGCCAAGCCCATTGCCGAGGGCGCACAGGTCTTCTTCGATTGTGTCACCAGCGACGGAAAGATACTGTGCTGCGGCAACGGCGGCTCGGCGGCCGATGCACAGCATTTCGCTGCGGAGTTGCTGAATCGCTTCGAAAAGGAACGTCCCGGCCTGGCATGTGTCGCGTTGACCACCGACAGCTCGGTGCTGACCTCAATCGGCAACGATTACGATTTCAACCAGATCTTTTCCAAGCAGGTACGCGCGCTGGGTTTGCCTGGCGACAGCCTGCTGGCAATCTCCACCAGCGGAAATTCGCCGAACGTGGTGGCCGCGATCCATGCCGCTCACGAGCGCGACATGCGGGTCATCGCGCTCACCGGGCGTAATGGCGGCGAGATGGCGACAGCATTGCGAGAGACTGACGTGCTGATCTGTGTTGATGCGCAAAGCACCGCGCGCATCCAGGAAGTTCATTTACTGAGTTTGCATTGCCTATGCGATATCATTGATTATCTGTTGTTGGGCGAATGAAGACATGCCTGTGTCACATGGCTGCCTCGCTGTTGTTGATGATATCGCTGCAAGGCTGCTTTCCTGTGGTCGCTGCCGGTGTGGGCACCGGTGTCATGATGGTGCAGGACCGACGCAGCAACGAAACATTTATCGAGGATCAGAGGATTGAAACCACGGTTTCCGGTCTGATCTCAAAAGAATTCAAAGGGGTTATGCACATCAGTGTGACGAGTTTCAATCTCAATGTCCTGCTCACGGGTGAAGTTCCCGAAGAATATACCAGGGCAGAGATCGGCAAACTCGTCTCCCGTGTCGAGAAAGTGCGCAACGTGAATAATGAGTTGGCAATCTCCGCAAACAGCTCGCTGGTGTCACGCAGCAACGACAGCCTGACCACATCCAACGTAAAGTTGCGGTTTTTGAACAATGATCACTTCAACGCTGAACATGTCAAAGTAATTACTGAAAATGGTACGGTATTTTTGCTGGGTATCGTCAACCATGCCGAAGCTGATGCTGCTGCTGAAATCGCCAGCACCACCAGCGGCGTGAGGCGCGTTGTCAAACTGTTCGAGTATCTAGACTAGATGTATTCTCCCCCCCCCTTTGAACAAAAATTCTGCGCTCCCAATGAGATTGCCGCGCGGGTTGCCGCACTGCCGCGTCCGCTGGTATTCACCAACGGTTGCTTCGACGTGCTGCATAGGGGTCATGTGACCTATCTCGCCCAAGCACGCGCGCTTGGGGCGTCCCTGGTGATAGGCGTGAACAGCGATGCCTCGATAAGGCGCCAGGGCAAGGGTGATGACCGGCCGATCAATGCCGAGCAGGATCGTATGTCAGTACTCGCTGCGCTGGATTCAGTCAGTCTGGTGGTGTTGTTCGATGAGGACACGCCACTGAAGTTGATTCTCACCTGTCATCCTGATGTGCTGGTCAAAGGCGGCGACTGGAAGCCGGAGAACATCGTAGGCAGCAAGGAGGTCCAAGGCTGGGGCGGCTCAGTGCATAGCATCCCGTTCTTGCATGAACGTTCGACCACCGCATTATTGAAAAAGATACGCTCGCTATGATCATGACAGAACGACCTACCGAAATCACTTTGCACAAGCAATCGCGCACTCTGGAAATCGCTTTCGACGATGGCACAATCTATAAGTTTCCGTTCGAATTTTTGCGTGTATATTCTCCCTCCGCTGAAGTGCGCGGCCACGGGCCGGGGCAAGGAGTATTGCAAATTGGAAAGAAAAATGTGAACCTGCTAGAAGTCGAACCGGTTGGTAGCTACGCTGTCAAGCTGACCTTTGACGATGGTCACGACAGCGGTCTGTATAGCTGGGAATATCTCTATAGTCTGGGCAAACGCCAGGACACACTTTGGCAGGATTACCTGCTCCAGATCGAAGAGGCGGGTGCATCGCGCGAGCCACCATGATAAATTTCACATTTACACCTGATGTATATATATGGTCGAGCACGGGCAAATTGACGGGATTCGAACTTCAGCTCGTACTGTCCGATAGGAGCGTATAAATGGCTGATACACACTTCGGTTTCGAGACCGTCGCAGAGGAAGAAAAGGCCAGGCGCGTTGCGGGCGTGTTCACCTCTGTTGCCGGAAAATACGACGTGATGAACGATCTGATGTCGGCCGGGCTGCACCGCATCTGGAAGCGTTTCGCGGTCGGCGTCAGCGGCGTGCGGCCGGGTCAGCGCGTGCTTGATGTTGCGGGAGGCTCGGCAGATCTTTCGCGACTGTTCCTGAAGGAAGTTGGCAGCATCGGACAAGTCGTGCTCACCGACATTAACAGCGCGATGCTGCGTGTCGGCCGCGATCGCCTGCTAGATGAAGGGATAGCTACCCCGGTCACGCAATGCGATGCTGAACATCTACCGTTTCCGGACGATTATTTCGACTGTGTCAGCATCGCCTTCGGCCTGCGCAACGTCACGCACAAGGATACAGCGCTGCGCGAAATGCGTCGTGTGCTCAAGCCGGGCGGGCGAGTCATTGTGCTGGAATTCTCCAAGGTCGCCAAACCACTGGAAAAAGCTTATGACCTCTATTCGTTCAAACTGCTTCCCAAAATAGGGCAGCTGATCGCCAACGATGCGGACAGCTACCGCTACCTCGCTGAATCCATCCGTATGCATCCGGGACAGGAAGAGTTGAAGAAGATGATGGAAGATGCCGGGCTGGAGCGCGTCGAATACTTCAATTTGACGGGCGGTGTGGTCGCGGTGCATCGCGGGTATAAACTGTAAGTGCAAGGATAGCGACACACAGGAGAATTCTGATGAGTTCATGGGGATGTCCTCACGAAATACATGGAAAATGTTCAAGGGTAAACAACCAGCCCTGCGACTCGGGCATGAAGGGTTGTGTATTGTTTGGTCGTTTCGTCTGGGCAGACGAAAGCAAGAATCGCCCCGGGAAGGCACTCAACAACCACGAAACCGAGTCGCCACAATCCGGAATCAATGATAAATCATAATCATCACCTTCTATTGCCCCTTATGCTTAATTCGTTTCATCACTTTGATTTACCGGCCTCCAAGCACTAGTCACCTGGATCTGGTCTACCATGACGCTACGCTGTTGGTAGTGAACAAGCCTGCCGGCCTATTGGCGGTGCGGGGTCGCGGAGCGGACAAACAGGATTGTTTGGCCACACGGATTCAACGAGAATTTCCGGATGTGCTGGTCGTGCACCGCCTCGATATGGCGACCTCCGGATTGATGCTGTTCGCGCGCGGGGCGGAGATGCAACGGCGTCTTTCGCAGATATTTCGCGCGCGCGAAGTGCAAAAACGCTATGTGGCGGTTGTGGTTGGCAAGTTGGAACAGGCAATCGGTGAAGTGAATCTGCCTATCGTTGCCGATTGGCCGAACCGCCCTCTGCGCAAGATCGATGTCGAATCAGGCAAAGCCTCGCTGACGCGTTTCCGTTTGCTGGCACATGATGCAGTCACGGATACCAGCCGCGTGGAGCTTGAACCGGTGACCGGCCGCACCCACCAGTTGCGGGTACACATGGGGGCGATCGGCCATCCTATCGTGGGTGACGCATTATATGGAGTAGTCGATGACGCAAGTGGAGAACGATTGTTGCTGCACGCCAGCAGGATGGGATTTGTCCATCCGCACAGCAAAGAACTGCTTAATTTGTTTTCAGAATCGTCATTCTGATCGGCGTAGACTTGACACAATCAATTTCTCACACAACTCCCGGAAACTGCTTGAGGTAAAGAAATTCAGCTTGTCTGATGTAGAATCACGGTTTATTCAAATTACCCCACAGGATTTCCCATGCAGCACTCTAAAGGTTTCATTGCTTATCTGATCGTCACCGCCGCGTTGTGCGGTGCGCTGGTGATGGTGGTCGAAGTGCTCGGTTCGCGCGTGATCGGACCGTTCTTCGGCGTCAGTCTGTTCGTCTGGACGTCGTTGATCACTGTAACCATGGTCGCGCTAGCCGCCGGTTACGCGATTGGAGGACATTGGTCCGACCGCAGAAGCTCTCCCGACTGGCTGTATGGCATCATCATGGTTTCCGGAATCCTGGAAATATTTATCCCGGTACTGAAGGGACCGATATTGCAAATGAGTCTCCCGCTTGGTTTGCGCTGGGGCTCATTGATTAGTGCCTTTCTGTTGTTCGGTCCATCGCTGTTTTTGCTTGGCTGCGTATCTCCCTATGTAGTCAAGATCGCAGCCCGTGAAATGCACAATATCGGCAGGACCGTAGGCAGCTTTTATGCAATATCCACTGTCGGCAGCGTGATCGGAACGCTGCTCACCGGCTTTGTATTGATCGCCTATCTTGGGGTCAATCAAATCTTTTTGCTGACCGGTGCACTACTGATCGCGTTGGGAGTCGTTTATTTCGTTTTTTTCCGCCACAAGTGGGTGTCTATGCTTGCGGCGATTGTTCCATTTTTATTTCTACCGCATGAAGCCCATGTGACCAAAGAGATGCCGGACGGAACCCGGGTCGAACGTATCACCAACCGAGACAGCTTTTATGGGAATCTGAAAGTGGTCGATTATTCATTTCAATCAGTGCACTACCGCGAGTTGTTGATTGACGGGTTGGTGCAAGGGGGTATCGACATAAGCAACGGACAATCGGTATATGAATACGCTTATTTGCTGCAATTCCTGCCTTACGCGCTCAACCCCGACGGGAAGACCTGTCTGGTGATCGGACTGGGTGCCGGGCTGGTGCCAGCCTGGTACAAGGCACAAGGCGTGGATACTGAAGTGGTGGACATCGACCCTGCAGTGATAGAAATCTCCCGCAGCTACTTCGGCTTCAACCCGGCGATTCCGGTGCACGTTGAAGATGCGCGCTATTTCCTGATCAATTCCAAGCAGCGCTATGATTTCATGATACTCGACGTGTTCAACGGTGATACCACGCCGGGGCATTTACTCAGCATAGAGGCGATGCGTCTGGCAAAGCAACGATTGACACCTAACGGCGTACTAGCGATCAATCTGATCGGCAGCATCAAGCACCACACATTGATGACTGCATCTGTGGTTAAAACTCTACAGAGCGTGTTTGATCAGGTAGCGATCTATCCAACTTTCGACACTTCTACGGGCGAGGGCACCGGCAACCTTGAGATCATGGCTTACGATGGTACACAGCGTGTGCTGCAACTCGACCGCATCGGAAATAAGTCCATACATCCTGAGGTCGAAAGCAGTGTTCGCCTCAGCATGCAACAACCATTCACATTTCCAATGCGCACCGATGCGATTATCCTTTCCGACAACTACAATCCGGTAGATTTTTACGACCTGTGGTTAAAGGAACAAGTGCGTAAAACCATCCTTGACACCACCGATTTCGACATTTTGCTAAGCCAACATGATACTAAAAGGATTTGGTGTCTGGATCCCATCCAACAACCTGTTTTGAGCTAGTTCACTTTGTACACCCAACCTTTTGTTTCGGCGCTGAATCATCTGCTCACTCAGAACAGTTGGTCACTAGAGCGGCTTGCCCGCTTTGCAGGAAAGACTGCACGATTCAATATCGCGCCTTTTACATTTTCTTACACAATACTGACTGACGGCAGGCTGCGCAATACCCATGCGACAGCCAGTGCCGATGCGCAGTGCACCATAGCGCCCTCGTTATTACCGCGCCTCGCACTGCATGATGAAAATGCACATTCTGAAATCCACAGCGAAGGCGATGACACTTTGCTCGCGGAGATTTTCTATCTGTCGCGCAACTTGCGTTGGGATGCTGCGGAGGATCTGAGCCAAGTCACCGGAGACATCGCGGCGGAGCGCATCGTGCAAACCTTGCAGAGTGCTCATCAGCAGCTGCGCGAGAGCGCACTGAATTTTTTTCAGGCTGCGGCGGAGTACTGGACCGAAGAACGCCCGCTGCTGGCTAAACCGCAACAGGTGTCGGAGTTCATGCAACATGTTGATATGCTGCGCGATGATGTGGCGCGACTGGAACAACGCATCAAACGTCTTGGTTGATATGCGCATATTCCGCCTGGTCAAGATCATTTTCGTGGCGCTGCGTTTCGGGCTGGACGAGTTCCTGCTCGCGCACGTGCGCGTGCGCTGGATGCGTCCACCGCTCAATCTGTTGCTGTTCCTGCGCAACACATCGAAACCGAGAGCAGAAAGGCTGCGACTGGCACTGCAAAATCTCGGGCCGATCTTCGTCAAGTTCGGGCAGATGCTGTCCACGCGGCGCGATCTGATACCTACGGATATCGCCGACGAGCTGGCCAAGTTGCAGGATCAGGTGCCGCCATTTCCTTCCGCGCAGGCCGTCGCACTGCTGGAAGCTACCTATAAAAGACCGCTGAGCGAGGTGTTCCAGAGCTTCGAGGAGACCCCGGTGGCCAGCGCCTCAGTGGCCCAAGTGCATTTCGCGGTGTTGCCGGACCGCCGCCATGCCGCGGTCAAGATATTGCGTCCGGGCATCAGTCGCATCATCGCGCATGACATCGCGCTGCTCAAGGTCGCCGCCGATCTGGTCGAGATGCTGTGGGCCGACGGCCGCCGCCTCAAGCCGCGCGAAGTCGTCAACGAGTTTGAAAAGATTCTCGGAGATGAACTGGATCTAAGCCGCGAAGCAGCCAACGCCAGCCAGCTCAAGCGCAACTTTTCAACCTCTAACTTGCTGCTGGTCCCCGAGATGTATTGGGATTTCTGCACACCAGAAGTGATGGTGATGGAACGAATGTACGGCATACCGATCAGCCAGGTTAGCGCATTGCGTGAGGCGGGCGTGGATATCCCTAAACTGGCCGCGAACGGCGTGGAGATCTTTTACACCCAGGTTTTCCGTGACGGCTTCTTTCATGCCGACATGCATCCGGGCAATGTGCAGGTTGCGGCAAGCGGCCAATATATCGCGCTGGACTTCGGCATCATGGGCACGCTCACCGACACCGACAAACATTATCTCGCGCAGAACTTCATCGCTTTCTTCCGCCGCGACTACAAGCGTGTCGCAGAAGTGCACATCGAATCGGGCTGGGCTCCCGCCGAAACCCGCGTGGACGAACTGGAAGCGGCGATCCGCGCGGTGTGCGAACCGATCTTCGACAAACCGCTGCGCGAAGTCTCTTTCGGGCGCGTGCTGTTGCGGCTGTTCCAGACCTCGCGCCGTTTCGGCATCGAGATCCAGCCGCAACTGGTATTGCTGCAAAAGACCCTGCTCAACATCGAGGGACTGGGTTTGCAGCTTGATCCCGAACTGGATCTGTGGAAGACCGCCAAACCCTGGCTGGAACGCTGGATGAGCGAACAGGTGGGCTGGCGCGGCCTGCTCAAGACACTGCGCGAAGAAGCGCCACACTATGCCACCTTGTTGCCCCAACTGCCGCGCCTGATGCACAGCTACCTGACCAGGGATGCTTCACGCCGCGACGACGGGGCACTGCGCAAAATTCTGGAGCAGCAAAGGCGCTACAACAGTTGGTTGACCTTGATAAGCCTGCTGCTGCTGGGAATTATAATCTGGCAAATTATTGTTTCGATATAGATTGGCTTTGGCTTTGGCATTCGCATTTCGTCCAGAATTCCACAGGTCCTGACACGTTGCGATAACATGGTGCCTATTGCCGTTGTTATCGAAATACTATACAGTTATTCCTTAGTAAGACAGTACAGTAATAAGCCGACACTTCAACATCTCTTCCCGCTCGTTATTAAGGAAAATAATCATGAAAAATCCGCTGGACTCATTGTGGGGCACTGTTATTTCCGGCCTCGTATTAACCATCGTGCTGTACTTCGTAGCCCACCAGCTCGTTGTGCAAGCACTTGCTTAAATTTTCATTTCTTAAGGAGAGATAAATGGATTACGTACCGGCAATTGCGCGTTGGCTGCATCTGATGGCAGGCGTGATGTGGATAGGATTGCTTTATTACTTTAACTTCGTTCAAGTCGCAGCACTCAAGGCCGCTGCAGCGGATAATACCGCGGGTGGCATTACCAAGCACGTCGCGCCGCGCGCATTGTTCTACTTCCGTTGGGCAGCCCTGGTGACCTGGCTGGCGGGTGCCGCTTTATTGGGAGGGAATTTTGTTGCAGCCTTCACGCTGCATGCCAACTTTGCTGTTATCGGCATCGGCGCCTGGCTGGGCACGATCATGTTGTTCAACGTCTGGGGTTTGATCTGGCCCAATCAGAAAAAAATCCTGGGCATCAAGCCTGCTACTGATGAAGAGAAGGTCAAAGCACGCCGCATCGCTTTCCTCGCTTCGCGTACCAACACGATGCTGTCGATCCCGATGCTGTTTTTCATGGCGGCCGGCGCGCATTCGGCAATTTACGGTTTCTAGAAAAGGAGCTGCGATTCGCCGATAAAGCAAACCCGCCTTTCGGCGGGTTTTGTTTATTTGGAAGACGCACTGAGATGGCAGGCATTTATGGCTTGTAGCTACTGCGCTCTTGCGAGGATTAACCTGCTGCGCAAGCTGTCTAATTTGTAAATTGCGCGCCAATTCATTCACTCGACCGTGACCGACTTGGCAAGAAAAAATGCTTGTGGCTCCGACCGCCCTTACGGGCTTAACTTGCTGCGCAAGTTAGTCTTCGCCGCAAGCCGCGCGCCAATTCATTCACTCGACCGTGACCGACTTGGCAAGATTGCGCGGCTTGTCAACATCTGTACCCTTTTGTAATGCAACGTAATAGGCCAACAACTGCAGTGGAATAGTGTGCAGGATCGGACTCAGATATCCCGCGTTTTCGGGCATATGCATGATGTGGATGCCTTCCGCAGCGCGGATGTGTGTATCCGCGTCGGCAAACACATACAGCTCCCCGCCACGAGCTCGAACTTCCTGCAAATTGGACTTCAATTTTTCCAGCAGCGCATCGTTCGGTGCGACCGAAATCACCGGCATGTCCTTGTCTACCAGCGCCAGCGGCCCATGCTTCAACTCTCCAGCTGGATAGGCTTCGGCATGAATATAGGATATTTCCTTGAGCTTGAGCGCGCCTTCCAACGCGATCGGATAGTGCAGGCCGCGTCCCAGGAAAAGCGCGTGATGTTTGTTGGCGAACTTTTCAGCTAGCTTGGCAATTTGCGGCTCAAGATCCAGCACTTTTTGCGTCGCGCTGGGCAGATGACGCAACTCGTGCAGATGCTTCTGCTCTTGTTGTTCAGTCAAGCGCCCGCGCTGCTTGGCGAGCACCAGTGTTAACAAGAATAACGCGGCGAGTTGCGTGGTGAACGCCTTGGTCGATGCCACGCCGATCTCAGGCCCGGCACGGGTCAGCATGCGCAGTTTGCATAGTCTGACCAATGCGCTTTCCGGCACGTTGCATATAGCAAGGGTATGATCATGTCCCTGCGACTTGGCATGACTCAACGCGGCCTGTGTGTCGGCGGTTTCGCCGGACTGAGAGATCACTACCACCAGAGATTTTGGATTCGGCACACTGGTGCGGTAGCGATACTCGCTGGCGACTTCCACGTTGCAACGTATCCCTGCGATCTCCTCCAGCCAGAAGCGCGCCACCAGTCCGGCATGGAAGCTGGTGCCGCAGGCGAGAATAAGGATGCTGTCGATTTCTGCAAAAGTCGCTGCCGCTTGCGCGCCGAATATCCCCGGCACCAGTGATTGGCTGTTGCACACCGATTCAAGGGTGTCCGCCAGCGCCTGCGGCTGCTCGTGGATTTCCTTTTGCATGTAATGTTTGTACTTGCCAAGTTGCACGCTCTCATTGCTTTGCTCGCTTAGCTGCACTTGACGTTCCATGCGTTTGCCGTTCATATCGAAAATCCGGTAGTCAGACCGTCCCAGTTCGGCCACATCGCCTTCTTCCAGATATACCACCTTGCGCGTCACCGGTAACAATGCCGATACATCTGACGCGATGAAATGCTCTCCGATTCCCACGCCCAGCAGCAAAGGACTGCCGCGGCGAGCGCAAACCAGCCGATTCGGTTCGTCCGCAGCGATTACTCCTATCGCGTAAGCGCCCACCAGTTCTTTCAGTGTTGCCTGGGTCGCTGCAAGCAAGGAATTGCCTAGGGAGTAGTGGCTATGAATTAGGTGCGCGATAACTTCAGTATCAGTGTCCGAGGTGAATTCATAGCCCTCAGTGGTCAGGCGGGTGCGTAACGCTTCGTAATTTTCGATGATGCCGTTATGCACCACAGCGATGAGATTCCTGCTCATATGCGGGTGGGCATTGAGTTCGCTGGGCACACCATGCGTCGCCCAACGTGTATGCGCGATGCCTATCTGACCATGAGTAGCCGCGCTTTTTGCGGTCAGGTCTGCTACCCGGCCGGTGCTGCGCACGCGCACTAATTGTGCGTCATGCACAACCGCCAGCCCGGCCGAATCATAGCCGCGATACTCCAGGCGTTGCAGTCCTTCCAGAAGTATAGGCACGACATTACGTTGTGCCACTGCACCTACGATACCACACATGTTATTTTTTCACTTTCTGCGGACGCTTCCAGCCTGGCTTGATCGATTGGGTTTTGTCATTCATCGTCAGTTCGCCGGCAGGGGCATTTTTCCATACCGTGGTGCCGGCGCCGATCGTGGCGCCCCTGCCCACCGTGACCGGTGCGACCAGTTGCGTGTCCGAACCGATGAACACATCGTCCTCGATGATCGTGCGATGCTTGTTCACGCCGTCGTAATTGCAGGTGATGGTACCCGCGCCGATGTTCACGCGACTACCGACCGAGCTGTCGCCGATGTAGCTGAGATGATTGGCCTTGCTTTGCGTAGCGATCTCGCTGTTTTTGACCTCGACGAAATTGCCGATGTGTACTCCGTCATGTAGCCTGGTACCGGGGCGCAAACGCGCATACGGACCGATGTGGCAGTGAGCTCCCACTTCGCTGCTGTCGATGTGACTGTATGCTGCGATTTCTGTGCCCTCGCCAATGCTGGCATTCCTGATCACACTGTAAGCACCCACTCGCACGTTGTCTCCCAGACTGACTTCGCCCGCAAAAATGCAGCCAACATCGATTTCGACATCACGCCCGCAACTGAGCTTGCCGCGAACATCAATGCGTGCCGGATCGGCTATCGTCACACCTTGCACCAGCAACCGGGAAGCGGCGACCAATTGCCAAGTACGTTCCAGCACCGCTAATTGCGACTTGCTGTTTATTCCGTGGATCTCCCATTCATGAACGGGTTGCACGGTATGCACCACTATGCCCTGCTGCACGGCCATGCAGACGATATCGGTAAGGTAGTACTCACCCTGTGAGTTGTTGTTCTGTAATTTTGCCAGCCATGCACGCAAACTTTTAGTCGGCGCAAGCAGGATGCCGGTATTCACTTCCTGGATCTCGCGCTGCTCGGGCGTAGCATCCTTTTCCTCGACGATGCTCAGTACATCGCCTTGTGCATCGCGCACGATGCGACCATAGCCGGCAGGATTCGCCAGATGCACCGTCAACAACACCAGCCCATTGCCCGCCTGTGCCATTTGATGCAAGGTGCTGTACTGGATCAGCGGCACATCCCCATACAATACCATCGTCAAGCTATCGTCATCGAGATGCGGCATCGCCTGTTGCAGCGCATGGCCGGTACCAAGTTGCGGCTCCTGGATAACGAATCTGGCAGCATATTGCTGCATCGCTTTAGGCACTGCCTCGCCGCCATGTCCGTATACCACGCAGATCTGTCGAGGTTTGAGTTCTGATGCGCAGTCCAGTACATGCTGTATCAGCGGCTTGCCCGCCAGCGCGTGCAGCACCTTGGGCATTTCGGAATACATGCGCGTGCCTTTGCCGGCAGCGAGGATGACAATATTTAACGGTGTCATGTTTGGCTTTCTGAAGATGGCGGATTATAAACAAATAGCCCACCAGGCGCTTACCCTATCGATCAAATCGTGGCTAAGCTCAGATTGTCGTTTCATCATCCGTATACGATGTTTTGAGCAGTTGATCATGAATCTGGCCTACTTCATGTATTCGAACTGAGCTGCTATGACCAGATGAATTATTTCCCCATGTTGCGCGTCAACTTCATCAGCAAATTCACCAGTCGTCCGCTATTTTATCCCCTCCGTCAATTAACCTTGCGCTGCACCGTTGTTCTGGTATAAAGCGCACAGGCTGGGTTTACATATGAAAAATTACTCAGTTTAGGCATCTCGATTGCTTTACGCTGAAGGAATATATGTACGTCAGAAGCACTGATGATCGTCGTAATGCCAGACCATTTGGAAAGAAAGGCCCATGGTTTACCAGAGGAAAAATGGGTGGCCTGGTTTTTACCGATCGCAGAATTAAAGAGCGGCGATCCTCAGATAGAAATATGAAAATTGTTCAAATTGACGATATTGAATTGTCTTATCCGTTAATGCTTTAACCGTGTTCTGATGAACTTCTGTCTGCTCACTGTTTTAACGCGAAGCATTGATATCCATGAGCAAAATCTAACAGGAATATGAGTCCCGAATGTGTGCCCCGCATATGTTTCCACAGGCTTGTGTTCTGGTCTGTTTCCTGTAATTCCGCATGAGTCGATGAATGAAAACTATCAAATATGCTTTGTTAGGACTGTTCGGTGTGATTGGCATGCTGGTCTCGATGTTTGGCCCGGTCAAAATCCCTTTTGCCGAGGCATTGGCCAAGACCTATTACCGTTACGCGCTGGGCGGGGTTCTGGTCGTTCTTTTTTTGATAACGATTGTTGTTGGCCTGTTTTTGGTCACATTTGACGCAAACAACTTCAAGTCGGAGATCATTCAGTTCGTAAAGGATCGCACTCAACGCGAACTGGTGCTGCAGGGCGATATCAAGGTCACCTTCTTGCCCAAGCTGGGTCTGGACTCGGGCAAACTGTCAATAAGCCAGCGCAACAGTGCAAAAGAGTTTGCATCGGTCAATAACGCCCGCCTTTATATCGCCTGGTGGCCTCTGTTTAAAAGACAGCTGGTATTCAACCGAGTGGAGATCGATGGCATACACGCCAATGTGGTACGGCTCAAAGACGGTTCCACCAACTTCGACGACTTGCTGATCAGTGACGAACATCTGGCGCCTATGACTTTCAATATCGACATCGTGCGCATCACTAACTCTTCGATCAATTGGCAGGACGATATGGAATCGCAGCGTCTTTCGCTGCATGACCTGCAGATTGAAACCGGGAGGCTCGCCGATACGGCACCCAGCAACCTGACGGCAACCTTTCAACTAGATTCTGAAAGGGCACATTTCAACTCCACGGTCCAGTTAAAGAGCCGATTGTTCTTCGACCGCAAGGCGGGGCGTTACGAGTTTGCCGATATCGAGGGCAAACTACAGGGCAACGCGGGTCAGGTCAGCAATCTGGCGCTTGATTTCAAAGCAAGCATGGACACTTATCCCGCGCAAGGATCGTTCACTTTAGAAGACCTGGTCGTTAATGCGACCGGAAAATATTCTCAGCGCGATCTCGTGGCGAGGCTCGTTGCGCCCAGCCTGAAAGCCACCAGTAACACATACAGCGGCAGCCAGCTCACGCTCGATGCAAGTTTGACGCAATCCAAGGAAATCTCGACGGTGTCATTGCAACTACCGGCATTCGAGGCTGCCAAGAGGGTCTTCAACGCCGCGGAGCTCAGCGCGGATTTCAATTACAAGGGAGACGCGCGCGCACTGCACGGCAAACTGACCACTCCTCTCAGTATCAACTTCGAGGCTGCTCCGGTAATTCAACTTGGCACTTTCGCACTCACCCTTACCGGCAACCATCCGATTTTATCTGACGAGCTAAAAGCTAATATTAAGGGAAACGTGCGACTGGATTATGTTGAGCAAAATGCAAAGATCGTCTTCAATGCAAAGATCGAAGATAGCCATATCACCGGCACTATTGCGCTAAAGGATTTCGACCGTCCGGTATATGCTGTCGACATCAGCAACGACCGTCTCGATCTGAACCGTTATCTTGCCGGCGACTGGATTAAGCATATTCAGGACGATGCGACCACTTTCAATACCGCCGGTCTCAAGGACGTGATGCTGCAAGGCAGCTTACGCTGCGGAGAAATCAAGATCGACAAGTTAAAGGTTAGCAAACTTGCGGCAAATCTCAAGATCGAAAAGTCGATCATCACGATATCTCCGCTTTCGGCAAACCTCTATGGGGGCGCGCTGACCGGCAACATCAGCTTGACTGCACATGAGACACCGACGGTTACAGTCAAACAGAGTCTGAGAGGCATGCAAATGGGTGTACTGCTTGAAGGTACACCCAATGCCGGCAGACTTGCCGGCAAGGGTTCGCTCGACCTGGAGATGAACGCCCAAGGCAGTAGCATAGGTGCACTGCGCAAGACTTTGAACAGCAATGTCTCGCTTGCTATTGCACAAGGATCGCTTGCAGGTATTAATCTCCGCTCGGCGTTGATCGAAGGAAAACGTGATTTGGGTACCAAGAATGCCAAGCGAGTTCACCTTGCCAATTTCGCAGAGAAGACCCAATTCTCCGAGCTTAAAGCAAACTTCAATTTCAACGATGGCAAGGTCAGCGGTTCCGGTTTTGAAATGAAGACGCCATTGATTCGAACTGCTGGCGCAGGAGAGTTCGATCTCGATTCCGGTAATTTGAATTATCTACTCACTGCCACGGTTTCTTCCGCGATCAATCGGCGCACTGCTGGAGAGCTGATCGATTTTAAGGGTGTCACCGTGCCGATACGCGTGAGCGGCCCCTATCTCTCTCCCAGTATCGAACTTGATTTCGCGGCTGCCAGCGGTGGTAGTATTGCCAAAATAGTTGCAGCGAGTGCGGCCAAGACTGCAGCAGTGGATGGTCCTGAATCAGCCGCACCTGCTTCGACCGTTCAGCGAAAAAAGAAAAAATCCAGCCTTTCCGTTACTTCAAAATCCAAAACACCGGCCGACAATCCTGTCACAAAATCTCCGCATTAGGATTTATAGTTGGAGTAATGATAGAGTGACCAGGGTTTAACTGAGCAGCTGGCTGTTATGTTAGACTTTTGTCACCCTTCTCCGGTTATGACAGATTCAACTAATGCTAAAGGTGCCTATGGCTTTCATACGCGGAATTCTTGATCGTATCGTTTTGGTAGCAGGCGTGATAGCGGCAGGATGCATACCCAGCTTCATTGTGCAATACCGGCAGCGCGTTGGTGGTATGCTCGAACAGGTTATCAAGGATCTCGCCCCGTTTCAGGCTATCGCAGATAAGCTTCACCATGGCAGCCTTCAAGACCTCATCAAGCACCACCTGGATAGCTCAGACCCGACGTTTTACAAAGAGGGAGCAGCGGTGCGGGCCATGGTGGAATCTGCCGAGCAATTACGAAATACATTTCAGGCGCTCAATACGGACTTGTTCCACCAGCTGAGTTACCTTGCCACCAGAATGGACCCACTCATTGCCCGTGCTACCTGGGACGTATTTTCACCTTCGTTCGGATTAACCGTTGAGAGTGTCGTGTTTGGTTCTGTAGTAGGGGTCTTGATCTGGCTGGTGTTCCTGTCTGTCTGGTATGTCATTGATCGCCTGGTAGCCATACTCACTGCCAGATAACTAAATTCGAATATTGATGATGTCAAAACAAAAAAGCAGCCGAAGCTGTTTTTTTGTTTCTACCTCCGGCCCGGTCAGTGTCCGGATCTCTTGCGAAGTTGTTGTATCGCGCGCAATTGTGCGATCGCTTCGGCCAGTTCGGCCTGAGCTTGCGCATAATCGATGTCGGAAGTGCGGTTCTTCATCGATTCTTCCGCAGCCTGCTTGGCCTGCAATGCGCGTGCTTCATCCAGGTCGCCACCGCGGATCGCGGTGTCGGCCAGGATGGTCACTACGCCGGGCTGAACTTCGAGCATGCCGCCTGACACGTAGATCAGTTCTTCCTGCTCCTGGTCCGGCCGCTTGATTCTGACCGAACCGGGCTTGATGCGCGTCATCAGTGCGGTGTGACGCGGATAAATGCCCAACTCGCCCATTTCGCCGGGCACGACTACTACTTCTGCCAGTCCGGAAAAGATGGACGCTTCCGCGCTTACTACGTCTACATGTACGGTCATTACCATCGTTGATCCCATTTCTCTTTAGAGTGTCTTGGCCTTTTCAACCGCTTCTTCGATCCCGCCGACCATGTAGAACGCTTGTTCCGGCAGGTGATCGTACTCGCCATCGACGATGCCCTTGAAGCCCTTGATGGTGTCTTTCAGCGTGACGTACTTGCCCGGGCTGCCGGTGAACACTTCCGCCACGTGAAACGGCTGCGATAGGAAGCGCTGGATCTTGCGGGCGCGTGCGACGGCCAGCTTGTCTTCAGGTGCCAGTTCGTCCATACCCAGGATCGCAATGATGTCGCGCAATTCCTTATAGCGCTGCAAGGTAGCCTGAACGCCGCGTGCCACGTTGTAATGTTCTTCGCCCACCACCAACGGGTCGAGCTGACGCGAAGTGGAGTCCAGCGGATCTACCGCAGGGTAGATACCCAGCGAGGCGATATCACGTGATAACACAACGGTGGAATCGAGGTGCAAAAAGGTTGTCGCAGGAGACGGGTCGGTCAAGTCATCCGCAGGGACGTACACGGCCTGGATCGAAGTGATCGAACCGGTCTTCGTCGAGGTGATGCGCTCTTGCAGGCGGCCCATTTCTTCCGCCAGCGTCGGCTGGTAACCCACCGCGGAAGGCATACGTCCCAACAGCGCGGACACTTCGGTACCGGCCAGCGTAAAGCGATAGATGTTGTCGACGAAGAACAGGATATCGCGGCCTTCATCGCGGAAATATTCGGCCATGGTCAGACCGGACAGCGCCACGCGCAGACGGTTGCCGGGCGGCTCGTTCATCTGGCCGAACACCATGGCCACTTTGGATTCGGGCAGATTGTCCAGCTTGATAACGCCTGCTTCCGACATTTCGTGATAGAAGTCATTGCCTTCACGGGTACGCTCGCCCACACCGGCGAACACGGACAGACCCGCGTGCTGTTTGGCGATGTTGTTGATCAGCTCCAGCATATTCACGGTCTTGCCCACGCCTGCGCCACCAAACAGGCCGACTTTGCCGCCCTTGGCGAACGGACAAACCAAGTCGATCACCTTGATGCCGGTTTCCAACAGATCAACGGAGGGGGACAATTCGTCGAACTTCGGTGCCTTCTGGTGTATCTCGCGCTTTTCTTTGCACTGGATCTCACCGGCGTCGTCGATCGGACGACCCAGCACATCCATGATGCGGCCCAGCGTGCCTTTGCCGACTGGTACGGAAATCCCTTTGCCGGTGGAGTTGACCACCATGCCGCGGCGCAAGCCGTCGGAAGAGCCCATCGCAATGGTACGCACGACACCGTCACCGAGCTGCTGCTCGACTTCAAAGGTCAAACCCGCTTCGGCAGTCGAGGATCCCACGTCCGCCAGATACAGTGCTTCATACACTTTGGGCATTTGATCTCGTGGAAATTCGATGTCTACCACCGCACCGATACACTGAACAATTTTTCCTTGTTTCATTTTTGATGATTCCCCGTCTAGATTAATCTTGTTTTAATGCTTCAGCCTTAACCAGCGACTTTGCTGGCGTAGTTTGCCAACTTAGTCAGATGGCTATGCCAGCTTAGTCGAATGGCTATAACCAACCACTTAGCAACTGTCTTCTGGTTGCTTAGTGGGATGGCTAGTTGTTTCATCAGTTGTTTCATCCTAACCAGCCGTTGCAGCAGAATAAATATTCGCTAACCAACCGCTGCAGCACCGCTGACGATCTCCGAGATCTCGCGGGTGATGGCCGCCTGGCGCGCCTTGTTGTAAACCAGCTTGAGCTCGCCGATCACGCTCTTCGCGTTATCCGATGCGGCCTTCATCGCCACCATCCGCGCGCTTTGTTCTGATGCCATGTTTTCCACGACGGCCTGGTAGACCAGCGATTCAACATAACGCACCAACAATTCATCGATCACCTTCTTGGCATCAGGCTCGTAGATGTAATCCCAGCTACCCTCGGCAGTTCCAATCTGGTCGCCGCCCAGCGGCAGCAATTGCTCCACGCAGGGCTCTTGTTTCATCGTGTTGACGAAATGGTTGTAGCTGATGTGTATCGAGTCGATCTCTCCGGCCGTGTAGGCATCCAGCATCAGCTTCACTGCCCCGATCAATTTCTCGATATGCGGCGTATCACCCAGACCGGTCAGATTGGATCTGACCTTGGCGCCGATGCGCGACATGAAACCCAGTCCCTTGTTACCGATTGGACACACCAGAATTCCCTTGCCTTGACCTTCCCAGTCCTTCATGCTGTTCACCGCAAGGCGCAGGATGTTGGTGTTCAGACCTCCGCACAGACCCTTGTCCGAAGTCACCACGATCAGTCCAACGTTTCTGTTCTCTTCACGCTTTACCAGGAAAGGATGCTTGTATTCAGGATTGGCACGCGACAAGTGCGCAGCTACTGCGCGTATCTTTTCCGCGTACGGACGGGCTGCGCGCATACGCTCCTGCGCTCTGCGCATCTTGGCTGCGGCGACCATTTCCATGGCGCGTGTGATCTTGCGTGTATTTTCTACACTCTTGATCTTTGCGCGGATCTCTTTACTGCCGGCCATTTCTCACCCCGCCTTAATAAACAGCCGTAGACTTGAATTTTTCAATCGCTGCGGACAACAGTTTTTCGTTATCGGCATTAAGATCCTTGCTTGACTCGATTTCGTCCAGCAGGGTCTTGTTATTGGATTTCAGGTAGGTGTGCAATGCCGCCTCGAACGCCAATGCTTTAGGTACTGGCACGTCATCGAAATAGCCCTTGTTGACTGAGAATAGTGTGACCGCCATGTTTGCGACCGACAGTGGGGAGTATTGCAACTGCTTCATCAGCTCGGTCACCATGCGGCCGCGCTCGAGTTGCTTGCGGGTCGCTTCGTCCAGGTCGGAGGCGAACTGCGCGAAGGCCGCCAGTTCACGATACTGTGCCAGTGCCAATCGCACACCACCGCCGAGTTTCTTGATCACCTTGGTTTGCGCCGCGCCACCCACGCGAGACACCGAGACACCGGCGTTGATCGCGGGACGGATACCGGAATTGAACAGGTCAGTTTCCAAAAAGATTTGTCCGTCGGTAATGGAAATCACGTTGGTCGGAACGAAGGCGGAAACGTCGCCGGCCTGAGTCTCAATGATAGGCAATGCGGTCAGCGAACCGGTCTTACCCTTGACCGCGCCTTTGGTGAACGCTTCGACATAGTCGGCATTCACGCGCGCCGCACGTTCCAGCAAGCGGGAGTGCAAATAGAACACATCGCCAGGATAAGCTTCGCGACCTGGCGGACGGCGCAGCAACAGGGAGATCTGACGGTAAGCCCAGGCTTGTTTGGTCAGATCGTCGTATACGATCAGCGCATCCTGGCCGCGATCGCGGAAGTATTCCCCCATCGTGCAGCCGGCATAAGGTGCAAGGAACTGCATCGCGGCAGAATCCGAAGCGGTCGCTACGACAACGATGGTGTAACCCAGGGCGCCATGCTCTTCCAGTTTGCGAACCACGTTGGCGATGGTCGATGCTTTTTGGCCGATCGCCACATACACGCAGGTCATGTTCTGACCCTTTTGGTTGATGATGGCATCCACGGCTACTGCTGTCTTGCCGGTCTGGCGGTCGCCTATGATCAGTTCGCGCTGGCCGCGACCGATCGGAACCATGGAATCGATCGATTTCAATCCGGTTTGTACCGGTTGATCGACTGACTTACGCGAGATCACACCCGGCGCGACCTTTTCGATCTTGTCGGTCATCTTGGCGTTGACCGGACCCTTGCCGTCGATTGGCTGGCCCAGCGCATTCACCACGCGCCCGCACAACTCCGGACCAACCGGCACTTCCAGAATACGTCCGGTACATTTGACGGTGTCGCCTTCGGTGATGTGCTCATATTCGCCCAGCACCACCGCGCCAACAGAATCACGCTCGAGGTTAAGCGCCAGGCCGAAGGTGTTGCCGGGGAATTCCAGCATTTCACCCTGCATCACGTCGGAGAGTCCGTGTACGCGGACGATACCGTCGGTCACGCTGACTACGGTACCTTCGGTGCGCGCTTGTGTCAGTGCCTCGAAGTTGTCGATGCGGCTGCGAATCAGATTGCTAATTTCAGAAGGGTTGAGCTTCATGTGGATTTCCTCATTGATAAATCTTTTATCAGACCAGTGATTACTTTTAAGCTAGGGCATTTGCCATTTCGCCAAGACGTGTGCGCGCAGAACCATCGATCACCTTGTCACCTGCACGAATCACCACTCCGCCCAACAATTCTTTATTGACTTTACATACCAGCTTGATTTCGCGCCCCATGCGCGCCTTCAGAGAGCTGATGATCTTTTCCTGTTGCGCAGCAGTAAGTTCGAACGCGGAGTCAACTACGACATTCACAGTTTTTTCCGCTTCCGCCCGCAGTCCCTCAAAGATGGCGACTACCTCGGGCAGCAGCAGCAGACGTTGATTGTCAACCAGTATCCGGACGAAATTGCGTTGCTGCACTTTTGCCTGAGTGCCGAGCAAACCTTCCATCAGGCCTTCAATCTGCTTATTGGCAACGCGCGGATTGGTGACCACTGCGCGTACTTCAGGATGACAAACTGCTTCAGCAAGAGCGAGCAGCATTTCAGACCAACCTTTCAGGTCAGCCAGTTTTTGAGCTTCTTCAAAGGCCGCCTGGGCGTATGGTCGCGCTGTGGTTATGGCTTCAGACATGATGATCAGATTTCAGCGACGAGCTTATCCAGCAGGTCGCTATGCGCCTTGGCATCGATTTCACGTGCAAGGATCTTGCTGGCACCGGCGAGCGCGATTGACGACACCTGGGTGCGCAATTGTTCCTTGGCGCGAAACACCTCCTGATCGATTTCGGCCTTGGCACCCGCAATGATGCGTTCGCCTTCTACCTTGGCTTGCTCCTTGGCTGCTTCG
>Ga0210377_10000629_pt1 | contig 33597 bp, 34 predicted proteins | sample PLM4_65_b1redo_FD_155480 | JGI IMG/M metagenome (GOLD analysis project Ga0210377, IMG submission 155480) | Groundwater sediment microbial communities from an aquifer in East River, Colorado, USA - PLM4_65_b1 redo | ecosystem: Environmental > Terrestrial > Soil > Riparian zone | place: USA: East... | reverse complement strand
TCTCATTTCCCATGTCGTCCGGAGGTTCCCTCTGTCGAATACTCCTTCGTCAGACAATATTTTGACGATCGCGCGGCGGATGCGGCCGTGGGGGGAGTCAACTTCCCGTCGGTCTCGTCCCGATGAACCGCACGGACGGAGCGAATACCCTGAATATTCAAGGCCATATTCGTCGGCACGTGCTTTGCTTACCATCGGGTGGCTCCTATTCCCACGGCGACGGCGCCAGGGCGAACGAACATTTATTCAAGGAAGGTACGCGAATGAAGGGTCCTTCTCCCATGGAATTTACTGGGGAACGGTATATTCCGGAGAAAGGGTGGGCGAGCATCGCCTACGAGCATCTTTCCCGCTATATGTTCGCGGCAAACTTCGTCCAGGGGAAACGAGTCCTGGACCTTGGCTCGGGAGAGGGCTACGGTGCGCATTTCCTCTCAAAGGCAGCAGCTTCCGTCGTCGGGATGGATCTTGACGAAGAAGCCGTGAGACATGCTTGCAATAAGTATGGACCCACTGCCGGCAATCTTACCTACAGGAGGGGGTCCGCAACCGGGATTCCGCTCGAGGAAAAGCAGTTCGAAGTCGTTGTCTGCTTTGAACTGCTGGAGCATATCGCCGAGCATCAAGAGATGATGTCGGAAATCGAACGTGTATTATCCGACGACGGCGTATTGATCATTTCCACTCCAAACAAGTTGGCCTACTCCGGTCTTTCCGGATACAACGACGAGTACCACGTCCGGGAACTATACCTCGACGAGTTCCGCACTCTCCTGAGGGACTACTTTCCGCATGTCGCATATTACAGCCAGAAAAATCTCACCGGAAACCTGATTGCCGGCCTGAACGAAAGCGATATTCAACCCCTCGCCATCCGTCGAATTCACCGGGTAAATGAGCAAAACGAATTCGGACCCGTTCCGCACGTGTCATCCGATCACATGTATTACATCGCCGTCGGCTGCAAATCCGCGATCACGATCAAGGACTTCCCCGGGCAACTCCTCGCCGACCGGGACGAACGCATGGCGAGGGAACCCGGAGAACAAGGCCACCAGCAACTTGAGCTTCAACGGTGCGATTTCGAAAAATCGCGCCATATGGCGTTGGTGTCCCATCAGCAAGCGAATGACCTGGCCTGCGAACTTTTCCGGGAAGTCGAATCCCGCCGCAGAACCGAGCAGGAAGAGGTCGAACCGGAACATCACGACTATGACCTGATCGTCCCAATCTTCAATTCGGGACAGGTCGTTTCGGTCTGTCTCGACTCGTTGATCCGCAACACGGACCCCAGGCACCGGATCATCCTCGTGGACGACGCAAGCACGGATCCCGAGGTCGAGCCGTTGCTTCGTGGGTATGCGGAGCGTTGGTCCCATATCCGGTACATCCGGCTTGAGGCGAATATGGGATTCCCGGGGGCCGTCAACACCGGAATCGCGGCGGCCACCCGCGATATCGTGATCGTCAATTCGGACACCGAGTTCCCTCCCCAGTGGCTTGCCCGGATGGACCGCTGTCGCCGCAGCGATCCCCGGATCCACATCGTATGTCCCCTGTCGAACAATGCGACGATCTGCTCCGTCCCCCAGATGAACATGAAAAACACCCTGAAACCAGGCACTTCCGTGGACGACATGGCGCGTCTCGTGGCCGAGACATCGCTGCACCGCTATCCCAGGGTTCCCACGGCGGTCGGATTCTGCATGCTCGTCACGCGGGAGGTGATCCTCCGCGTTGGGGTCATGGACATGTCCTTCGGCAGAGGGTACGGCGAGGAAGTCGATTGGTGCCAGCGCGCCTGGGCCGCCGGTTTTCAGAGCGCCATCTGTGACGACACCTACGTGTTCCACCACGGAGAGGTCAGTTACTCCAAAGTACCCGAGCAACGCCGCCTGCAGATGGAAAACGAAAAGAAGGTCGGCCACCGCTGGCCCCAGTACCATCGCTCCGTCAAGATCTATTGCCTGTTGAATCCGCTTCGGCTTCAGCATCAACGGCTCTTCGAATCCCTGCGGGGCCGCCGGGATGACAAGAAACCCCGGGTACTGCAGGTGGTCCACAGTTTTGAGGTGCCCGCCGGGACCGAACTCCACACGCGCCAAATCGTTGATGCAAACACGCATCGCATTTCAAGTACCGTTCTTTTTCCAAGCGACCTTAAGCCCTGGTACGACGCCATCACCGAAGAAGAAGAGGGCGGCGTGTTAAAGATCAAGATGAACCGGAATTTGATGCCGGTGGAGCATGCCGTGCGGGGCGCAACGGTATCTTTGCGCTCCCGCATGGTCGAGCGGTTCTTCTCGGAAGCGGTCCTTGGTTCCGATGCGCAAGTCGTCCACTTCCAACACCTCCAGAACTTTGGATCCTTCCAGCTTCCCCAGATCGCAAAATCCCTCTTGCGCAAAGTCGTCATGACGCTCCACGACTACTTCCTCCTCTGCCCGGACTGGAACATGATCGGTCGAAACGGCCAATATTGCGGCCGCGCGCGCGCGCAGAACGACCCGACCTGCATCGATTGTCTCGCCTCGAAACATACGGCGCTCCAACCGGAAATAAAATACGACTTCGGCACCTATATCGACGAGCGGAACCGACATGTCCAGGCGGCGCTCAATGCGTGCGATGTCTTGGTCGCACCATCCGCTTTTGTGAAAACCCGGTTCGAACATGCGCACGGCCGTGACATTGCCCGAAAAATCCGCGTCATTCCCCATGGCACCGAACCCTATCCGTTTGAGCCGACCCACAAACCCAGTAAGCGCTTGCGTGTGGCTTTCGTCGGCAACATGATTCAAGCCAAGGGACGGGACGTGTTCATCGAAGTCGCTCGGCGCCTGCAGCGTCACCCCATAAAGTTCCTCGTATTCGGGGGAACGTCCCCCGACAAAGACACGAGGGCCATGAAACATCTGGAATTCAGGGGGCGGTATGAGCGATCCGCCCTTCCGCAAATGCTTCAAGACGTGGATGTCGTGGTCATTCCTTCGGTTTGGCATGAAACGTACTGCTATACGGTCGATGAAGCCTTCCGTGCCGGCGTTCCCGTCATAGCCTCTCGCGCGGGGGCCATCCAGGAGCGGATCCAGGACGGGAAAACCGGGATTCTCGTGGAGATGAACGATGTCGACTCCCTCGAAAAGGCGATCCTGACGGTAGACGGTTCCCGGGAACTATTAGCGGCCTTTCGGGAGAATATCGCCAAACTTCGCCTAAAGACGGACGAGGCGAACATGGCGGAATACGCCGCCATATACGAATCCCTTTCCGCCGCAAAACTCGACAAGGGAGACCTCATTGCGGATCAAATGAGCGCCAATCGGACAATCCAGGTATCCCCACAGCTCTCGATGGAAGAATACTGCTCACGCCATAACATGGCGAACCCCTTGGCCAGGCTATGAAGACGTTCCCGAACGATTTTCATGAAGTTGAAGGCGTGTGGAACCCCTTCGTCGAGGATCCGCTTCCTTATTCCGACGGGGACGAAGCGGAAAGGTACCTCGAGGAAACCTTCGCGAACACATCGGACCTGTCGTCCGACTCGCCGGCGCTGGCGCTGGCGATCAAGGACTGGCCCTCGCAGTATCACCTGTCGCCGCGGAGGGCCAATCTCCTGAGGCCTCTCGAAATCCCAGGCAACGCCCGCGTGCTGGAGTTGGGATGCGGGTGCGGCGCCGTCACGCGTTTCCTCGGGCAGAATGCCGGGCACGTCGTCGCCGTCGAAGGGAGTCCCGTCCGGGCGCGCCTCGCCAGACTGCGCTGCGGGGACCTGGCCAACGTGGACATCGTCGCCGGCAACATCGACGACATCCGGATGACGGCCCCCTTCGAGATCGTCACCCTCATCGGCGTCCTGGAGTATGCGGGAATTTTCTGGCGTCAGGCCGGAGATCCTTTCGAGGGAATGCTCCGGTTTGCGTGGGAAAACCTCTCACCGAACGGCGTGCTGATCATCGCGATCGAAAACAAGCTTGGCATGAAGTATTTCTCTGGATGCACGGAAGACCACTTGTCGAGGCGTTTTTCCGGCATCGAAGGGTATCCCGACAACGACGGCCCCCGCACCTTCGGCAGGGCCGAGCTCATCGGAATCGCCTCCCGATGCGGCTTCGTGGATTTCGAGCTGCTGCTGCCGTTTCCCGACTACAAAATCCCCTCGACGCTCATCAACGGGCGGTTCACCTCCGCGGAGGATTGCCGGAAATATAACCTGGTCGACTGGTGCCGCGAACCTTTCCGGGACTATGTCAAGGAGCGGGAGCATCTCTTCAACGACCAACTGGCGCTTGCTTCCGCCGCAAAGAGCGGGCTGATGGCGGATTTCTCCAACTCCTTCCTGCTCATCGCCGCCAAGGAACCGTTCGGGGAAGGTTCGGTCATCCGGCGACCGGACTGGATCGCCAAGAAATTCAACATGCTCCGTCGCCCCGAGTACCGGACCGTCACAACCCTTCTGGAGAAGGACGGGACCCCCGTCATCTCCAAGGAGCACGTCAACGGACTCCGTCCGGCGGCTTCCCTTCCGGTGTGCCTGTCCGTCGTGGCGGAGTCCGCCTTCATCGAGGGAGGAAAATCCCTTTCCCAGGAGATGCTGCAGGCAATCCGTCGAAACGCCGGCGGTGAGAAGGAGTTCCATGGATTCGTCGCAAGATGGGTTGACTTCCTGCGGTCCCGGAAGATTCCCGAAACAAATCTGCTGCCACCATCTCATCTTGATTGTCAGCCCGGCAACCTGATCCTGGACCCCGCCGGTGCGCTCCACTTTATAGACGACGAGTGGCACTGGCATGAGCCGGTTCCCATGGACTGGGTACTCTTCCGTGGCCTCTTCGTGTTCTGGCTGGAGTGCAGGCAGTGGATCGAACGCTCCCTGTTGCCGAAGGATGCCGGTTTCGCCGACTTCCTCTCACTGGCCCTGAAACCTACCGGAATCGCCATCGGTGGAAACCGGGGCGAGGAACTGATCGCGTTCGAGATGGCGTTACATGAGGCGGTCTCTCTGTTCCCTCCGATGGTCTACAGGGACCTGCTGCGGGGATCCTGCGGGGAAACCGTGCCGCAGGAGGATTCCCGTCCCCCCGGCGGAGAAATCGAGCTGGTCGCAAAGGTGGAGGAGCTATTCCAATCGGGGGATGTGGACCGGGCGTTGAGCGTTGCCGGCGACATTGCGGAAAAGCACCCGAAAAACGCCGCGAACTGGAACAATCTCGGGGTGATTTTGAACCATTTGGGCAGGCAAGACCAGGCGAAGGACTGTCTCCGGATCGCCCTTTCGCTGGACAATCGATTCGCCGAAGCCCGGAAGAACCTGGAAGCAATCGAGGGGGGCCCCTGCTGTTGACCTGCCCCCGATGGGGCGAGGCTCGCCGCAGACCGGCTTCAATGAAGTGAGTGCGAACGACAAGAAGAGAGGATCCATGCCAAACGACAATAGTGAAGATTTACTGTCCTGGCTTCAGCGGTTTCCCACGGAAGATAACGCCGCCCAGATATCAAAGCCCCGCCGGTTTGCCCATGATGAGAACAGCTGGGATGAAAAACGTCCTCCCAGACCCGATGTCGGGCGAGGCCTGCTACGGTTGATGGAACTGCAGGGCGGTGACCTTTCCGGTCCAGCCCTGGAAATTGGATGTGGTACAGGTGCAATTACTGTCGGCCTGTGCGAGTCGGGGACCTACCCGCTGACGATGATCACTGACCCATCTCCGGCATTCGTTCGAATTACACGCAATGCGCTCCGGAAGGCCGGCGTAGGGCTGGAACGAATCCATTTCGGCATACTCATGGCTGAAGATATCGCCCTGTTGCCGCCGGAAACATTCTCGCTGGTAGCCATGAGATACACGTTCCATCACATTACCGACATAAGCAGCCTTTTACAGTCTGTTTCGCGTGTACTGAAAGGAGGCGGTATATTTACCTGTGAAGAACCGTGTTGGGACGGCTATGTGCTGATGGGCGCGATGGCGCAATTTCTGCCGGCCGTGGCCAAGGCCGATGGCGTTTGCCTCACAGGCATGCAAGTACGCCAAATAAAGCTGTTCACAGATACGATGCGCTTCTATGCGCGAAGGGATGTAGACAAAAGCCAAGCGGAGGACAAGCATCTTTTCAGAGTCGACGAGATGATAAAACTTGGGATGCAATGCGGTTTGGAGGTTGCGTTCTTATCCAACTGCCATTATGAGCAGTTTTCCGGGAAAACGACCTGGCCCGCCAACAACGGGCACGATTTTACGGCATTTTTCCACAACTATCTCAAGGACTGCATGTCGTTCGACGAGGAACTGATCGCCCTGTTTGATAAGTACATGACACCCTATTGCAAGTATATCGAAGATCTCTCCGGGAACGATAACGGCCCCTATATGCAAGGAATCTTCTGTTGCCTGAAATCGTAGCCCCCACGTACTGATACACCGGCGATCACCTGCCAGGGCATAACCGGAATCAACCACCCGATCCGCCACGTCACCGATGCTGGGGGGAAACGTCTACTGCACCACCCTTGTCTTTTCCAGAAGGACCTTGGCACGAGCGAGCAGGGAATCTCGTTTGCTGATTTCTTCGGTGAGCCGCTTTCTCTCGCTATCGGTCGTTTCCTGGAGAGCTTTCTCTCTTTCGTGGGCGGCTTCCATGTATCTCATGTGAGTGATGAGTTCTTTTGTCAGCGTGATCGAATCGAGTTTTTCCATCTCGATACGGAGAACATCTTCATTGTCCGTCGTGGGTTTGATTAGTGGACATTCCCAGCATTTTTTTCGTAGCTTGCCGGTGTCCAACTCCCGACGCAACTCCCGATAGGGCGTAGAGTTCCATATCTCCAGCGCGTTGGACGTAGCGGCATTCTGGCAGGCTGAAATGCCTGCGCAGCACATGAAGACGTTTCCATCAACGGCCACGTGAAAAAAGGTCGATGGAAACGTGCACTTCTGCCTTGTGACGTTCAACTTGTCGTCCATGAACCGGGAGATGAACTCGATGCCTCTCTGTTCGGCTGTCTCTCGCGCCCGGATCAAGATCGGGAGCGTGACATCTCGATTTTCATAGATGTCTTCTCCGTGTAAAGTCCCGTGGTAGTCGCGGACGGGTTGGACAACGATTGACGATAGGCCGACCTCGTGACCTCTTTCTAGTAGCGCTTCCAGTTGCTCAATATTGCGGCGCATCGCGACAAAACAGAATTGGAGCAACGGCGAGCTTGTTCCCATTTCCTTCTTCATCGCATGGAAATCGGCCAACCGCTCCCAGAGAACCTCCTGGTACCGAGCGACACCCTCTGGCGTTGGGGAAAAGGCGTGCCCCATTTCGTTGTCTCCATCCACCGATACCTGGATTCGCGATAATCCCGCCTCGATCAGTCGCCGCATCGTGTCGCCTTTGACCAACAAGAAATTTGTTGTGAAGGCGATCTCGATGGTTGGGTTTTCGCGGCGTATCATCTTGATTATTGGAACTAGGTCTGGATGGAGCAGCGGCTCTCCGAATCCACTCAGCCACACCAATCGGGATATCTTCAGGAGCGGAAGCACGTTAGAGACGGTGGCCATGGCCATGTCCGTATTGGGAGGCAACTTGTAATTGTCCGCGCTGCGCTCGCACATTTTGCATTTGAGATTGCAGCGCAAGGTTAGCTCCATATTGACGGTATTGGGTCCGCCTTCCACACGGTAGCTATCCGCCGCGGTTTGCCGCTCTTCGTTCATATTCACGCCTCTCCCCTTCGATCAGATGACATGCGACATGGAAACCGCCTCGGCGGAACGTTTTTCCGGCACCCCGACCTTTCCGAGCATCCGGATGAATGTCTCCAGGACGTCGCGGTCGTAGTTATCGACTTCCTTCGTGATCTGCGAGAGGGCCTCGTAGGGGGTGCTGGCCCTCTGGTACGGGCGGCGGGTCGTCATCGCGTCGTAGCAGTCGGCGACCGCGCAGATCCGGCCGAACAGGTTGATGGCGCTCCCGGACAGCCCGTCGGGGTACCCGATGCCGGAAAGCCGTTCGTGGTGTTGCAGGACGACCTCGGAGGCGCTCCGCGGGATCGACTCGTGCGTCCCCAGAATCCTCGCCCCCTCCACGACGTGCCCCTTCACGATCTCGAACTCCGGGACGCTGAGCTTGCCGGGTTTGTTCAGGATTTCCGTCGGGATCCCGCCCTTGCCGATGTCGTGCAGAAGGGCGCCGACGCCGAGACTCTCGGCGTCGGCCCGCCCCATGCCGTAGGTGACCCCGATCGCGACGGACAGGACGGCGACGTTCACCGAGTGGGTGTAGGTGTACAGGTCGTAGCTGTTCAGGGAGATGAGTTCGTGAATGATCTCCCGGCTGCTCGCGATGCAATCGGCGAGCTGCGTGGCGAGCCCCACCGCCTTCTTGATGTTCTCTCCGCTCCGGGGGTCCTCGATCAGGTCCCTGATGATGGCTTTCGATTTTTCCTTGATGGCGACGGCGCGGATCTTCTCCCGCTCCGCCGGGGCGGAGACGGCTTCCGCGCCTCCGTCGAGAAGGGCATCCAGGTACCGCTGGTAGAGCGGGATGTCCTCGTTCCGGATGACGACGTCGCCTTCCGCGGCGGAGACGCCTTTGGGGATGATGCCGGGCTCCCCTTCCATGGCCTCCACGAGGGGGGTCAGCCGAAGGTCGCCCAGGAGGTAGATCCCGAACTCGACACGGGAACCGGGGAGGAGAAACGTCCGGTCCACCTGGTAATACCGCCGCTTGTGCTCGAAGTACTCCTGGCGCACCACCGGGTCGGCGGGGTTCGCCGGTTTTTCACAGGACGTCCTCTGGAGATAAAGGTCGAGCCCGGGGGAATCCTTGGCGTCGACGTACGCCTCGGTGGCGCCCGTCCGGCGGAGCACGGCCCTCTCCTCCGGGCCGATGAGCTGCCCCGCGTCGTACAGCTTGCGGAAAACGTTCCCTTCGTTGATGAAAATATCGAACGGCAGGCGCGTGCCGATGGAGAGCCCCTCGGCCGGAAACGCCTTGCGCGAACCGTATGCGAATACCTGGTACCTCGCCATCCTACCGCTCTCCCCCGCCGTTCCGGAACGCTTCGTTCGACGGCGCCTGGACCGCCCCCCGGTTGAGGGAATAGAGGAAGACCAGGATCTCGGCGACGGCTTTGTACAGTTCCGGCGGGATCTCCTGGTAGAGGTCGAGCGAAGCGAGAACCTGGACGAGCTCCCGGTCCTCCCGGATCGGGATCCCGTTGCGCCTCGCGATCTCGAGGATCCGGTCCGCGACCGTCCCCTTTCCCTTGGCCAAGAGGCGGGGAGCGGCGTCCTTCCCCTGGGCGTATCGTAGCGCCGCGGCCTGCCGGTTCCCCTTTGCCACCCCCTACACCTCCACGTCGACGCCGTCCCGCGCGGGGACTCCGAAATCCACACTGTTCTTCCGGGTGATGCTGACCGCCCTCAGCGCGAGCCCCGCCTCCCGGAACCGCCGTTCGACCTCCGCGGAGCGGGAAGCCATCAGGGAGCGCGTGGCCTCGCTCTGCGGCGCCAGGGAGACGAGGAAGGCGCCGTCGTACATCGTGACGGAAGCGGACATCTTCCCGAGGGGGCGCAGGTCGAGGTTGATTTCGCACGTGTAGGATTCGCCCTTCCCCCGGGCCCTCTTCCGGAACAGCATCTCTCCGTCGGCAAGCTCGTCCCATTGGAGGGAAAGCGGTACGTAAACGCCCCCTTGGGCCGCGGAGGCGAGCTGGAACGACTCGATGGTGGAGAGGAGCCCGCCGGTCCGCACGCCCGCTTCCCCGGGGCTTTTCCCGGCCCCCCGGAGCGCTCCCGCCACGTCCCGGTCCCGCAGCGCCTCGCCCAGGCGAAGGAGCGCCTCCTTCCGGTCCGCCCCCGGGGCGAAGTCCTTCGCGGCGAGCTTGAGCTTCGTTTCCAGGAGGATGCCGGACCCCTCGACGGTCTCCCTGAGGACCGTCCCGTCCAACCTCTCCATTCCCGGCGATCGCCCGATCGCCTCAAACCCCGGCACGGTCTCCTTGACGGCTTCGGGAAGAAGGAGAATCGACTCCTGCGCCTGGCGCGCGTCCGCGGTCGACAGGCGGGAAGCGGCCAGCTCCGATGCAAGCTCCCGGTACATGCCGGGGAGGCCGGCGGGATCGCCACCCGGCGTGCCCCCCTCACGGATCACCCCCAGGAACCGGAGGGCGACCTCGCGCTCTCCCCCCACCACCTTGAGGAGAACGCTCTCCCCTTCGGCCAACGGGACGTCCGACCGGGCCGCGACGACCCCGCTCTTTCCCGATTCCGTGGCGATGCGGATCGAGGCGTTCCCGTCGGGGAGGATCGACAGGACATCCGCCCGAACCACGTCGCCGACCGCGAATCGCATCCCGTCGCCGGAGGGCGACAGGAAGGTCAGCGAGTTCCCGATCTGTGCGACCGCGCCGATTTTCATGAACCATCCCGGGGAGGGGAGAAAACGCCGGAAGGGGGGAGCAAGGGGGTCATGCCCCGTCGAGGACGGCCTGCGCTCCCAGCATCCGGCTGGAATTGATCGCGAGGGGACCGTTGAGGTTGGCGATGACCTTGCCGCCCTCCACCCGCAGGATGAGGAGAACCGCCAGGTCGTCCTCGTCCTCGATCTGGAGAAATTGCACGACGTCGCCACCCAGCGTGACGGTCCGGTCTCCGGCGATCGACTTCGGGTCCGCCACGATGAAAGCGACATCCGGATCGTCGACGGCCTGGAGCCACTTCAGCGGAGTGTCCTTGTAGTCGATGAGGACGTACCGGTGGAGGAGGGGAAACCCGAGGAGCCCGACGGGGAACCGGATGATCCGGTCCTCGCTCACCTCAACCGGTCCGAAACGGGTTGTGTTGAAAGCAGCCATTCAGCGAACCTTCTCCTTGATGCTCGCGAAATCGTCGGCCGAGAGACCGGACGACACGATGTTCTCCGACGTGATCTTCTCGTAGATCTCCCCCCGGTAGATCCTGACCCCGGGAGGTGCGCTGATGCCGATGCGGACCTGGTTCCCCCGGATCTCGAGCACCGTCACCGTGATCTCGTCGCCGATCTTTACCGCCTCTTCCGACTTCCTTGTCAGAACCAGCATCCTGCCTCCGATCCCGTTCGGGCGGTCATTCCGGCGCCGATGAAATGGGTTCCGGTGTCATCCCCCCCCTTGTCCCATGATTATACCGCGCATCCTACCTTAGGAAATCGAGCATGGATTGCGACAGGATCTTCGCCGAGGACGCCTGGAGCGCCTGGAGCGCGGTGTTGGCTTTCGCGATGCCGCTCACGGCCGAGGCGATGTCGACATCCTCCACGCCGGACAGCGCGGTCTGCGTCGCGAACTTCGTGTCCTCGAGCCGCTTCCCCTGGTCGTCCAGCCGGTTGAGCCTGGCGCCGAGATCGGCCCGGACGTCGCCCACGTGCCCCATCGCGTCGTCGAGCGGCTTCATCAGGGCGGAGACCCTCGTCGTGTCGTTGCTTGCGAGCGCCTGCGCCAGGAGATCCGTCACCTGCATCGCGTTGTCGAACCGGAAGCTGTCGAGGACGGTCGTGTCGTCGGCCGCGCGGATCTCGACGATGACGGTCGTCCCTGCCCCCGGAATATAGTGGGCAAGGTGCCCGGGATCGAGCTGAACGACCGCCTCCGCCGGCGGCGCGTACCCGAACGCTTCGGAGCCCGTCACGTTGCGCGGGATCATCACGTTCCTGTCGACCATCACGTTGATCGTCCCTGCGTCCCCCTGGTAGGCGAACGAGGCGTCGAACGCGGCGACGTCCGTCTTGAATCCGGAGAAGACGTATCCGTTCCCGAAGCGGCTGTTGGCGAGCGAAAGGAGGTGTTCCTTGAGCTGGCCGACTTCCTTGGAGATCGCGTCCCGCGATGCGGCGGTCTGCGTCCCGTTGGCGCCGAGGAGCGCGAGTTCCTTCGTCCGTACGAGGGCGGAGAAGACGGAGCCGAGGGTGTTTTCGGCGAACCCGATCGCATTGGAGGCGTCGGAGATGTTTTTCCCGTACTGCTCGCCGGCGTCGATCGCGACCTTGTAGTCCAGCGCGCGCGCGGTCCCCGCCGCGTCGTCCGAAGGCTTGTTGATCTTCCTGCCCGAGGACACCTGCGTGTTGAGGCGCATGATCTCGGCGAGGTTCCTCATCAGGGAATCGGTGACCTGGCGGTATACCTGGGACGAGGAGACTCTCATAGCTGCAACACCGTCTGGAGGAGTTCGTCCGTGATCTGGATGATCTTTGCGCCTGCTTCGTACGCCCGCTGGAAGGCGATGAGGTTCATCGCCTCCTCGTCGAGTGAAACTCCCGAGGCGGACTCGCGCCGGTTTTGAAGCTCCGACCGAAGGTTCCCGTCGAACCGGTTCAGGTCCGAGGCGTTCCTCGCGAGCTTCCCGACGTCCGCGACGATCCCGCCGTAATACCCGGAGAACGTCGCGTTCCCGAGGGAGGCGACGGAGGCCTCGGCGAGCCCGGCGATCCGGAGCGCGTTCGTGTTGTCTCCGGGCAGGGCGGACGCGGCGGACGCGGCGGCGATCTTCCGGGGATCGGACACCGCGACGCCGAGGTTCGATATGGCATCGGCATCGGTCAGGGGCGGCGACAACGGAGTGAAGAAGTCGTTGCCCGTCGATCCGTCGAGCCCGACGCCGGCGCGGTGGAGCAAATTCATCTCGTTTGTAAGGGCCGCGGCGAGGTGCCGCAGGTCGGCGAGGGGACCCGACGCGACCGCTTCCCTGGACGCGAAGAGCCCGCCGAGGCGGCCGCGGGTGATCCGTGACGTCACGTCCACGCCGTCGAGGGAGAGCCGGATGCCTCCCGCCGCGTCGGGGGACGTCGTCAGCCGGTTGACTGTTTCGCGCTCGACGAGGTTGCGCATCCCCAGGGTAACGGTCAGGGATCCGTATTTATCCTCCAGGGTGCCGATCTCCGCGAGTCCGGACAATTCGGTGACCAGCCCGTCCCGCGCGTCCCGCAGGTCGTTCGCCTTCGCGCCCCCGCCGCCGGACTCGATCTGCACGATCTGGGCGTTAAGCCGGGCGATGTCCGTCGCGATGCTGTTGACCCGGCCCGCCACGTCGGCGATCTCACCGTTCATCTCCTTGATCGTCCCGAGCATGCCGCTTTCCATCTGTTTCATGGTGCTGACGAGAGCGTTGGCATCCGAGATCAGGACCGCCCGCTTCGCCGTATCCTCGGGGGTCGCCGAAAGGGTCCGCCAGGCGTTGAAAAAGGCGTTGAGGGAATCGGAAAGGCCGGCTCCGCCGGTATCGTTGAAGACCTGCTCGACCTGGCCGAGCACCTGGTCCATCACCGACGACTTCCCGTAGCTCTGCTCCTGGCCGAGGAGCTGGCCCGTGATGAACCGGTCGTAGCGTCTCTCGATGCTCGAGACGTTGACGCCCATGCCGAGGTACCCGCCGGGCACCGGCACGATGGGGGTCGCGGTCCGGAGGATCGCCTCCTGTCGGGTGTAGCCGGGCGTGTTGACGTTGGCGATGTTGTGGGACGCGACGCCGATGGCGGCCTGGCTCGCGAAGATCGCGGATTTGCCGATGTTCAGGAGGTTCAGAAGGGACATCTCACGTCTCCCGCGATACGCGCGCTCCGATTGCGGACCGCTCCGGAAGGGGACCACCGAACGCCTGGAAGAAGCCGGTGGCGCACCGGATGCTGCCGAGCGAGCGGTCGATGAGGTGCCTGTTGAAGCTGTTCAGGTCCTCGATGCTCTGGGCGAGCGAAACGAGCTTGAGGCGGATTCCCGCGAGGTCGGCGTCGCCCGTGCGCTCGGCGAGGCCCCGGAGCGTCACGTCGGCGGGCGGGCCGCCGGGACCCGCGGCGAGCGCCGCGGTCAGGCGGAGCCGCTCCTCCTCGAGGAGGCGCAGCCGCAACAGGAGGGTGTCCTTCCCCTTCGTGAGCTCCTCGATCCCGCCCACCTCGAAGTCGATCAGGTACGCCCTCTCCTTCTGGAGCAGGTCGACGAGTGCCTTGAAGCACTTCTCCTGCTCCAGGAGGATGACCTTGAGGGCGTCCAGGGACTTCATACGATCTCGTCGATCATCTTCCGCGCGATTTCCACGGGGTCCACGACGTAGTTCCCGGAGTCGATCCGACCCCGGATCCCGGCCACCTTCTCCGTCCTGACGTCGGGAAGCCTGTTGACGGCGCTCATGATGTCACTGAGTTCCTTCGCATTGACGGACAAGTCGACCTTGTCCGTGGCGTCCGGCTTCCCTGGCGCACGAAAGGGCCCGCTTTTCTCTCCCGGTTTCTGCAGACGGACGATGTCCGCGCTCTCCGGCGGCTTGTGGCCGTTGATTTTCATGCGTTTCCTCCATGAGACGTTCCTTTCCCATACTTATCGGTCGGTCAGCCGTTTTCTTTAGCGATTCCGGCCAGAACCGTCTCAGGACGAACGTTTTTCCCCTCGTACGAAACCTCGAAGTGGAGGTGGGGACCGGTCGAGCGCCCCGTGCTCCCCACCTCGGCGAGGACCGTGTCCGGTCCGACGACGGTCCCCGTGTCGACGAGGTTGGCCCGGTTGTGCCCGTATTTCGTGACGAATCCGTCTCCATGGTCGACGATGACGACGTTCCCGTACCCCTTCTGGTAACCGCTGAACGTGACTTTTCCCCCCCGGACGGGATAGACCGCCGTTCCTGCCGCGGCGGCGATGTCCATGCCGCGGTGGAACGCGATCCCGCCCGTGAACGGGTCTTTCCGAAACCCGAAGCCGGAACTCACCCGCCCCCCGTCCCGTATGGGGAGGCCGGAACCCGGCGGGGACGGGACGGGCGGGACATTCTCCACCTTCGGAGGAGGGGACGCGTTCGCACCGGCCACGGGCCGAGGGGGTGCGGTTGGGACGCTCTCCACCGCGGGGGCGGGAGAAGCGTTCGCGCCGATTTCCGGCGGCATGTCATGCGGATCATCGGTCGGCTCCGGCGCCACTGCCGTCTGCCCGCGCCCGATCCCCCTGAGGAGGACCTCCTGGAGGCCAAGCCCCCTCGCCGAGATGACCCTGGCGAGTTCCATGTCGAACAGGCTTCCGTACACGTCGCCGCCGAACCCTTTCCCGTCCGCCGCGCCCCCTGCCGTCGCACGCATGGCCTTGACCATCTCGTAGGCGAAGAGGGACTCCATCTCGCGCGCCACCGCGCGCAGGGCCTCGGGGTCCTTCCGGCCCCGCAACGCCTCGATCCCTCCGGGAATGGACGGGTGCGGAGCTTGGGCTATGGTTTGGGCTACCTTCACCTCAGATGATCTCCAGCTCCGCCCGCAGCGCCCCCGAGGACCGGAGCGCCTGGAGAATGGCGATCAGATCGCGCGGCGTGACGCCCAGGGAGTTGAGCCCCTTGACGATCTCGCCCAGCGTCACGCCGGAGACCTCGGTGAGGGACACCTTCGGCTCGCTCGCGGTCACCTCCGTCTTCGGGACGACGACGGTCTCGGCTTTCTCGGGGGCGAACGGCTTCGGCTGCGACACCTGGAACTCGGTCTTGATCTCGATCGTCAGGTTGCCGTGCGCGATGGCGACGGGCGAGATGCGGACGTTCTCCCCGATGACGACGGTTCCCGTCCGCTCGTTCACGGTCACGCGCGCCGGCATGTCGACCGGCACGTCGATCGCCTCCACAAGGGAGATGAATTCGGGGAGGCGACCCCGGTATTCCGCGGGGACCTGGAGCGTTACCGTCGCGGAATCCACGGCCAGTGAACCCTTGGACTTGAGAGCCTCGTTGATCTTCCCCGCGATGAAGGACGCGTTCGTGAAATCCTGCCGGTGCAGGAACAGGCGGAGCTCGTCCCCCTTGCCGAGCGAGAACGGGAGATCCTTTTCGACGATCCCCCCGCGGGGTACGCGCCCGACGGTGGCATGGTTCTTCACGACCTTGGTTCCCCCCTCGCCGCCGACGAATCCCCCGACGGACACGGCACCCTGCCCAAGCGCGTAGACCTTCCCGTCCGGCCCTTTCAGGGGGGACAACAGGAGCGTGCCGCCCTGGAGGGTCTTTGCGTCGCCGATGGCCGACACGGTCACGTCGATCCGCGTGCCGGGCCTGGGGAAGGGCGGCAGCGTCGCCGTCAACATCACCGCCGCGACGTTCTTCGTCTTGAGGTCGTTGGGGTTCACGACGAGACCCATCCGCTGGAGCATATTGACGATGGTTTGCTGGGTGGCAAGCCCCTGGTCGCCCTTGCCGTCGATGCCGACGACGAGCCCGTAGCCGATCAGCGGGTTCTCCCGCACCCCCTCGAAGGCCGCGAGGTCCTTGATCCGCTCGGCGCTTGACGGGACGCCCGCTCCGCAAAGCAGAACGGCCGCCGTGCCGAGGAGGACCAGGACACGCGTCACTCCCGGCACGCCCCCCCGGTACGCAGCTTTTCGATCCGTTGTCATCCCTGCACCTGCCCCGTTCCGGCCTAGAATGGCCAAACGACGTCGAGAATACGCACGAGCCAACCTTGCCGCTGCTTCTCCTGGACGACGCCGTCGCCGACAAGGAAGATCTCGGCGTCCGCGACCTTGCTGCTCCCGACGGTGTTCGAAACGGAGATGTCCTCGGGCCGGACCAATCCGCGCAGGGTGAGCACCTGCTTCTCGTTATTGATGGTGATTTCCTTGCGCGACTCGACGGAGAGGGTCCCGTTCGGCATCACCTCCGTGACGCGGGCCGTGATCGTGCCGACGATTTTCCCGGTCCGGTTCGTGCTCCCCGTCCCCTTGAAGTCGTCCGCCATCGTACCGCTCACGGTGGGAGAGAACGTGTTCCCTTTTCCGTACATGTTCGGCAAGTTGAGGTTCAGCGGAGCGCCGAGGAACCCCGTGACGCTCGCGTCGAGGGTGGACGCGCGGGCGGCGTTCGTGTCGGCGGCGCCCGACCCGGAGATGTTCTCGGATACGATGATGGTGAGAAGGTCGTTGAGCCGCCGCGCCCGGAAGTCTTCCACGAGCCCTCCGCCGTCGCTCCAGAGGGAGTTGGCCGTGCGCCCGTCGTTCGGCTTTTCCTGCTGGTGGACGTACTTCGGCGGCGGCGGCGGCAGCTTCGGCGCCGTTGCGCAGCCTGCAAGGACCAGCGCGGCGCCCAGGACGGCGCACGCCCCCCTAGAAATCGACACGGACCGTGTTCTCATCGATCAGGATCCCCGTGACCGTTTTCCTTGATGCAAGGTTGACCGCTCTCACGGACGTGTGGACGTAGGCGTTGTCGCGTGTCTCCCCGGTGGTGGTGATGCGGATCCCTCCGGTCTCCACGAGGAGGGTCACCTTCCCGCCGCGCTTCACGAGCGGAGACGCGGCGAGGTACCGTTCAACGATCGGAAGGTTCGCCCCGATCTGCCGCGTCAACGTTTTCCCGACGACCGCCTGCAGGTCCGTGACGGCGCCGGTGGGGATCTTCTCCACCTCCATGCGCACGAGGAACACGTCTCCCTCCTTGAGGGGGCGCTCTTTCGAAAGGGGCCGTGCGCTCGCGACGACGTCCCCGAACGCGGCGACGTCGGCCGTCGCCTTGACGGTGATTCCGTCGCCGTACTCCATTGCGAAGACGGTCCGGCCGGGAAGCCCCCTCTCGACGACGATCCTCCGCGGGCTGCCCGCCGGCGGGTCCGGGCTCAGGACCAGGTTGCGTACTTCGACATCGACCCACGGCCGGTGCCCGAGAACATACGTCCGGAGGATCTCCGCCGGCGCGGGACCGCCCGCATGCCCCGCGGCGGGAGCGCATGCCGCCAGCGCGATCGCGGAGAAGACGAGGAAGAACCGCGAAGCGCGGAAGAGCGCTCCTTCCGGGTCCGTTTGCCGATCCTCCTTGGGGTTCTTCATCTCTTCATGTTGTTGATGACCTGGAGCATCTCGTCGGAAGCCTGGACCGCTTTCGAATTGATCTCGTAGGCCCGCTGGCTCGCGATCATGTTGACCATCTCCTCGACGACGTTCACGTTGCTCAATTCGAGGAACCCCTGGCCGATCGTGCCCATCCCGTCGAGCCCGGGGTTCCCGGTGATCGCCTCCCCGGACGAGTCCGTCGGGGTGAAGAGGTTCCGGCCGACGGACTTCAGGCCTGCGGGGTTCGAGAAGCGGGCGAGCGTGATGGTGCCGACTTCCGTCGGGGTATTGCTCCCGGGCTGCGTCACCGTGATCTTCCCGTCCGTCCCGACGGTGATGCTCGTCGCATTGGTCGGGATCGTGATGGTCGGCTCCATGGGGTAGCCGTCCGAGGTCACGATACGACCGGTGCTGTCGAGCTTGAAGGCGCCCGACCGGGTATAGGCGACCTCGCCGTCCGGCTTCGGAACCTGGAAGAAACCGCCGCCCTCGATGACGAGATCCAACGGGTTTCCCGTGGCCGCGAAGTCGCCCTGCGCGAAGATTTTCTGGACGGCGACGGGGCGCACGCCGAGCCCCACCTGGATGCCGGAAGGAATCTGCAGCCCTTCGGCGGCGGAGGCCCCCGACGTTTTCTCGTCCTGGTAGAGGAGGTCCTGGAAATCGGCCCGGGAGCGCTTGAACCCGGTGGTGTTCACGTTGGCCAGGTTGTTCGCCACCACGTCGATATTGAGCCGCTGCGCTTCCATTCCCGTCGCCGCGGTATAGAGTGATCTGATCATCGCATCGCCCCCTTGGTCTCCGCCAAAACGTCCGGCCCTTTAGACCTTGGCCATATCGTTGTTGACCCGCGCCGCCGCTTCGTCGAACATCTGGATCGCTTTCTGGTAGGTCTCGAACTCCCGGAGGGTCGTGATCATCTGGACCATTTCCTTCACTACGTCGACGTTGGACGCTTCAAGGTGCCCCGGGGACACGATGGCGGTCGACCGTACCGGCGGGAGGTTCGCGGTGTAGTACCCGCCTTCGAGTTCCTTGAGCTCCCCCTGGTTCGCGAAGTCGACGATCTTGAGGGTGTCGACCGGCTTCCCGGCGACGCGTACTTCGCCGGACGGGGCGATGTCGGCCTGTCCGGCGGCGAGCTTGATGGGCCCCTTGGACCCGAGGACCTTCAGCCCCTCCTGCGTGACGAGGAAGCCGTCCCGACCGACGCGCAGGTCTCCCTTCCTCGTGTAGCGCCCGCCTTCTATGCTCAGGAAACCTTTGCCGTCGAGGGCGATGTCGAGCGGGTTGCCGGTCTTGAGGTGGGTCCCCGCCGCGAAATCGGTCTTCATCGCGGACAGGTCGCTCATCGCCCGGCCGTCGTCGCTGTCCTGCGCCCCGCTGATCCGCGAAACGAGGAACTCCTTGAACGATGCCCGCTCCTTCTTGAAGCCGACCGTGTTCGCGTTGGCGACGTTGTTGGAAACGATATCGATCTGGTCCTGCTTGAGGACCGAACCGGACAGCGCGATGTAGATTCCCTTGTGCATGCCTTCTGAAATAGCAATCTTGATGCCAAACGGAAGATTGTCCGGATTATCGCGCCTGGCGGACGTTTCGGGGGGGCGGGGAAGGGTGAAACCGTCTCGAAGGGGGAAAAGTTTTCCGGAACCGGAAAGATTTTGCCGGCGGAAAGGCCTCTACTTGACGCCGAGGTTCAGGATGAGCTCCACCTCGCCTCGGGTCATGTCAAAAACACCGGCGATCTCGTCAACTTTCAGACCCTTTCGGGAAAGGGCGACGACTTCCCGACGGCGCGCGTCGACCGTGTCGCTGTGGGCGAACCCGATGCTTGCGGCGCGCGAAAGGAGCGACTCCAGCGTGCTTGCCTTCGCGTCGAGCCGCGCCTCGATCGCCTTGAGCTCCTCGAGGCGCGTCTCCATCCTCTTGAAGAGCTTCCCGGCGATTTCCTCGATCTCGACGAGTTCGAGCGTAAGGCGCTCCCGGGCGTCGTCGGACCCGGCGCCCCCCTTCCGCTTGAACAGGTCCTTCAGCATCGGGTCCTCTTACACCTTGATGTCGACCGTCCCCTTGTCGGGGGCGGGGTCCTCTTCCCACTTCTTCGGCGGGGGCGGTCGTTTTTTCCCGCGGCGGGAGGCGTCGGCGTCCTTTTCTCTCCGGATCGTGACGCCCTGGAAGATGCTCTTGAGCTCTTCGATCGCCATCGCCCGACCTCACGACACCCCGAAAAACAATTTTATATCATATTTGAGGCCGCCGAGCTTATGGCAGATCGCCTGCATGGAATCCTCCCCGATGTCGAGCTCGAGCATGATGGCGTCGTGCTCGGGTGTCCAGATCCCGTCGTCGATGAACCGGGGGGAGAGGCGCCGCGTGAACACCTCGGCGAGCGACACGATGGAGACGCCGAGCTTGTTTCCCGTCGCGCCCGATGGGCAATGGTGGTGCCGGATCGCTTCAACGATGTCCTCCGGTAGACCCGCGTTTTCGGCGTACCACCCCCCCGCCTCCGCGTGGGTGCACCCGAACAGCGCGAGCTCCTTCTCGAACATGTCGTCCGAGGTCCCGATGGCGTAATACCGATCGCGGTCCTTCTCGAAGAAGATGATACGGCCGATATCGTGGATGAGGCCGCACAGGAAGCTTTCCGGAGAGGCGGCCATCGAAATCGTGTCCGAGATCACGGCGGAGAGGTAGGCGACCTCGTACCCGTGGATCCAGAGGTTCTGGACGTCCAGCGAACTCCGCGTCGAGGAGGGGAAAACATCCATGACGCCCATGCCCAGCGCGATCGCGCGGAGACGTTCGTAGCCGAGAAACATCACGGCGTGCCGCAGGTCCCGCACCTCGCCGGAATGGCCGAACATGACCGAGTTCGCAACCCCGATGACCCGCTCCGCGAGGGCCGGGTCGTGGGAGATGAGGAGGAACAGCTCCTCGTGGGAGGAATTCTCGTCCTTCACGAGGGCCAGGATTTTCCCCAGCATCGACGGGATCGTCCTGGACTGGTAGATCTCCCGGATGAATTCCCGGATCTCTCGTCCCGCGCTCGCCGTCATGGTGATCCCTCACCGGGGGCCTCCCGGTCGGAAGCCCCCGGCCCTGTCAGACCCTGAACCAGGCGACGGAGTTGTTGAGTTCCCCGGCCATCCTGGAGAGGTCGAGCACCGTCACCCGGATCTGATCGACCGACGCCTCGTTCGCCCGCGTCACGTTGGCGATCCCCTCCATGTTGGAGGACACCTGCTCCGTCGCCGCGGACTGCTCCTCGGCCGCGGCCGCGATCCGCTGGATCATGTCCGTGCTCACCGTCGACGCGTTCACGATCCGCTCGAGGGCGGACTTCGCCTCCTCGGCAAGGGCCACCCCCTTCTCGACTTCCACGATCCCCGTCTGCATCCCGGCGACCGACCGCGCCGTCTCCTCCTGGATCTTCTCGATCATCACGCCGATCTCCTTGGTCGCCTTTCCGGTCCGCTCGGCGAGCTTGCGCACCTCGTCGGCCACGACCGCGAACCCCCTGCCGGATTCGCCCGCCCGCGCCGCCTCGATGGCCGCGTTCAGGGCGAGCAGGTTCGTCTGGTCGGCGATGTCGTTGATCGTGTTGATGATCGTGCCGATCTCCTTGCTCGCGTTGCCCAGCTCGCCGACCGTGTTCGCGGCCTCCTTGACCTTTCCGGCGATGCCGTGCATCCCGGCCACGGTGTCCTCGACGCTCTTGCGCCCTTCCCCGGCGATCCGGCTCATCTCCTTCGACGCGTTGGACGCCTCGGAGGCGTTTTTCGCCACGTCCATCACGGTCTGCGAGACCTCCGTGATCGCCGCCGCCGCCTGCTCGGTCTGCCGGCTCTGCTCCTTCGCACCCTGCGTGAGGGACTCCGTGGTGGCGGAAACCTCCTCCGTGCTGCTCGCCAGGGTGTTCGTCATCCCCTTGATCTGGCCGGCGATCCGGCGGAGGTCCCCCATCATCCTGTTGAACCCCTGGGCCATCTGGCCGACCTCGTCGTCGGACAAGACCGGAACGTCCTTGGTCATGTCGCCGGTCGCCGCCAAGGAGGTGACATCGCTCACATCCGCGACCGACTTGACGATCTTCCGGATCGTTATGGCGGCGAACCCCAACCCGAGGCCGGCCCCGCAAAGGGCCGCGACGACGAACAGCCACTGGATCTTGGCGGCGGTGGACGCGTCCCTCGCGAAATTATCCTTCATCATCTTCAGGGTGATCTTGTCCATCTCCTGGAGAGCCATGAAGAGGGGCTCCTCGATGCCCTTGAACTCCGCATCGGCCGAGGTGGCGTCCTTGCCGGACAGGATCATGGCGATGAACTCGTCGCCCTTCTTTTCGTACGGCTCGACCTCCTTCACCACCTTCTGGAGGATCTCCTTGTCTTCCTTGGTGTCGGCGATCTTTTCGAACCCCTTCATGGAAGCCTTGAATTTCTCCACCTGGGTCTTGAATTCCTTGGCGTTGTCCATGTCAAGCCGCGTCATGAAGTTCTTGGTGGCGACCACGGCCTTGCCCAACGCCACCTGCGCCTGCATGGCGGCGGAATACTTCGCGACTTCCAGATTGACGAGGGACTGGTATTGCCCGAGCGTTGCCCGGAGGGCGAGCACGGCCGCTCCCGTCCCGACCAACATCATGAGCGACATGACTCCCACCAGACCGTAGAGCTTTTTCGAGAGCGTCATTTTCATGGCGTCCTTCCCCTGCTGTTTTTATATGGCGGCCACGGCGTCGGCCATCATCTTGCCGTCTTTGGTGCCCAGGAGCGTCTCGATATCCAGGAGGATGAGCAACCGGTCCTTCAGCTTGCCCACGCCCAGGATGTACTCGGAGCCGATGCTTGCCGTCATCGGGGGGGGCGGCTCCACGATATCGGACGGGATCCGGAGCACCTCGGAGACCGAGTCCACGATCATCCCCGCCGCCATGCCGACGTCCACGACGACGATCTTCGTGCGGGCGTCGGCCTGCTTGTGCGGGAGCCCGAACTTCATTCTCAAATTGATGACCGGGATGACCTTCCCCCGGAGGTTGATGACGCCCTCGATGCAATCCGGGGCGTTCGGCACCGCGGTGATGTCCATCATCCGGTTGATCTCATGGACCTTCAGGATGTCCACCCCGTACTCTTCGTCACCCAATCGGAACGTCACCAACTGGATGATCGCCTTGTCGGCAGTCAACGCTTTCATAGGCCTCCTCCAGGCGATGTGCCCGGCGAACCTTGTGACTACTTATCGGTGCATGCCGTCAAACCTTTAATCCGTTCAAACGGCGTTCACGATTTCGCCCGCCACTTCCTCGATGGGGACCACCTTGTCGGCCAGCCCCGCCTCGACCACCGCCCGCGGCATCCCGTACACGACGCACGTGGCCTCGTCCTGCGCGAGGGTCCGCCCCCCCGAGGACTTGATCGCCCGCATCCCCTTCTCGCCGTCGTTTCCCATGCCGGTCAGAATCACCCCGATCGCCCGCCCCGGATACGCTTCGGCGACCGAGGACATCATCACGTCCGCGGACGGGCGGTAAATGAGGTCGGGCCGGTTCTCGGAGACGGTCGCGACGCACTCCCCCGACCGCGTCCGCCGGACGCTCAGGTGACCGCGTCCGGGGGCCACGAGGACGACCCCGGGCCTCAACGGTTCCCCTTCCTCGGCCTCCTTCACCGTCAGCCCGCTGATCTCGTTCAGCCTGTGCGCGAACGGCCCCGTGAACGCGGGCGGCATGTGCTGCACGACGATCACCGGCACGGAGAGGTCTTTCGGGAGCTTCGGGATAACGTCCTGGAGCGCCTTGGGCCCGCCGGTCGACGTCGCGATCGCGACGATGCCGATCCGGCGCTCTGTCCGGTAACTGGAACGAACCGGTGCGGGGGTCGCCGGTGCGGGAGCGGGACGGAACGGCATTCTTCGGCCCGGGACCCGCCCCCCGATCTGCTTGACTTTTTCGATAAGGATCTCGCGAACCTTGACGATGTTGACCGCGAGGTCCGACAGGTTCTTCGGCACGAAGTCGACGGCCCCGAGTTCGAGCGCGTCGAGGGTCGACCGGGCGCCTTCCGCCGTGAGGGAACTGACCATGATCACCGGGACGGGGTTCGTCGCCATGATGCGACGAAGCGCCTCGATACCGTCCATCCGGGGCATCTCGACGTCCATCGTCACGAGGTCCGGCTTGAGTTGCGCGACCTTCTCGATCGCGTCGAGCCCGTTCCACGCGGTCCCGACGATCGTGATCTCCGGATCCGACGAGAGCATCTTCGTCAGCGCGTTTCTCATGAACGCGGAATCGTCCACGACGAGCACCCGGATCATCGTCGTCCGCCCCCGTCTCCCGCCCTCGCCCGCAGCCCGGCGCGGCTCAGAATCCGAACTCCTTCAACAGGTCGTCCACGCCCGACTGCGACACCATCTCGCGGGCCGCCTCCTTCGGCATCGTCCCCGCATCGATCTTCACACCGAAGGACGCGACCATTCCGACGAGCTCTTTCTCTATTTCCTCGACGAGGAGGATGACCTTCTTGATCGTCTGCCCCGTGATGTCCTGGAAGGACTGGGTCGTGATGATCTCGGTCAGGTCGTCTTCGAGCTGGTTCTTGAAATCCTTGAGGTATTTCACGGCGTCGTCGGGCCCGTCGAGCTTCCGGATCCGCGCCGACAGCTCATCCATCCCGAGGAGATGTTTCTCGACGATCCCCATCGTCTTGATGGCGGCTTCCTCCGTCTTGTCGATGACGAACTGCAGCCGGTCGATGGCGTTCGGAACCTCGCAGGAAGCGAACGACGAGAGCTTCGGATCGATCGACTCCTTGAAACTCTTCATCGAGTCGTGAAGCCGCCGCGTGACCTTGCCGACCTCCGCGAAAAGACCTCCCGGGGAAGAGTCCGCGAGCCGGGTCACGACGGCGTCCGCCCGCTCGTAGTCCTTCGCGGACACCGCCTCCATGAACGCGACCAGGGACTCGACGATCCGCTTATTGGGATCGTCCCCCCCGACCTTCCTGCTCAGAAACTCCTTTGCGTCGCGCAGTTCATGGAACTCCACCTCCCCCCCCATCGTCTGGACCCTCTTGACGATATCGACTTTGTCGATATCGATGGTCTCGTTTACGCTGACGATGTTCTCGTCGAACATGTCGAGGTCGTCCGTCGGGAGAAGCTTCTTCGTGTCGAGGAGAACGATGAGCCTGTTCTTGTGCTTCGCCACCCCTACGATCCGGTCGCACGATCCGTTCAGGAGCCGGTCCGGAGGCTCGATCGCGGAGTCCTCGATGCCGATGACCCCCGTGATGCCGTCCACGAGAATTCCGAAGGTGACCTTCCCGTTGCTGAGCACGATCACCTTGCCGCCGCCGGCGGTGGAACCGCCGTCGAGATTCACGAGCTTCTTGATGTTGACGATCGGGACCACGCTGCCGCGGAGGTTCGCCACCCCCTCGATGTACTCCGGGGTGCGCGGCAGACGGGTCACCCCGGGCACGTTGATGATCTCGATGACCTTCAGGATCGGGATGGAGTACTCCTCTCCCCCGAGGTTGAATCCGATGTATTGCCCCATGTACCCTCCGTCTCCGGTCGCCCGGATCACCTTACGCCCGGCTCGATCCGGACATGTTTCTTGAGATGCTGGCCAGGTCGAGGATGAGAACGACCTTGCCTTCCCCCGTGATGGTGGCCCCGATCATGTGGGACGAATCCATCGTGAATCCGTCGATCGGCTTGATCACGACTTCCTCCTCGCCGACGAGCTTGTCGACCCCGAGACAGAACCGGTTTTCCCCGACGGCGACGACGACCGCGTACCGGTACGCGGGGTCCGGCGGCGACTTCTTTCCGAGCAGGTCCGAGAGCTCGAAGAAGGGGTGGATCCTGTCGCGGATGACGAGCACCTTCTGCCCGGCGGTCTCCGCGAGTTCCTTCGGGGCGACCCGGAGGATCTCCTCCACGAGGGCGAGCGGGATCGCGTACTGGCCTCCGCCCGCCTGAACCATCAGGGACTGGATGATGGCGAGGGTCAGCGGGATGCTGATCCGGAAAATCGTCCCCCCATCCTTGTGCGTCTTGATCTCCACGTAGCCGTTCAGCCGGGAGATGCTCGTCTGGACGACGTCCATCCCGACCCCCCGGCCGCTCAACTCGGTGGCGACGTCCACCGTCGTGAACCCCGGCTGGAAGATCAGCTGGATGGCCGCTTCGTCCGTCATCCGCTCCGCGTCTTCGGCGGTAACGACCCCGTTATCGACGGCCTTCCGCTTCACGCGGTCGATGTCGATCCCGCGTCCGTCGTCCGACACCTGGATGAGGACCTGGGTCCCCTTCTGGGAGGCGTCGATCGAGATGACGCCCCGCTCTTTCTTCCCCTTCGCCTTGCGGACGTCCGGCGGCTCGATCCCGTGATCGATCGCATTGCGGATGATGTGGATCAGCGGATCGCCGATGTGCTCGATGACCGAGCGGTCAACCTCCGTTTCCTCCCCGGAGATCTTCAGCTCGATGTCCTTCCCCACCGCGGAGGCGATGTCCCGTACGACCCTCGGGAACTTGCCGAAGACCTTCTGGAGCGGCTGCATCCGCATCTTCAAGACGGAGAGCTGCATGTCGGACGTGACCAGATCGAGAAACGACACCGTTTCAGAGAGGTTCTCGACGGCGGGATCATCCCCGTAGCGGGAACCGATGGCGTTGACGAGGGTCAACAGGCGGTTTCTCGCGAGGACAACCTCTCCCGTGAGGTCCATGACCTTGTCGATCCGTCCGATGTCCACCCGCAGGTTCTGGAGGGCGTCTTTGTGTTCCGGAACGCCCTTCTGGCCCTCCGGGCCGGAAGGTGCGGGAAGCTGCTCGCCCTTGACCGCCGGTCCGGCCTGGACGGGGCCCGGCGGGGCGGAAACGGCCTTCGGTGGATCGGCCACGGCGACAGGAACGGGCGCCAGGGGAACGGAAACGGTCTTCGGCGGTTCCGGCGCGGCGGCCGGGACGGGCGCCGGTGGAGCGTCGACCGGATCCCCCTTCCCCGAAGCCTGCGCGAGCGCGTCGGCGAGCGCCGCGAGGAGCGGCCCCGTGTCCTCGGAAACGTCGTCCTCGTGTTTCACGTGTCCGATGAGGAGGCGAAGGGTGTCGACGCTCTGGAGGATCACGTCGACGAGGCGCTTCGTCAGGCCGATCTCGCCGTCCCGCAGCTTTTTTAGGATGCTCTCCGAGGCATGGGCGACGTCCACCACCTGCTGGAAACCGAGGAAGCCGGCAGCCCCTTTCAGCGTATGGAGACAACGGAAGATGTCGTTGAGGATCTCCTGGTCTTCCCCTTTCGTCTCGAGATCGACGAAGAGGGGGTCGATCCGCTCGAGCGACTCCTCCGCTTCGGTGACGAAGTCGGAAACGATCTCCTGCATCTCGGCGTCCATCGCCACCCCTTGCTACTTTCCGGCCTTGGCGAAGATCTTCTCGATCTTCTCCTTGAGAACCTCGGCGGTGAACGGCTTCACGACGTAGTTGCTGACCCCCGCCCTGATCGCTTCGACCACCTTCTCCTTCTCCGCCTCGGCGGTCACCATCAGGAAAGGCAACTCCTTGAGCTCCGGGTCGCTCCGGACCTTTCTGATCAGGCCCAGCCCGTCGAGATTCGGCATGTTCCAGTCGGAGACCACGAAGCCGAACCCGCCACCCTTCAGTTTCATGTACGCCTGCTCGCCGTCCTCGGCCTCGGTGATGTTCTCGTACCCGAGTTGCTTGAGGAGGTTCTTCACGATCCGCCGCATCGTCAGGAAGTCGTCGACGACGAGGATCTTCGCCTTGTATTCAAGCATTGTCGATTCTCCCCTTCCGGAAGATCTCCGCGAGGAGCTGCCGGACTTTCAGCGCGACGACGTCGGACGTCACCGGCTTGATGAGATACCCGTCGGCCCCCGCGGCCGCGGCCCGCCGCCGCTCCTCGTCGTCATCCTCCGTTGTGATCATGAGCGCCGGGATGTGGCCCGTGTCGGGGTTCGTCTTCATCGTCCTTATGAACTCGATGCCGTCCATGTACGGCATGTTCAGGTCGGTTACGACCAGGTTGACGGTTTCACCGCCGAGCTTCTCGATGGCGTCGAGCCCGTTTTCGGCGGTCACGACGTCGAAGCCGTTCCCCTTCAGGTAGAGACTCAATAGCTTCCGGGTCGTTCTGTCGTCGTCCACGACCAAGATCTTCATGATCCCGCCTTCTGGTAGATGACTACCTTGTCGATGACGGTCGGCTTGAGGGCCCGCGTGACGTTGTGGAGGCTCTCGGACGTCCCGACCAGGAGAAAACCGTCCGGGGCCAGGGCGTCGTACATCAGGGAGACGGCCTTCCGTTTCGACTTGTCGTCGAAGTAGATCAGAACGTTCCGGCAGAAGATCACGTCCACGTCGCGGATCGCCCTGACCTGTTTCTCGTCGATGAGGTTTACGTTCAGGAACGTCACGGATTTCCGTGTTCCTTCGTCGAGCTCGAAGCTGTCGCCGCGGCTCCGGAAATACTTGTTCCGGTAGTGCGGCGGTATGATGCGGACGGCGTAGGAGGAGTAGATCCCGTTCCGCGCGGATTCAAGGACGGCGTCGCTGATGTCCGAGCCGAACACCTTCGCCTGGACCCCGGGGGCGGTCTCCTTGAGGATTGCCGCGACCGTGTACGGCTCCTCCCCCGTGGAGCAGGCGGCGGACCAGACCCTGATCCCCCGGCTCCGGTTCCGCTCGAGGACCCGGGGGAGGATGTGATTCGTGAAGACGTCGAACTGCTGGGGCTCGCGGAAGAAATACGTCTCGTTCGTCGTGACGGCATTATAGAGGTTCCGGAGCTCCCCGTTCCCCGAGGCGCGCAGGAACAGCAGGTACTCGTCGAAGCCCGAAAGATTTTTTTCGAGGACCCGGTGCGACAGACGGTTCTCCAGGAAATATTTTTTGCTGTCCGGGACGAAGATCCCGGTCTGGTCGTAGATGTAGTCGCGGAGATTGCGGAACGTCATCTCCTGAAGGGGGGCTGACGGGGTCATGTCCGCCCTTCTTGGCCCGGATCCTCCGCCCCGTCTCCCGCGAGGCGGTCGCGCACGAACGCATCGACGAGGGACCGGGCGCGCCCGTCGAGGCGGCCGGAGAAGGCGACCAACGCCTCGGGATCGATGGCGAAGAGGGCCTGAACGGCCTCCCTGGCCACGTCGTCGTACTCCTCCCGCCGGAGGAGCGACAGAAGGGGCTCGAAGGCCTCCTTCCATCCCACTGCGCCGAGGGCCACCACAGCCGCCTTTCGGACGTGACCCTCGGGATCCCGTATCGCGGCGACGAGAGCCTCCCGGGCCCCGCTGTCCCCGATCCGCCCGAGGGCCTGTGCCGCGGCCTTCCGGATATCGCGAACGTCGTCCCGGAGCCGGACGACGAGGCTCGGGACCGCCTCCCGGAGTTGCAGCTCCCCGACGACCTCCGCGACGATCGCCTTCCCGCGGAACCTCAGCGAGGGGTCGTCCAGCAGGCGCCAGAGAGCATCCCGGGATCCGCATCGGAGCAGGATGTCCTTGATCTCACGGAGAATCTCCTCCTCGTCCAGCTCCGTCCCGTCGAGGGATCCCGCCACGTCGAAGATCGCGCGGAGAGCATCCTCGCCGGCGGTTCCGACGAGACCCCGGAGGGCGACAAGTCTATCCCTCCACTCGTTATCGCCAAGAAAGATGTCCAGAAGATCTTCAGGGAAGCCCGCCCCGGGGAGCGGCACTCTGATCCGCAGGAGGCTCTTCAGGAGTGCGGCCCTCTCGTCCCGGTCGGCGGTCCCGAGGTGGGCGAGAAGGGCCTCGCCGGCCACGGAAGAGCCGATCTCCCCCAGCGCCTCGATCGCGGTGTGGCGGGTGGCGGGGGATGGATCGGCGAGAAGGGCCAGGATCGGCTCCACCGCGGCGTCCTCCCGCATCCCCGAGAGCGCCTCCAGGGCGTTGAAGCGGACCCACTCGATGTCCTTCAGTGCGGCGACGAGGCTCGGCAGGGCATCCCGGCACTCCAGGGCCCCCAGCGCCTTGGCGGCGGCGGCCCTCACGTTGGGGTTTTCGTCGCCGGAGAGCCGTTCGCACAGCGCCTTCTCCAGGTGGCGGCCGCCGGCGTCGGCGATGAGCTCGATGGCGAACTTCCGTACGTCGTCATCCTTGTCCTTGAGGAGGGGCGGGAGATGCGAAACGGCGTCCGTCCCGATCTCTTTCAGGATGACCATCGCGGCGTTCCGGAGGAAGGAATCCTCCCGAAGGAGGGGGAGAACCATCCAGGCCGTGACCTCCCCGCCGATGGAGATCAGCGAGCGCATCGCGGCGTCCTGGACTCCCGGGTGGGAGTCCCGCAGCGCCTTGACGAGGGGGTAGACCGCCCGCTCGTCGCCGTGCGAGAGCGCCTCGACGGCCGACCGCCTTTTCCCGGCGTCCGGGCTCGCGAGGTTTTTTCCGATCCTTGCCGACACGGTCGTTTTTCTCATCGTTTTCCTTATCGGAGTAAACTGGAAATTCTTAAGCGAACCCGCCGCTTCGCTCAGGCGAAACAGACATCGAAATAGGCCTTGCACCGAAGGAGCGCCTGCCCGTGAATCTGGCACACCCTTCCCTCGGTCAGCCCGAGCGTCTTGCCGATCTCCTTCATCGTCAGCTCGTCACGGTAATAGAGGGACAGGACGAGTCGTTCCTTCTCCGGGAGCTCCGCGACCGCCTTCGCGAGGAGTTCCCGAAGATTCCCCTTTTCCGCGAGCGACAAGGGGTCTTTCCCTTCCGCGTCGGGAAAGTTCTGGAGGAGATCGCCGTATCCGTCTTCGTCCTTTCGCGGTCCGAAGTCCTCGAACCGGATCTGGAGCGCCGCGCCGCTCTCCCGCAAGGTTTTATGGTACTCGTCGAGCGAGACGCCGAGGGCTTCGGCGACCTCGGAATCCTCCGGATACCGCCCGAATTTCCGCTCGAGCATGCCGTGGGCGCTCTTCATGGCGTTCACCCGATCCCTCACCCCCCGGGGCAGCATGTCGGCCGTCCGAAGCTCGTCGAGCATCGCACCCTTGATGCGGTGCTCCGCGTACGTTTTGAGCTTCACCGTCCCCTCCCGGAATCTGCGCAACGCGTCGAGGAGGCCGACGACACCCACGCTGACGAGGTCCTCTTCCGAGATCGACGGCGGCAACCGCCAGGCGAGGCGGCGCGCGGTGTAGCGGATGAACGGGAGGAAATCGAGGACCACATGTTCCGATACGTCCGCCTCGGCCACAGCAACGAACCGTTCCGCGTTCATCGCGCGTCCGCCGTGCAGATGAGGTTGCCGATGAAGAGCTGGAGCGACCCCTTGGCGTTCTCCTCCGGAGGATCGGCGATGCGCGCGACAAGCTCGTTGAGGGCCCGGGACGCCGCACCCCGGGGGAACATCTGGAGAAACGGCTTCTGCGCCCGGACCGCATCGGGAATCGACTTGTCGTAAGGGATGTACCCGAGATAGTCGAGGGAGACGTTCAGGAACCGGTCGGTGACGACCGAGAGCTTCCGGTAGACCCCCTTGGCATCCTCCGCGTCGCGAGCGGAGTTCACGAGGATCCGGAAATGTTTCTCCTGGTACCGCGTGGAGAGCACCTTGATGAGGGCGTAGGCGTCGGTCAGGGCCGTCGGCTCCGGATTCGTCAGGATGATGATCTCCTGGGAGGCGACGCAGAAGAACGCGACGTTCTCCGAGATGCCGGCGGAGGTGTCGATCAGGAGAATGTCGATGTCTTCCTCGTACGCCTCGAACTCTTCGAGGAGGCGCATCCTTTGGAACGCATCGAGGTGCGTCAACTCCTGCACGCCCGACGACGCGGGGAGCACCTTGACGCCGGATGGCCCCTTGACGATGACCTCGGAGAGCCGCTTCTCCCCGCTGATGACGTGCTGGATGTTATAGCGGGGCGAGAGGTGGAGCAGGATATCCACGTTGCTCAAACCCAGGTCGGCGTCCAGGATCAGGACCTCCTTCCCCGTCTTCTGAAGGGCGATCGCCAGGTTGGCCACGACGTTCGTCTTGCCGACCCCCCCCTTGCCGCTCGCGATCGCGATGGTCCTGATCGGTTTCCTGTTCCTCATGCTTCCTCCCCGGCGTCGGATTTATCGTTGTGCGGCGGCGGCCGGAGCCGCCCCCGCGGAGCCTTCCAGCAAGATCATCCGGAGCACTTTCTCCCGCGTCGGATACACGATGTCTCCGGGCACCGTCTGGCCGTTCGTCAGGTACGCGATCGGCTTCCCGCACAACGCGGATACGTTGTAGAGGGCTCCGAACCTGACGGTTTCGTCGACCTTGGTCACGCCGACGCAGTCCACCGGGAGACGGGCGTACGACTTCCATGCCCGCTCGAGGAAGTCGTAGTCGCTGGTCGCGCTCACGAGGAGGTGGGTCTCGACGGAAACCCCCGACTCGTAGAGGGGCGCGAGCTCTGACAGAAACGCATCCCCCAGCGGGTTGCGTCCCGTCGTATCGATGAAGACGACGTCCTTGTCGGCGTGCCTCGCAAGGCACGCCTTGACCTGCCTGGCGTCGGGGACGACCTCGAGCGGGACCCCCATGATCTTCGCGTAGATCCGGACCTGCTCGATCGCACCGATCCGGTAGCTGTCGAGGCTGACGATGGCCACCCGTTTCCGGGCCTTGATCGCGGCGGCGGCAAGCTTCGCGACGGTGGTCGTCTTTCCGACGCCGGTCGGACCGACGAGCACGACCGCCTTCTTCCCCTCCACGTCCCCCTCGCGCACCGCCACCCCCGCGGCCATCGCGCGGGGGATCTCCTTTACGTTGTTCGCCGTGTTGCAGATGCCGCGCGCGTGCTCCTCGCGCACCCCGCGCACCTTGAGGAAACGGAGGACGTCCCGCTTCCCCGCGGGTAACCGGTCCGTTTCCGCCTCGCTCCGCGAGTCCTCGAGGAGTTCCCTGATGGACCCGACCTCGGCCTTGAACTCCGTGAGGGTGTTCTTGAGCTGCCGGATCTCCTCCTGCTCGAAAACGGGAGACGGGGGCTCGGCGGGGCGGGGGATTGGCGTAGCCCAGGAGGGAATCGCGACCTTCGGGGACGCGGCCTCTCCGACCTCGTAGTCGACGGCGGCGGCCACCTCGACCGAAGGCCGGGGGCCCTTCTTTTCCTCGGTCGACAGGATCACGGCGTCCTCGCCCATCTCCTTTTTCACCAGGGCAAGGGCTTCGCGGAACGTTTTCGCGTGGAACGTCCTAATTTTCATACTTCACCATTCCTACGGTTGAGATATGCGCCGTGGACGACACCTCTGCGCTCGACAGCACGGGGATGGCCGGCGCGAACTTCTCGAGGAGCCGACGGAGGAACCGCCGCACCTGGATCGAGCAGAGGATCACCGGCTGGGCCCCCTTGCTCCTCATCCCCTCGAGGGACGCCTCGACCCCGTGTACGAGTCGGCTCACGATGTCGGGGCTCATCGGCTCGCCTCCCATCGCCAGGGTCAAAGCGCTCTCGAACCTTGGGTCGAGCGAGATGACCCGGATGACGCCGTCGGGCGCCGTGAACTGCCGGGTGATGTAGCGGCACAGCGACTGCCGCACGTATTCCGTGAGGATGTCGACGTCCTTGGTCGTCGGAGCGTAGTCGAGGAGCGTCTCCAGGATCGTGACCAGGTCGTTCACCGGCACGCGCTCCCGGAGGAGGTTCTGAAGGACCCGCTGGACGGCTCCGAGCGTCATGTGGGTCGGGATCAGTTCGTCGACGATCCGCGGGTAGACCTTCGCGACGCCTTCGAGCAGGCTCTGGACCTCGGTTC
>Ga0210377_10000628_pt1 | contig 33637 bp, 30 predicted proteins | sample PLM4_65_b1redo_FD_155480 | JGI IMG/M metagenome (GOLD analysis project Ga0210377, IMG submission 155480) | Groundwater sediment microbial communities from an aquifer in East River, Colorado, USA - PLM4_65_b1 redo | ecosystem: Environmental > Terrestrial > Soil > Riparian zone | place: USA: East... | reverse complement strand
TCTATTACTTCAACCAGCGCCAATTGAGAAAACATCAGTTCCCCAAATACGCTTTTCACATCATCGATTTTGTTCACTCACCCATTTAGCCACTTCCGCCCGCGCCGACGCAGGCGTTTAAATTGCCAAGCAAAATCGCGCCCACAATAAAACCAACTGAAAAGACGCTTCCAAAGATTCCAAGCAGAGCCACATCCGCGCCAAGTTCATCCTTGATCAGGAACGGCATCACTACAGCCCGTGGGCTGGCTTCAGACATGTTCACAAAACCATAGATAGGATCGTGACCCAGATCCACGGGACTGCCATGATGACATTAAAACCCTGACGCAATTCACCCACACCCTGACTGATCGCCTCTTGCATGGACTTGGGCTTGCCCTGCGTTTCAGGAATTTTTTCCACACCTGAAGCTCCGAGCACGTTCCCGCGCAGAAGTGGAAACACAAACAGCGCCGAAACAAAAAATGAAAGTGCATCCAACACAAAAGTCAGGGATGTGCCGCCCATCGCCCCAACGCCGCTCCAATGGAAGGACCAACGATCCCAGTGATACGTCCGCTGAGTCCGTTCAATGAATTGGCGCTGGTCAACATATCCGAAGGGGTGATCTGAGGAATGACAGCTTGATAAGTGGGGAAGAAAAACGCCTCTACAAACCCAAAGAGCAGGCTGGCAACATAAATATGCCATATCTCCAGAATATCGAGCCACGAAAATATCGCAATGAGCGTGATGATCAACCCGCTTAGCACATCGGAGATGAACATAATCCGAATGCGTGGAAAACGGTCCACCACCACACCGCCGATCAACAAAAATATCAGAAGCGGGATCTGAGTAAGAACCAGAACAGTGCCCATGATAGTCGCCGAACCGGTTTTTTCCAAAACCCACCATGCCAGCGCAATCCGATAAAAACTATCACCAAGCCGCGAAACGGTTTGTCCATTCCACAATAGAGCGAAGGGACGATGTCTCAACGAACGCAACACATTCATAATGTGCATGAGTATAGCATAGCCAGAAAAGATTATCTTTTCAAATCAATCTTCTCAACGTACAATCGTGGACATGCAAACAGAAAACATTGTCTTTGATTCATCGGGTCAAATTTACCAAAGAAATCGAATTGCCCATTGGGATGCCATTGCCCGTAAACGCGATTCCTGGCAGGGACTGGGTAGATGGTATCACCGCCGCCTTGCTGAAATTTACCGCTTTCTTGTTACCCCGAACCTGAATGTTCTCGAGGTCGGTTGCGCAAATGGATGCCTGCTAGCTGCCCTTCGACCGGCACGGGGCGTCGGTGTAGATTTCTCGGAGGAAATGATCCGCCGAGCTCGAGCTAATCATCCCCAGTTGAAATTTATTCATGCCGATGCACATGATCTTTCCGTGCTCAAAGAAACCTTCGATGTCATTATCCTATCCGATTTAGTCAATGATCTGTGGGATGTCCAGCGTGTATTTCAGCAAATTAAACCTCTTTGCCATCCGCGGACACGCATCATTCTGAGTTTCTATAGTAGTTTATGGCAATTGCCACTGAGCATTGCTCAAAACACGAATCTAGCTACACCCAATCTTTTTCAAAACTGGCTTACGCGTGAAGATATCAGCGCTCTCCTACAACTGGCCGGTTTCGAAACTATTCGCACCTCACAAGAAGTTCTACAACCCCTGCCGTTGGGTGGTTTTGCAAATCGTTTTCTTGTGCGCTTATGGCCCTTTCTTGAGCTGGCACTCTCGAATTTTATGATTGCACGCCCTGTTCCCGAACGCGCAAAAGAACCAAAGGTATCGGTTGTTATTGCGGCGCGCAATGAATCAGGGAACATCAAAGCTATCTTTGAGAGAACACCCCAAATGGGACGGAAGACCGAGCTCATTTTTGTAGAGGGACATTCCAAGGATGGCACTTACGCAGCCATCGAACACGAGATCGCTGCGCATCCATCCACCCCCAGCCTGCTTCTGCGACAACCTGGCATTGGCAAAGCTGATGCCATACGAACGGGCTTCGACAAAGCTACGGGCAATGTGTTGATGATCCTCGATGCAGACATGACTGTCCCACCTGAGGATCTGCCACGTTTCTATGAAGCATTGGTCTCAGGTAAAGGCGAATTCATCAATGGCGTACGGCTGGTCTACCCCATGGAAAAAGAAGCCATGCGAACACTGAATTTTTTGGGCAACAAATTTTTCAGCCTGGCATTTTCCTGGTTGTTGGGTCAATCTATCAAGGATACACTATGCGGCACCAAGGTGCTGTGGAAAAAAGATTACGAGCATATCGCGGCAAATCGTTCCTACTTCGGCGACTTTGATCCCTTTGGCGATTTCGACCTGATCTTCGGTGCAGCAAAACTCAACTTAAAGATCATCGATCTTCCCATCCGTTATCGCGAACGAACATACGGCTCGACCAATATTTCTCGCTGGAAACATGGGTTGTTGCTATCTCGCATGATCGCCTTTGCCGCACGACGCATCAAATTTGTTTAATTGAAAAGGTGGTATATGAATATTCAAAAAATAGGGCAGGGCTTGAGCATCCTTGGGATGCTGGGGATAATCTTATCTTTACTGGTTGATTTTCTTCCCGGAGCAAAGGCTGGTATTCAATCCGTACAAATACTAGGCATTGAGATCGCAACAGTCGTTTTATTGATCGGTGCCTGGGCATTGCTCAGTGATGCAACCGAAACAATAAATATCAAAAAAAACATCCGTGACCTTTTGGATCAAATACTAAATCTGCCGATCCTGGTCTGGGTATTGTCTGGCTTTCTAATTACCTATGTTTTGTTTTTCATATCTCCCATGTTCCTAAACGAAGTACGCAGAATGCATTACTTCATTACGTATATACCAGACAGATTCCCCATCGGCAATGACATGATTGCAGTACTCGAACTGGCAAAAGGCTGGTTCTTCCAGGAACAGTCCCCTTACAGCACACAATTCTATCCACCATTTACATATGTTCTTTTCGCACCACTTTTACTTATAAGCAATTATCCAACACTTTTTCTGCTTTTCACCTTTGTGGGTATTGGGAGCTATATCTTCCTGACGCTTTTGATTCCAGCCAAGGTATTTGGAAAAGAGAAAATACCGTTCGTGATTTTGCTCTTTATCACCGGACTTATTTCGTATGGGTTTCAATTTGAACTCGAGCGAGGCCAGTACAATATCCTTACGTTTTTGCTATGCATACTTGCGCTATATATATTTCATTATCACCCCCGATATCGTCTATTCGCCTACTTGTTATTCTCCATTTCAGTTCAATTAAAGTTATACCCAGCAATATTCATCGTGATGTTCGTTGATGATTGGCGAAACTTGAAAAGTACTGCATTGCGTTTCATAGGTTTAGGAATATTCAATTTCATACTCCTGTTTGCAATGGGATATAAAATCTTCTTCGAGTTCATGAATTCAGTTTCAACTCAACTATCTACGCCTGGCTGGGGATGGAATGGAAATCATTCCATTAAAGCATTTGCTGGTAATTTGGCAAAAGATGGGCTGGGAGTACTTCAACCCAATATGCTAATTTGGGTTCAGCAGAACGCTGAACTCATCGCAAACCTGCTGTTACTGATCACAGTAGCTTGTATTGCTTCGGGGGTCTTGATTTTTCACCTAAGAAAAGAGCGCGGACTGGACTGTTATTTATTACTATTATGTACAATCGGGGCATTAACGATCCCGGTCAGCAACGACTACACCTTATCTATTCTCGCGGCACCGGTAGCGTTATTTTTATGTGGGCTCCCTGAATTAAAGGATACCCCTAACAGGTTTATTTCAATAGTGTTGATCACAAGCCTAGCTTTTGCATATTCTACAACCCTCATACCATTCAAGTACAAACCTTATTATATGAATAACGCTTTTCTTCCACTATTTATCATTTTGATTATTACTACGCTCTTGAATTTTATAAGATACAAAGCCGCTAAAGCATCATCTACGACTAGCTGATGCGAGTGTTCTTATTTTACAAGTCCATCCACCCATCTAGAAAAGACCAACTATCGAGTTGTCCAAAGGTCCGCTAATCAGGGAGTCGGGATATAAAAGTACAATTTCCAGCCTCTCACATGGCTTAATGATTGGTATTCCAGCGGTGGAGTTGGATAACCATCCTGTGGGAACAGAAGATATTCAATACCCTGAGAACGCAACCATTGCAGATCGGAGATCTGATCAGGAGAAGATAGAGGCACCAGGCGCCGACTTAAGTGTTCGCCAAAGAGCGGATAATCCAAAATGAACCCTGGAGCGAAAAATCCCAGTGTTGAATCCGCAGGCACAAATTCATCCACCATATAATAAACTTCACGGTCGTTTCTTCTTTGGATGGTTTGAACGGAGATGCGGTCATTGTTCCAAACGTGAAGGTTGTCTGCTGTTTTGCCGAGGGTAGGCTTGGACGGATTATAGAGCAAGGTCACAGCGAGGATAGCAATAGCGAAAAAACCAATAAACCATTCAGAAATGGGATTGCCATTCTCCTTGAACCAGGTTGCCATAAGTGGAGCACAAAGCGCGAACAGAGGGGCAAAGTAGCGACCCTGGAAAGGATCCCAGCCCGGGCGGAAGATGATCTCTAACGGCAGGAAGATCAATAATGCCGCACCGGGAATCAATAACAACCAGAAACGCTGACGCAAGCCGCGCCAGGATTGAGTCAGAAGCGCAGGAAAGATCAAGATGACACTTAACGGTCCATACCAGGCATGGCTTTCTTCACCGACATTTTTTTGATCAAAGCTAAACTTGTGACCTATCGCAGTATAAGCAGTTCCCTCAATCTCTGCAAAACCGATTGCCTTAAAAAAAGCCCGTGCCAGACGCAACTTAACCTTGTGGCTATAACCATCCAAAGGTCTGGGCAAACCGCTGGTGTCAAGCGCTTGATAAAACAGACGGGGCGCGTTGTAGATCACCTCATGGAAAATATCACGGCTGGAACCGGCTTCTTGTAATACAGGAACAGATGCCGAACTATGCCGTGATACCCGCGCGAGGTCGAGCTTAATCCCGGGAGATTCCTTTCGACTTTGGGGCACATCAAGCATCATATCGATATAGGCTGGTGCACCAAATGGGTCGCCAAAATATTTCCAATTGACCACATAAATATAGGAACCTAAAATCGCAACCGCCAACAACAAGTTGACAGACCAGATCATGAGCAGCTTCCAGGTGCGCCTGCCAAATTGCAGAATGACAAACAGGGCAATCACTCCCAGGATCGGCAATAAAATAAAATAACTTTTCTTCACACCAATTCCCAAACCAACACTGATGGTTGAGAGTGTCAGGAGCGAAGATTGATTTGCTTTCACTCCCACGATCAGGAAATAAACCGCCGGAATAAAGAAAGCTATGGTCACAAGGTCTGTTTGGGTAGTGGTAGACTGCAAAGCCACCAAAGGAAAACTCAGGAAGATCAGCGCGGCAAACATAGAGGGTCGTCGGTGATAATCCAACATCCGCGCCATACCATAGACACCTACACCTGAGATCAGCGCAGCCAGCCATTGTACACTCCCCACCATGCGGTCATTGCCCAAAAACAACAACGTCCAGTAGGTTTGTAGTTGCGCGTTCACTGGATACCAAACTTGGTTAGGCATGGGGGTTTGCCAGGGAAAGAATGATCCATGCTGGAACCAAAAAACAATCCGTGATAGGTGGGTACTGAGACTATCCATATTATTTTGCGGAATCAGAATGATCTGCACCAAAGCGAAAACATAAGATACAGCTACACCTGACAGCAACAGTGCCAAAACAGGTTCACGGCGGAGCCATTGAATATCAAATTTTATTTTCCTACCTACAAAAGGAAACCATGGATACGGTTTTCTAGCGTGCTTCCAGATCAGCCAGCCAAGTCCCCCAATGCACAAATGCAGACCCAGCATAACCCATTGTCGGTCAAGCAAATACAAACTATTTGCAATATAAGAACTTAACGTCACAATGGCGCTGCCGATCAAGTATAAAACCATCAACCAGGCAGATCTATGGGATAAGCGAAAAACCGCAACCCACGGCAGGCTGCTGATTAACAAAATGAACAATGCAAGGATAAATATAAACATGAAGTACGGCTCACTACGCTATTCTCAAATCATTATAATGTAAGTCGGATATATCGATTCGTCCCCAGCCATCACTGCCCATTCAACTACCAAGCTTGACTTTGCCTTATAAAAACTCCCCTGACCCACAGCATCAGGGGAGTTTCACAGTTTCAATTTAATGAATTGTCTTTCTAGGCTTGAGTGGAAAAATCCTTCAAGGCTGTCACTACCTGCATTTGTTCATCTGCAGTCATGTTCGTATAAAAAGGCAGGCGTAGTAACTGGTCACTGACATGCTCCGTGACTTCGCAATCGCCCGGCTTACCGCCATATTTTTCACCCATCGGCGAAAGATGTAAAGGCAGGTAATGAAAAACCGCCTGAACACCACGCGCTTTGAGATGAGCGATTGCCGCCTGACGTTTTTCCAGGTTCGGGAAAAGGATGTAAAACATATGATAGGTCTGTTCACAATGCGTAGGGACAAAGGGCATTTGCACATTATTCTCTTCAGCCCAGGCACCCAACTCCTTATAGTAGGTTTCCCAGATCTGCTGGCGGCGGGACTGGATCTGCTCACGCTCTTCGAGTTGCGCGAACAGAAACGCAGCCAACATATCAGAAGGCAGGTAACTTGAGCCTACATTCACCCATGTATATTTATCCACCTGCCCGCGGAAGAAACGACTACGATTGGTGCCCTTCTCGCGCAGGATCTCGGCATCTTCGATGTATTTCGGATCATTGATCAACAACGCACCGCCCTCACCCGATGTGAAATTCTTCGTTTCGTGGAAGCTCTGCGTCGCCATCACGCCAAACGTGCCCAGATATTTGCCCTTGTACTTCCCGAACAAGCCATGCGCGTTATCTTCAATAACCGGAAGCTTGTGACGATTTGCAATCTCCATGATCGTGTCCATTTCACAAGCCACACCAGCATAATGGACAACCACAATCGCGCGCGTTTTGGGTGTGATCAAAGCTTCCAGCCTGGATTCATCCATGTTGAGCGTATCAGGCCGAATGTCGGCAAAGACTGCCTTGGCTCCGCGTAAGACAAAGGCATTAATCGTTGAGACAAATGTAAACGAAGGGACGATCACTTCGTCACCGTCTTTTAACTCCAAAAGCAAAGCGGACATTTCCAACGCATGTGTACAGGAGGTAGTCAACAAGACCTTGGGCACACCCAACGCCTGTTCAAGCAGGGCATGACTCTTTTTTGTAAATTGTCCATCACCTGAAATATGATCGCACTGCAATGCCTGTTGCATATATTCAGATTCTTTTCCAACAGAAGTAGGTCGATTAAAAGAAATAGCCATTAAATTTCTCCTTTACAAAAAAATATACAGACCTTAAACAGGCAGCCACACGGTTGCAGATCCCGTAAGGCAAACCTTGCCATCGGAATTAAATATATTTGTATCCAGAACCAGGCGGCGATCGTCTATAAGCACCTGGGTTACTTTTACTTCAACTAAAACCGTTGTATCTACATAGACAGGGCGCTTGAATGTGGAATTCTGTGAAATATACACAGTCCCCTGTCCGGGAAAATCCATACCCAATACTTTGGAAATTAAACCAGCCAGGAAAGCCCCGTGTACAATCCGTTTTTTAAAAAAAGATTTCTCAGCAAATTCAGCATCCAGGTGAATAGGATTCAAATCGCCCACGACCTCGGCAAACATCTTTACATCTTCCGCCGAAATATGGCGCTCAAACTTATATTCATCACCCAGATTGTATGAAAACTCAGTTGCCATGTTTTATCCGTAAAGTTTTATTCGCCACCGGCGATCTCCAAAATATATTTCCCATAAGAATTGCCCGAAAGCGCCCAGCCCAGTTTTTCCAATTGGTCTCTGGAGATATACCCCATGCGGTAAGCAATCTCCTCCGGACATGAGATCATCAAGCCCTGTCTCTGCTGGATTGCTTCAATAAACATTGCAGCTTGAAGCAAAGAATCGTGTGTACCAGCATCCAGCCATGCAACGCCACGCCCGAAAATCTTTGCTTTAAGTTTTCTTTTTTCAAGGTAAAGTTTATTCAGGTCGGTGATCTCGATCTCCCCTCGCGGCGAGGGTTTCACCATCTCGGCAAACTGCGCAACTTTATTATCGTAGAAATACAAGCCTGGAATCGCAAAGTTTGACTTGGGCTTGGATGGCTTCTCTTCCAGGCTCAACACGTTTTCACTATCATCAAATTCCACAATGCCATAACGTTCAGGGTCATTGACACGATATCCAAAAATGATGGCGCCTTCGCTCAAAGAGGCACACTCTTTTAACAACGTTCCCATTCCCTCTCCATAAAAGATATTATCGCCTAATATCAAACAGACTGGGTTATCACCTATAAAATCGCGACCCACTAAAAAAGCATCCGCTAGTCCGCGCGGCTCAACCTGCTCGGCGTACTCAAATTTCATGCCCCATTGCAAACCGTCCTTCAACAGGTCGCGGAATCCAGACATAGCATTAGGCGTGCTGATGATCAAGACTTCACGGATCCCTGCCAGCATCAACATCGAAAGCGGGTAATAGATCATCGGCTTATCGTAGACCGGCAACATCTGTTTGCTGGTGGCAATTGTCAGTGGGAAAAGACGCGTGCCTTTTCCGCCAGCTAAAATAATTCCCTTCATTTTGGCTCCTTCTCGGCACGCCATGCATAATTCTTCTTGATCCATTCACCGTACGCACCACTGCTGACCTGATCCACCCAATCTGGATTTGACAAATACCAGTCAACCGTACGACGGATACCCGCTTCAAACCCCACCTCAGCCTGCCAGCCTAACTCGCGCCTGATCTTTGCTGAATCGATCGCATAACGCTGGTCATGTCCAGGGCGATCTGTCACAAAACGGACCAATTCCTTATAGCTCTTCAGACCTGTCTCACGCAGTTGTTGAATTTCCTCTGGTGGTGCAACTTCATCAAGAATGCTGCAAATCTGATGCACCAGATTTAGGTTCTTTTGTTCATTATTCCCGCCCACTACATACACTTCACCAGGCACGCCCTTCTCGAATGCAAGTTTGATCGCTTTGCAGTGGTCACCCACATACAACCAATCACGTACGTTAGAGCCATCACCATACACGGGCAACGGCTTGCCTGATAGTGCGTTCATGATCATCAATGGGATCAATTTCTCAGGGAATTGGTAGGGACCGTAGTTATTGGAACAATTGGTGATGACCGTTGGCAATCCGTAGGTGTGATGAAAAGCACGCACAAAATGGTCACTGGATGCCTTCGATGCAGAATAGGGAGAGTTTGGGGCATAAGCAGTTTCTTCAGTGAAATAACCATCGGCGCCGAGGGAGCCGAAAACCTCGTCAGTTGAAACATGCAAAAAGCGAAAAATATTCTTTCGGTCTTCGGGCAGGTCCTTCCAATATATCCGTGCAGCTTCAAGCATGGTAAAAGTACCAGTCACATTTGTTTGCACAAAATCTTCTGCATTGGTGATCGAACGGTCCACATGCGACTCTGCGGCAAGATGAAAAATACCCACAGGTTCATATTTCGTAAGCAAAGACGAAACTAATTCACGATCCGTGATATTTCCCTTCACGAATACATAATTAGGGTTTCCATTCAGATCAGCCAAAGACAGGGAGTTCGCGGCGTAGGTCAACGCATCTAGGTTCACCACGCGGTATTTCCCGCTTTGTACCAGCAAACGCACAAAATTTGTACCGATAAATCCACTTCCGCCTGTGACGAGTACGATTTGTTTTTCAGTCATAGTTATCCTTTAGCATTGACGTCAACGCAAAAACCATGTAATAGTTTTTTTCTAGACGAATAATTCTCTAATTGGGTACGCTCAATCAGAAAAGTTCTAGAGCATTAAAATCATTCCCGACGCTATTCTTTTATTGGAATAGTGGCAACAACACGAATAGTTGTAACATCATTTTCTTCTACATTTTCACTCAGAAACTTGGGAAGAATAAAGCGTTGTATCCGTCGAAAAGCATCTTCATCCCGCGAAAGGATATTGATATTCACTTCGCCAAAGGATGCTTCGAAAACCTGGTGATAATCCCACAGGCGATAGCGGTTATGATTGCTTGACGGATTTAGAAAATTGCACCAGATCACCTCGGGGAATCGCAACATCTCAAATGGATATTTAAAGAAATGATCGCGCAGATCTACGAAATGGATATGTATACCGTCAGGACTGGTAAGTAGCGCCAGTGCTCGTGTAATTCCATCCACATCATCAAGGTGTTCATAGACGGAACTACTTAAAACAATATCGACTAGCTCGACCATGTTTCTTGATTGAACATCACGAATATCTGTCTCAAGCAGGGTCATCCATTCCGGTCGTGGATGCATGCCCATAGGTGTGAAGACAAAAAACTTCTCGTCAGCAGCAAACAATTTGCGGTTGTGGACTTCATCAAGCGGCGCGTATTTGTCGCACAGGACAACATGTGCCGCGCCCGCCTTCAGCAATTCAAAACCAACATCAAACCGTCCGCCATAGCCAAAGATCATTACCCGTTTGCCGTTAAGGGATAAACCAAACTCTGCAAGTGCATCACAGTAGCGCTGCACGGCTCCCAAAGGATCACTGGTCTCGATGCCCGGCTTGATGATAATGCCCTTCAAAAGCAGGGTACGCACGATCTTCTCTGGCAGAAAATGGCGTATCAGACGAGGGATAAGATAGCGTAGATTCAAAAATATTTCTCCATTTTTATTTCAAATATTCATCACACCCAACTGGGGGTTGTTTTGGAACTAACAATTCCACATTCGTTTCTTTTGACTCGTAGATTGGCTCATAGAAGCACAAGGTAGGATTGGAAACCCATAGAACCCAGGCATCATTCTCCTCAGAAAATGGACCGCCAATCTCGTCCTTGTTCATCGACCGCAACGGTTCAGTCACAATCAAGGCAAACCGCCTCCCGGCAAGGTCATTGTAATAGGTTCGGAAATAACCAGCATTATTGCCCATTGCCTGATCCATCATGAATTTCTTTTCGTAATCTGAAATGAAAGGGGCGGCGGGAAGATAACCAAACGTGAGCAGCTGTCTGTGGTCAATAAACAACACATCTCCACTTTCAGCGTAATGGGACACCTCCTGCCGCACAACCGCAAGTGTCTCAGTGGTCTTGCTTTCATTTGGTAAATCCAAAATGGAAAGATAGGTTGAACCTGTATTTAGTGGGACAAATTCATATATCGTTGTCAGGATGGCGATAAATATCAAGCCCACTGCCCAAACAGGCAAATGTAACCGTGCCTCATTTTGTAACATCAATCCAATAACCGCCAGTATCAGCAGGCTGATCAAATACATATCCAGATTGTGCAAGTCGCCGCCGCCGCCAATCTTCGTGCTAATGACCAACCCCACGGTAAGAAAGCCAGTTAATGTAACCCATATTGCTGTTCTTTGCAGCCAGTCCAATTGTATTTTCTTATTGAACGATTGCCATACCAGAATACCAAGCATCGGGATGGTATACATTAATGCCAATAAAAGAACACCCGGCCCCAACGTATCATTTGGCAGCAAACGATACCATAGTAAAGGTTGACTAACCGTCATGCTCGTACCTTGAGCAATTGCCAGATAATCCCCCAAGGAGGGCAACAGTCCAGCGATAACACTTACAATAACCAGCATCGCTGTTGGTATAACCCGCTGCCAAAAAGAACCCTGGCGCAATGGATAATAAAGCAGGAGATCGATTAATGCACCGATTGCGGCAGGGGCAAATACCCATGTCCAGCGGCTAAGCCCTACATAGATACTAGCAAACACCAACATAATGCCACGTTGGATAGGATCTTTGTGAAAAGCAAATAAAATTGAAATAATGGAGGCAACAATAAAAGGAGGATGAAGTGGAGCAAGCACCGTCAAAAAGAGCGTGATCCAGAGCATCATCCCATAACGCAGTGGCAATGGCTTTAGTTTACGAGTTATCAACCAAGCAAAAATCAAGACTGGCAAGGTTTGTAAAACCAAGTTCCAAAGCCGATGCACCCAAATTGGTAAACCGTCCCACAAGAACAACACACCCCACAACGCATAACGCCCGATGGCTCCATACGGATTCACGAGCGATCCGTTATGATTATAGAGTGTCTGTCCAAACACCAGGGAATAATCATAAAAACGGTTGCCTTCCGACCAATAGAGCGTAAAGGGATAATCAACCACAAAAAGAGATGAACGCGCCAACAAGGCTGTAAAAAGTAACACCCCCAGACTAACCCCAAACGCGTCGCGTGTGACAAGTTGAGTGGTTCCCGTCAAACTGATATATGCCACATTCCATGTCGCCACAAGTAAAATCGCGAAGCGGATATCATCGTAGACAATATAAGTTTCGGGAATTACCAGACAGCGATAAATTAGGGGAGTCAAACATAACATCCCAATAAGAAGAAAGCGAAAGGCTTTGATTTTTCCCCGCCCTGCTATAAGCACCAGCCTTACTTTCTCATTGTAGGTTGAGTAAATGGCAAAGACTAAAGCAAGCACAAAAGCCATGCCTATGATTGTCGCCATACGATAGATAAGCTCACCCGAAAACAGCAAACGGAATTCCTGTATCATTCGCGGATATAAAAACAGGACAAGCGCCAGCGACAATTCAGTCCATGAAATGCGTTGCTCCCGATGAGGCGAAACAACAAACAATATGATCTGTGAAAAGATCAAGGCAAACAAGAGCAAGAGCCAGGGTGTGGTGAGGATATCCTGCCAGACAGAGTAAAGGTGAACATACACAAATACCACAACAAGCATCGCAACAACCGGCACACGCCTTATGCCCGGTATTGCCATCCGGCTTGAGATACGCCCCAGCAGGCTGGCATTCCATGCGCCAGCAACCAAGTGTACCATCCCTAAAACGAACAGAACAAGATAGATGGAAATAACAACTTTTCCGGAAAGGGAAAGCAACTTTTCCCAGTTATGTTTCGATGCCCAGAACTGGAAAACTTCACTCCAAACACCGATCAACACCCAGATCAAGGCAATGGATATTAACAAGCGGTATACGTTATCGTTTTCTTTGTTATTCATTTTTCGCTTTTTGTAAAACGGCACTGCCAGATAAGTATAGCAGAGGCAATAAATTCAGAAGATAGAAAAGCAGGCGGCTTCCGATCAGAAATGATGCCAGATCAACTTGAGAGATCAAGAAGGGACTCCAAAAATACAACGCGCTGGTCTCAGTCACACCCAGCCCACCAAAAACCTGCACAGGCAAATAAGAAATAATCTGGATCAAGGTGTTCACAAACAGAATTGCACTGGTAGCTTGATGAAAATCAAAAACCAGATAACTGGTATAGATCCATGCCATGGAGACTACGAAATAGCCTGCTGACAGCAGGAACGCTTTCGCAAAAGTCTGCAACATTTGCTTCGGTTCAATATCTGATAATACCTGCAGGCTTATCAGCGTCTTCTGGATCATTACGAATCGGGAAAAGCGAAATCGGTCTGCAAACGAATTCAGGTAAACAACAAACGTTTTGCGAAAGGATACAACCAGCAGAGAAAACAAGATCACGAACCCGATCCCAAGCACAAGAACAAGAATGAGGTTATGTAGAGCGTCAATGATCTGCCAAACCAACATACTGGAAAAAATCAGCGCCAGCCAGATCATGATCAAATCTCCAATCTTGATCAAAAGGAACACAGCAATGGAACGGCTGATCTTGATACCATGCTCGGCGCGAAACATGGCAACGTAGGAGGCAATTCCGGCAGTGGTCGCCAGATAATTGGAGAGCGCATTCTGAAGGATAATGGCATTTAATACCTGGGCATAGGGAATGCCCTTGCCAGTCAAGATATGATATTGCCACGCCTTCAACAAGGTTAATATCAGGAAAAGCAGAACATAAACAACCAAAGCAAACGGTGAGATCTCTTGAAATAACCGGATTATTTCCGGCAGGTTTGTCCTGGCAAAGACAAAGCCTATCAGGAATACAGCCAGAAGTACTTTGACGATAACCCAGAAGGTATTATTTTTGTTGGGCGTTGTCTCGGTCATGCCAGGTTACTTCACAAAGTCACTACACTGCATTGCTTGCGTCTTTTGAGGGCCGACAAAGCACATAATAGCGTTCGCCGCCAAATGGCAAATTCAGATAAAACAACGCATGGATCAAATTCGAGATCAATTTCTTGCGCGAACTAAATGACCCTGTCGAGGTTTCAGCAGGCATGCGGTTGGCGATGCGGCGATGAAGATTATAGAACGGAAAGCCCCATTGGATCGCTTTTACGATCTCAAAGCCTGCTTCGCGGATCTTGGTTTCCAGTTCCTGGCGGCTATAGCCATGCACATGGCCCATGCGCTCCACTTCGGCTTTGAACAATGGTCCCAAGGGCACTGATAGGATCATATGCCCGGCTGTCATCGCAAGCAAATTCTTGAGCGCGGCGCGGTCATCAGGGATATGTTCAAGAACATCAGTACAGGCGATCAAGTCAAACTTGCCTGCACTGGTTTCCGTGCTCAAATCCAGAACATGGAACTCTGCACTGGGTAGCCGTTTTTTTGCAAACTCAAGACCTTCAGGAGAATATTCCGACCCTGTCAACTGCACGTGCGGGTATTGTTCCCATATTTGTTGCAGCAGAACCCCGGTACCACAACCTGCATCCAGCACGCTTTTAAAAGATAAACCCTGCATCAGTAAAAAGATAAAACGCCGCGTATGCCGGGCAGTTGGTCCATACACTTTCATAGCATCCCATTTATGCCACGCCTCGTTATAAAATTCAGATGAAAACGTCACTTGTTGCTCCTTCAAGAAAATTGCTTATTCCATAAAGCCAGCATGGTTAACGCATAGAGACGTTTGCCGTGATCGACTCGCCCCAAGCGATGCTCTTCAAGAATAGAGTTTAATGCTTTTTGGTCAAACCAGTGCTTCAACGAACTGTCATTGGCAACCAACAATTGTTTTGCCCAACCATATAACGGACCACGGAACCACGCCCCAACCGGAATCCCAAAGCCCTGTTTGCGTCGACTCAGAATGGATTCGGGTAACTCTTTGGCAAAGGCTTTCTTTAGTAGATATTTCCCGCTTCTTCCCCGGATTTTGAATTGATCCGGCACCCGGGCAGACCACTCCACTACTTTATGATCCAGGAAAGGCGAACGCCCTTCGATGGAGGCAGCCATCGCCATGCGATCGGCTTTGACGAGCAGGTCGCCAGGGAGGTAGGTATGTAAATCTGTGTAGAGGGTTTTATCGAGGAAGGAACCCTCGGCAGAATCAAATCTTTCAGCGAGCAGAGCTTGGGCGTTCCCCGCCTTGAACTTGAATTCGGGTTTCCATAATTGGGCACGTTGGTTGGGAGAGAAGTAAGATCCCCAACGCAATATGCTCGCACGCGCATCGATCTCGGGAAGTTGATGCAGGCGCTTGAACCCGTTCACGAGACTTTGACCTACAGGACGGTCGGATGAATCGGGGAGAAGCCGCACAATGGACGGGACCAGGCCCCGGGTTAGGAAATGAGGCGCGCGCAAATATCGGTTGGCAAATGGGTCAAGCCAATAGCGTTGATAACCGGCGAAGTCTTCGTCACCTCCGTCGCCATTAATGACAACGGTCACGTGTTCGCGAGTCAACTTTGAAATGTGATAGAGCGGGATGGCAGATGCATCTGCAAAGGGTTCGCCAAAATGCTGGGTGATCTTCTCGAGCGTGGAGGGGATATCACCATACTTGAGAACGAATTCGTGATGGTCGGTGGAATATCGTTGCGCAACCGCGCGTGCGTATTCAAGTTCGGAGAATGCTTCCTCTTCAAAGCCAACCGAGAAAGTTTTTACAGGCACATCACTTAACTCAGCCATTAGTGCAACAATGACGCTCGAATCAATGCCGCCGCTCAAATGCGCACCCAATGGCACATCAGAGATGAGGCGCATCTTCACGGATTCTTTCAGCAATGCGCGCAGCTCTTCAATGAGTTCAGCTTCGCTGGCAGTATGTTTGGGCTGATAGCTGAAATCCCAATAACGCTCTACTTTGGCATCGCCATTCTGCCAAACGAGACGATGCGCAGGTGGAAGTTTATGGATGCCTTGATAAGCTGTAAGTGGGTCGGGAATGTATTGAAGGCTCAAATAGAGATCGATTGCTTCTAGGTTGATCTCTGGCTTATGAGGCAAGGCGGCAAGCAATGCGCTTAGTTCGGATGCAAAGTAGAATGCGCCATTTTGGATCGCGTAATAGATAGGTTTCTTGCCCATTCGATCGCGGGCGAGGAATAATTTCTTCTTCTTTTTATCCCACAAGGCGATCGCAGATTGTCCGCGCAAGTACTGCACACAATCATCGCCATACTCTTCATAAAGATGCAGGATGCACTCAGAATCTGTTCGCGTGCGGAATTCATGACCGCGTTTAACGAGATCTGTATACAGATCAGGAAAGTTGTGCGATTCGCCGTTGAAGATGATCCAGAGTGTTTCGTCCTCGTTGGGGATGGGTTGATCGCCGCCAGCGACATCAATAATAGCAAGTCGCCGCATACCCAAACCAATGCCTGAATCAGTGTAGAAGCCGTCACTGTCTGGTCCGCGGTGGATGATGGCTTGGGTCATTTTCTTGAGAGCACTTCTCTCAGGGATTCGATTGTCGGGGTAGGATATTCCACAAATGCCGCACATGTGGGCTATTGTACCTGTTCCAGCAAAAGCGCGTATTGCCTCGCAGTGCTTTCCCAACTATAGTGTTCTTCCACGCGGCGGCGAGAGGCTTTCCCCATTTTTTTACGCAAAGCAACATCTGTCAATAATGTACGCAGGGCGATACGAAGCGCTTCCGCATCTTCCGTTAAAAATAGGATGCCGGTATTACCGTCCAACACAAGTTCTTCACTGCCAGCAACACGCGAGGCTATGATAGGCAGACCGCTCGCCATAGCCTCGAGCACGGCATTCGGCATCCCTTCGTCGCGCGAGGGAAACAGGAAGAGACTTGAGCACTGGTATCGTTCGATCAATTGCATGCGTGATTGCCAACCGAGAAAATGTACACGGTTCGCGATACCCAGTTTATGCGCCAGTAATTTCAAAAACTCCAATTGCGGGCCGTCACCGGCAATCCGCCATTCCCATTCCAAATCTCTCAAATCCGCTAATGCGCGCATGGCAAGATCAAGACCCTTTTGATGGACAATGCGACCTACAGACAAGAGACGGGGTATCCCATCGTCAGCATAGTCGCTGGTTTTATAAAGTTCCAAATCCACACCATTGGGGATGATGGGTATTTCAAAGCGCGCATCGAACCGGATGGCAAGCTCGCGCAGTCCACTGCTGTTGGCAACGATCGCAGAGGCGTTCTTCCAAATAATCCGAAGCAGGGGCGCAACGAGCTTGTGATAGACACCAAAATCATAAGGACGAAAGCCCGGTACATCGCCGCCACGCAAGGAAACTACGTAAGGAATTTTATGGGCAAGTTTGAGAAATAAAGCAACAGCGCCGGAGGGGACACCAAAAAATGCCAAAGTGGCGTTCGGCTTTAGGTGATGCACCAGTCGCAGGGTCCAGAAGGATGCGGAGATGATGAATAAGATCTGTTCCAACGCCCCGGAGCGATCCCGCTTACGCCGCAAGGTGGGGATGCGGATGACCGTCAGGTTTGTAGATGTTTCCTGATGAGGCAAATCTGCAAAGCGCGCTGTGATAATCGTGATTTCATGTCCCATCTTCACAAGCTGACTAGCAATATGCGCGCTGGCATTTCCAGCACCGCCACCAATCGGTGGATATTCACTGTTGAGGATGACGAGTCGCATCATACCAACCGATCAAGCTGTTTCTGTTACGGACAACTTCCACCTGCCTGAACTGGCACCAGGACAAGAGTGTTCGAAGATTCCAAGGTGAGATCGCGCTGGTAATAACACAACAACGGACGGGAGATTGTATCAATCCAAACATTGTTCTCCTCAGAAAAAGGTTCATCTGTTTTTTTCACGACCCGTTGTGTGCGTGTGATAATCGCCATAAAACGATGGCTGGCAAGGTCTTTGTAAAATTTATCAAGATAGACTTGGTTGCCAGACATAGCCATCTCCATCAAGGTGACAACTTCATAGTCAGGTATTAATTCAACATCAGGGACCATCTGGAAGATAAGCAGGTGCCGATCGCTGATGAAGAGAACCTCGCCACCCTGGTCGTGAACATCTGCAATCACTTTCTGTAAGGCAGTTAAATCTTTTTTGGCTTGTATACGATCATACGCAAAACGTAGTTGCACATTTTGCAGGGAGAATACAGTGGGAATAAAGGCCGCAAGCACCAGCACCCACACAGGAATATAACCCCACAGACTGCCAGCCTTTTCCGGCATGACTTGCCCTGCCAAAAAACCGACAGCCACAATTGCCAGCAAAACCATGAACGCATCCATATTGTGGATATCCGCCCCACCACCGATCTTGGTGCTGACAACGAGTCCGCCGATAAAGAGTATGCTTAGCATGGCGAAAATGCCCAGTGGGCGAATGAAATGCCAATTCATTCGATGCCCATGGATAGCGTACAGCAAAACCATAAACAGGGGCGCAGAGACGATTAGTATGCCAGGAAGCACCCCCAATGAATAGGTGACGTTGGGAAGCAGGCGGCTCCAGATCAGGTCAGAAGTAAAGGATGAACTGAAGTCGCTGGCATTGTTTGAATTACCTGACCAGAAAACATAAAGCACTTGACTTAGAAAGGCAGCGAAGATACCTATTACTGCCCATAGAACGGGATGTTTTAAATATTGCCACAGTCCTTTTGAGGTTGAGAACGGTTCATTCAAAAGATACAATGCGATTGCGAGCATGGCGGGGACGGGGAACCAGTTCACGCGACTGATACCTGCCCAAAACGAAGCGAGTATAACAACTAACAATGTTCGCCATGTATATTTGCTGGAAAAGCCAAACAGAATAATTATGACACAGACTTGCAGGTGATAATAAACTACACCCTGCAAAAAATAGATAAATCCCCAAGCCGCAACCAAGGCAGTTATAGATTTTTCAGGAAACCTCATACGCCGCGCCAACAGCCAGGAAGAGAGCCCAGTCAATACGATCCATAATAAAGCCTGCCAGAGACGGTGTGCCCAAAGCGGTAAATCGGGAATAATAAAAGGTATGGCTTGTAATAGATAGCGACTGGGATGCAAAGTGGAAAGTGGCAAATCCAATCCATACAGGGATTTGCTAAAAATAAGTGAACCATAATAATAACGACTGGTCTCAGAGTATTCAATCGTAAATGGAAAATCGGTCACACCATTGAGGATGCCCCAGATTCGGAACAACAGTCCCTGAACTAGAAGCGTTGCAACAAAAGATTCGGTCAACGCCGCACCTGATGCTATTTTTAACGCCAGCGCAGAAATCAAACTGAGCCAGAGAAAAATCCATAAAGTCGGAAAGAATTGCGGCAGGACCGCGCCCAAAATTTTGAAGCGGGTGAAACAGAACACTGCCAAAGTTGAGGGAACAATGACCGCAGAGGCAACCCGCATCCAGCGTGGAAAAGAAGCGATTTCAAAACGCGTTAACCAGTCTTTATAGTAGCCGTGCACAAGTCCCCAAGTCACAAATCCGCCAATGAAGATATTGATAGAAAAAGCCAGCAAAGCGACGGTCCACTTTGAGCGCCAAGGGTCAATACCTTCTGCGATCAGTTGGGGCAATGCCTGATAAAACGCCAGTCCACTGACAGGCATGCTGATTACAAGAAAGGTTATCCAAAAAGCACGCGGAGAATTTTGTGTGCGCTGCATATGAATCTATCCAGATACCGTATCTGATGGAGCTCGATTTTTTTGGTCTGCCATGGCTGAAAGAGCAGCTGGCAGAAAGAACGCACCAGGCAGACTTGAGAAAATAAAGTAGGCCCGAATAAGCACAGCCACAGTCAAACTGATGGCTGGGGTCAACCCGGCGATATGCGACATAAAAAAAGTAAAAGAGAGTTCCTGTACGCCATAACCATTAATCGAGATGGGAATGAGCGTGATAAAGTAGGTGAGACTCCACAAGCCTGCGATCATCCAAAAGGAAACATGACTCCCTAGATCATCTACAAAAACATAAATGGCGCCGAAGAGACATAGCATATGAATCCAGGTAAACGCCAGTGCCAGTAATATGGAAATGGGGTTTTTGAACCAGATCGAAAATGTGGCGAATGTGCGTTTTATAAATATCAACGGCTTTTGCATGAAACCGATCAGGGAAAATGAAACTGAGCCCATCTTCAACAATCCCCAGGCATGAACCAACCCGATCGGAACTGTCATGCTCATGCCCAATATGCCAGTCAACCGATCCGCAGCAATGGACGCCAGGCAGACAGCACGATCAAACCCCATTTGCATGGCACCTGCCAAACGCACAACATCACCACCAATGGTGGTAGGCAAAAAGTTGGAGGCAAACAAGCCGGTAAAAGTTAATGAGGCACTATCCTTAAAGCGGATATTAATTCCACCCGATCTTAAAAAGACATGCCAGCGCCAGATGACCGCTATACGCGAAGCGAGAAATAATACTGCGACCCACAGCAAATCTGCAAGTTTAATTTCCTGCACAGCAATAGATACATCGTCCCAGCCATCCTCTTTCAGCAAAAGGATCAAAAGGCTGAACGCCAGGATCGTCCCTGCCAATTGCAGGACGCGCTGACGATTCTTCAACCACCATGTAGACATTTATTGATTCTTTCCCAGCACAGTACGGACTGTATATGTTGGCTTACTTTGTGACTCGTGATATGTGCGCGCCAGTAATTCAGCGATTAGCCCCATCAGAATGGATTGAAAACCCAAGATGACCAACATCACACCTACCAACAATAAAGGCGAGGTGGATGCAGGCACACCAAAGAAGCGGCGGATGAATAAATACAACAAATCAAGTATGCCCCCCAGCATCAAAATCGTTCCTGCGCCGCCGAAGAGCCGCATAGGCTTGTGGGAATAATCCAACAGGAACTTTACAGTGAACAGATCGAGGACAACCTTCACGGTTCTTTCCAAGCCGTATTTTGCTACACCAAATCTGCGGGGGTGGTGGCGGACAGGGATCTCCGTAATGCGTGCGCCTACTGAATGGGCAAAGACGGGAATGAAGCGATGCATCTCGCCATATAAGCGAAACCCCTCCAACGCCCCACGCCGATACGCCTTGAGCGTACAGCCATAATCATGCAAATGGACGCCCGTCACCCATGAGATCAAACCGTTGGCAAGATTCGAGGGAATCGTGCGTGTGATACGGCTATCCTTACGGTCCTTGCGCCAGCCGCTGACCAAGTCATAGCCTTCATCCAGCTTTGCCAGTAATAGGGGAATATCCGCAGGGTCGTTTTGCATATCTGCATCCAGCAGGATGATGGTGTCCCCCTGTGCATAATCAACTCCAGCTGTTATCGCGGCGGTCTGTCCAAAATTACGACGAAACACCACTACACGTACATGTTCGGGATCCTGCTGTACGAGTGTTTCCAAAACTGCCAGACTTTTATCGCGGCTTCCGTCATCGACAAAGATCACCTCCCAGGTTTTGCCAATGGGCTTCATAACCTGTTGAATGGCAGCATACAACAACGGCAGGTTTTCTTCTTCGTTATAAACCGGGGTGATCAGTGAAAGTTCGAGCGTCATTTATTTCGCCAGGCGTTTCATATCCGTATCCACCATCATGGTGACAAGTTCTTTAAAGCTCACTGCGGGTTCCCATCCCAAAACAGTCCGTGCTTTGGTGGGATCAGAGATCAACAAATCAACTTCAGCTGGACGGTAGAAACGCTCATCCTGGACGACAAATTCTTTGTAATCCAAATCAACATGACTAAAAGCGACCTCGCAGAACTCACGCACCGCATGTGTCTCGCCAGTACCGATCACAAAACTATCCGGCTTATCCTGTTGCAACATACGCCACATCGCATCTACATAATCACCAGCAAAACCCCAGTCACGTTGGGCTTCCAAATTACCCAACCGTATTTCCTTTGCCATGCCAAGTTTGATGCGCGCCACACCATCCGTAATTTTACGGGTTACAAACTCAAGTCCGCGGCGCGGGCTTTCATGATTGAATAGAATGCCTGAGGTCGCAAACATATCAAAAGACTCACGGTAATTGACTGTGATCCAATGCCCATACACCTTCGCCACGCCATACGGACTGCGCGGGTAGAACGGCGTATCTTCGCTTTGCGGCACTTCCATGACCTTTCCAAACATCTCACTCGAAGAAGCCTGATAAAAGCGGATCTTCGAGTTCACAAAGCGGATCGCCTCAAGAATGCGCGTGACACCGATCGCAGTAATATCACCAGTCAAAGCGGGCTGATTCCATGAAGTGGGCACGAAGGATTGCGCCGCCAGGTTATAGACTTCAGCAGGTTGGTATTCTTCAAGCAAAGACAACAACGACCCCTGATCGTGCAAGTCACCCTGAACCACTGTGATCTGGTCCAGCAAATGTTCAATACGCTCACTTGTCACAGTACTGGAGCGGCGCGCCACACCGATAACGCGATATCCTTTTGATAGCAATAACTCAGCGAGGTATGAACCATCCTGTCCGGTTATTCCTGTTATTAAAGCAGTTGACATTTTTTCTCCTACATTCATAATTCAGTCGCTGAATTATAACTCACATTCATCCATCTTACACGCGCTTTCGATCCCGCCACAACCCCATGCTAATGATCGCAACCCACAACCCCACGATCAAAGCCACCATCACCGGAAAATCCAGTCTTACGCCCAGGTAAAGATATCGATTAACATACCATTGTATGAACACAACTAGAAACGCAACTTCACACGCCACCACACGCACAAACCACGCAGGTCGCATTTCACGCCACCACACCCAAACTACACCTGCCAAAATCGCCTGCCACACAAAGAGGATCGTCCGATAGCGCGGATTGTCCCACATATCGCCGCCACCTCGTAGAGCAGCCAGCAGGATCCAGGTCCACGTAAGAAGCGCGAGCCACAGGATGACGTTCCGCTTCTTGCCCAAGCCGAAGCCTGTTCCTGCTCCGAAAGATAGAATCAACGCTGGAAGTATCGCATACCAACCCAACGCGCGCAATATATAGATCGCTTTCAAGAGCGGCACCGTCGGGTAGACCAGCGCAGCGGGCAACACCGGCTGAAGGATGCCATACACCGCTACGAACGGCAGATGCATCCATTGCGGCATTTCATCGAACAGTTTTTGCACCCAGCCTGAGTCGCGCTCGATTCCATAGGCATTCCACTTCACTGCCAACCTCAGCCAATCATTGACCACGCTCAACGGCGACGAAGCATCGAACTCACCTGAACGATTCAGCGAAGCGGAAAGAAAAAACAATCCCACAAAAAATATTGCGGCAAAAACAAGGACTGCCTTCCACGAAATGGTGCGTTGTTCATTTGCAAAGAATATCCACCCTGCAAAGATGATGAGATGCGCGATCGCCACCGCAGGCGAGACCAGCAACATGCCCAGCAAACCAAGAGCAAGCCAAATTCTGGAAGCTGTTTTGGAGTCAGCCAGCTTGCTGGCGTCATTCACGGGAGCAAGCTCCCCGACTCCAAAAACAAACCCATATAATGCCATCGCACTAAACGTCAACAAATACGGCTCACGCATAATGGATGCACCCAGCAGGATACTTTCAGGATACAAAGCAAAGATCCATGCCGAAGCCCAGGCGACTTTCTCACCAAATACCTGATTAACCGCCCTCCACAAAAACGGAATCCCCAGCGCGGCTACAATGGCTGAGAGCAGAAGCAACATCAAGGGACGATGCGCATCGGGCGATAAGTAGCGATACACCAAGGCACTGAACGCCAACAAGCCGCCATACTGGTCGTAAGCAAAATTTTTGCTGAAAGCTTCTCCGATAAAGCGATCAGAACTCGCCAGTTTCCACGCTTCATCATCACGGCGATGCGCATCGGTAAAGACAAAGCCAGCTCGATCATCTACATCCGTATGCCCGTAGATCGGGAGAAAGACATATAACGAAACACCGACAAGGAAACGCAGGGCGAAGGTGATGGCGATGATATACGCGAGTGTTTTCCCGGCGTTAGCCCATTTGAACAAAACGATAAAAAGCGAAAAGGAAAGAAGAAAGAGGAAAGAGAAGGAGGCAAAGCCGATCAACCAGTTCCCCGGTTGCAGGGATGACAACCCCGCACCCAATACCAGCGCGAGCGGGACGATCCAGAGCAGGTCATTTTTCTTGAGGTTCATGTAAAGTGATTCTACACTACTTACAATGGCAATTATTGTTTCGTCCGTTGGGGATATAATTCTTCATAACACTTCAAATTAGAATCTTAACAGAATGGTTCTGTTTAAGACATAGTTGGGTGACTGTTTTCCAATGGGTTTCAAAAATAACAAGAGAATACTCTCATGGTTATTATCGATATAAATGCTAAAAGGAGCTGAAATGAATCAAGAAGCGGCGCAAATATTGAATCAGGGTGTGCAGATGAAGCGTGAACGCAGATATGTTGAAGCTGTATCTTTATATATGCAAGCTATTGAACTTGCTCCCACAGAGGCAATATGTTATTACTCATTAGCTAAAACATACTATCTGATAAATCAGTGGGAGTTATCGGTTCTAAATTATTTACGATCTAAACACCAAGAACTTCGCGAAACTTGGAAGAAATATATCGCTGATCCGCACTTTTCACAACTGGCTAACACAGTTCGTGAGACAACTTCACAAGACACATTGACGTTTTTAGATGCCATCCATCCAATAGCATTTTTTATGCTGCTGGATAGCAATACAAGTAATCATTTAGGACACGCTTTATTGGATGCAAATTGGCAAAACAGTGAGTCAAATCAAGAGATACAGAATATACTAATAAAATTTCGGAAAAAACTTCCAGAACATATAAATCATTATCATCGATCCTTGGCTGGTGAATCTATCTCAAGTGACAAGAATGACATGGATATTGAAGAACAGGTATATGTGCCTATTGGTAAAGAATTCATTCTGAGAAACTTGCATTGGCGAAAATTAGATTCATCAGACGATGTGAGAGAAATATATCGAAACTTTAATGGGAAATCGGATATGGCTGTGACATAACCCGATTTTTTAACTTGCACATGAGCTATATCGCCGCCCAACACCGGCTCTAGCGGAACTTTTAACCCGTTGCCGAAAACCCTAATTTACACTTATAAACCCATTCAATATTTTCTCCGCCCGTGCCAACCAAGTATAACCTTCCACATCGCGTCGCGCTTGTTTCCCCAACTCAACTCTGCGCGATTCATCTCTGAGTAATTTCTCAATCCCCAATTTCCAATCACCTATATTATCTGGTTCGCAAAACACTGCATTCTTTTCATTCAGCACTTCGCGGATCACCGGCAAATCAGCCGTGACGATGGCACGCCCCGCCGCCATGTATTCGAACATTTTCATCGGGCTGGCGACGCTGGCAGAGTCCGCGGTGCCGCTGGAGCCCATGATGGAACGGCTGTAGGGCATGAGTAGAATATCCGCGGCGGCTTGGTAAAGCGGCAGATTCTGATTCGGGATGAAGCCAGTGAATGTGAGGTTGGAAATATTTTGACTCTCAGCTTGTCCTTTCCATGTGGTGATGTCATCAGGGCGGCCACCAACCCAGACAAAGTGAGCCTGCGGAATGGATTTGGCAAGCGCGAGGAATAGGTCCGCGCCGCGACCGGCGTAGAGATGTCCCGTGCACATCACGGTTGGGGTTGAGGGAAAGGTCAATTGCTGGCGGGCAAGCTCTGGCGTAGCGGGAAGCGCGGCGAAGCGTTCCAAATCCACGCCGTTGGGGGCAATGACCACTTCATCCGCTTTGAGGCGCATGTTGTAGTCGCGATCCAGCACATCGACAAGCGCTTGGGTGATGGAAACGAGTCGTTTGCGGCTGTTGATTTTTGCGAACGCACGGTGCCATGCGGGACCCAGTGTTCCCGTAGGTTGAATGTGAATTTCAAAAACCGTGGGGATTTTGTAGAGCAAGCCAAAGACCGCCGATTGCGGAAACCATGTATAGAGAAGGTCGGGCTTGAGTGCTCGCGCCCGCTGGACAGATTGCCACGTAAACATACGACGACTCGCAGACGAAAGCCATTCGATGGGGAAGTCGGTCTGTAGACCGTAGTGCTGCTTGAGGTCAACAGACCTATTCGGTATGCCGGGAACGATCAATGTGACATGATGACCAAGTTGCACCAGGGCAGCGCAGGCTTTCATGACCTGGATACTGTTAGCAGTATCAGATGGAATCGTGGAACCTGCGGTGGCAACGATATTCATGCAATGGTCTCTTGATTTTTGATAATAGATAAACCACGCAGAACATTAATGCTGATGGATACGATCAGATAGGCAGAAAAGATCGCAATGCCGATCAGATAGCCACCACGCGGCACTAATAGAAAGATCAACGCGATCTCAATTACACCAGTAACTATCGCAACCATGAGCGGATAATGCGGGTGACCCAAAGCCAGCAAGAATGGACGATTCCAATTCATCACATTGGCAAAGCCATAACCAATTAGAAGGACCACGAGGCAGGCATACGCCGGTGCTGCATCAGTCCCATAAAATAGCGGGATGAACCACCAGCCCAACGCCACAAGTCCACCGCCTGAGATGAGCGTCCATACTCCGCCAACGAGGCTGACCTGTCTCAATAATTTGCGCGTGGCTTGCCATTGTCGCTGAACGATCGTCCTCGTGATCTCGGCATAGGTAGGTCCGATAAAAGGATCAATAGGCAGGGTCACAAGCGTGATGAATTTGGATGCAATATTGAAATATCCCAGAGCAATATCTCCAGCGACTGGACCCAACAAAGACTGAATATACAGGGGCACATTATCGCGCGCAAAAAGATTGACCGTACCATTGATATTCGTGCTGAGCGCAAATTTTCCAATGGACTTCCAATCAGGGATTAGATTTGCCGACGCATATACCCAGTCAGTCCCCGCTTTGCGCTTCAATTCCTGGAAGGCAGAACTGGTCACGATCCACGCAGCTATGATCTTGCCGAGGAGATAAGCCACCAGGATCTCGAACATGCCCCACTTCATGATGAACGCAACAACGACGATCGCGGCAGTAACAACACCTTGAACTAAGTTGGCAAATGCCACTCGATTAAATTTATTCGTCACCTGCAACACGCCAGTGGATGTCTCATATACGATATTGGCAATCAAGTACAAGCCATAGAATCGATATAGCGGTATTACAGCTGGGTCTTTGGAATACCACGATGCCAGAACAAATAGGACAAGGTATGCCAACACGGAGGTGATTGCCTCAACGATTCCAATCCACTTGGCAAGTGCAGCGGCGCGATCCTTGTTTTCCTGCGCCAGTGCCTCGCCCATATACTTGGTCACTACTTCGCTCATGCGAAAAGCAAGAAAGCGATTGACATTAGTTGCAAACAACATGATACCTGCGGCAAGACCATATCGCTCGATGCCCAGTAATCTCACCATGAGGATTCCCTGAAACAATCCAAGCGCAGCAGAAACCGCATTGCCGCTGAACAAATATCCGCTGTTTCGCAACACACGGCGAATCAATGGGTCGTCACGCAAATATGTTTTGGCTTTTTGGATAAGGGACATAGCATAATAAATTACGGATTACGCATCGCGTAATCCGTAATCACTTTATGGCGTGAGAATATCTTTCGCCCAGTCACGTTCGGCGTTATACCACTCAACCAGCTTTTCAATACCCGCGCGCATGGCATATTGCGGTTCCCAGCCAAGCAACTCGCGTGCTTTGCTGACATCTGCCCAGTTTGAGCGCATGTCGGCAAGATCAGGCGGTCCGTATTGGATCACAGCTTTTTTGCCGACCACGTCTTCGACCAATTTGACCAGATTATTTATGGTGATGACTTCATGCCCGCCGAGATTAATGATCTCGTAACCGACTGGCTTTAGAGCCGAGATCACGCCGCGTGCAATATCGTCAATATAGGTAAAACCGCGCGATTGTTCACCATCGCCATTGACGCGCACCGGGCGACCTTCACTGATCCATTGCACAAACCGGAAGATGGAAAGATCAGGGCGACCGGCAGGTCCATAGACCGTAAAGAAGCGGACAACGGTCGCATCAATATCATAGAGATGATGATACGCATGCGTCATCGCTTCAGCCCCCTTTTTGCTTGCCGCGTATGGCTGAAGCGGTTCGCTGCTGGAAGCTGATTCAGGAGTGGGGTAAGGAGGATTCTCCCCATAGATACTCGATGTAGATGCAACGATAAATTTCCTCATATCAGAATGACGACATAACTCCAGCATGTTCAGGGTCCCGGTCATGTTGCTATCAACATAGATCCAGGGGTTTTTGACGCTGGCGCGCACACCCGCCCACGCTGCGAGATTGATCACACCATCAAATTTTTCACCTTTGAAATGATCGATGATCGTTTTATCTGAAATATCCAGCTTGTGAAAGTCGAAACCAGCCAGCGCCTGCAATCTTTTTAGGCGGTATTCCTTCATACGCAGATCATAGGCATTGTTCATATTATCAATGCCCACGACCGTATGCCCGTCATTGATCAGTATCTCAGATGTGCGCGCACCAATGAAGCCTGCCGCGCCAGTAACTAAATAGTTTCCCATTACAGCCTGACTACCTTTTCGCTATCTTTTGCGACCTTGCGGGTGGCGTTACGTGTATCGAAGACGAACTTCGCCGCTTCAACAATCGCTTTGTAATCATATTCCTTGTGGTTGGTGACGATCACCACAGCATCCGAATCCTTCACAGCTTGCATCAGGTCTTTGACGCTGTCCATTTGCCAGCCATCATGTTCGTGATGAATATGCGGAATGTAAGGATCATGATAATCAACCATCGCGCCTTTGTTACGCAGCAGACCAATTACATCCAAGGCGGGTGACTCGCGCATATCATCAATATCTGGTTTGTAAGCAGCGCCCAGAACCAGCACCTTTGAGCCTTTCAAGGCTTTACTGCGATCGTTCAAGGCTTCCATGACGCGGCTGACCACATAACGCGGCATATTCGTATTGATCTCGGATGCCAGTTCGATGAAACGCGCATTGTAATTGAACGACTTCATCTTCCACGAAAGGTATAGCGGATCGATCGGAATGCAGTGCCCGCCCAAACCAGGGCCCGGTGTGAACTTCATGAACCCAAATGGCTTGGAGGCGGCGGCATCGATCACTTCCCACACATCCACACCGAGACGTTCACACATGATCGCCAGTTCATTCACCAGTCCAATATTGATCATGCGGAATGTGTTCTCAAGTAATTTTGACATTTCCGCTGCTTCCGCCGAACTGACGTGGTGTACCGTTTTGATCGCGCCTTCATACCAGGCAGTCGCGACCTCGCCGCAAGCTTCGGTGATCCCGCCCATTACTTTAGGCGTGTTGATCGTGGTCCAGTCTTCGCGACCCGGGTCAACACGTTCTGGGGAAAAGGCCAGGAACCAATCTTCGCCAATCGCAAGTCCATGCTCGGTGCCGAGTTTTGGCAGAAGCAATTCGCGCGTCGTGCCAGGGTAGGTGGTTGATTCAAGTACTACAACCATGCCTTTATGCACATACTTCGCCAGTTCTTCCGTGGCAGAGATGATGAATGACATATCCGGGTCACCCGTGTTGCGAAGCGGCGTAGGCACACAAATGCTGACCGCGTCGATCTCTTTCAAAACAGAAAAATCAGTTGTGGCTGTGAGATGACCGGACTTTACCAGTTTCTCAACGGTCTCCGTTTTGACATCTGGGATATAAGATACGCCTTTATTGAGCGCATCGATCTTGCGCTTGTCAGGGTCTACGCCCGTGACATGGAATCCTGCTTCACCAAACACCACCGCCAGCGGCAGCCCTACATAACCAAGCCCCAAGATCGCAATACGGGCTTTCTTTTCTCTTAGTTTCTTGACCAGATCATCTTTTGTAGACATTTTTCTCCTTTGATACATAAACCCTAATGGGTTTCCTTATTTAACCTTCCAGAATAAGGACGAAGCCTTAAGGGTTTGGTTACTCAAAACAAATTCAATTGCTTCGGATCTTCCTTCAATTCTGTAACCTTCTTTGCAGGTGCAGATCTACCTAATGCCGCGCGCGCTTCTTCCAACAACTCCGACAGTTTCGCAAAGTCTGCCAATATCGCGGGCTTGAGCGCGGCTTGATGTAACGCTGCGGCGGGATGAAACATGGAAATGACATACCGCTCACCGACCTTTCGCATCTGCCCGTGGATCTGGCTAATCTTCGCGCCCTGCATATATTTGCCCATCGAAAAGCGTCCCAACGTCACAATAATACTCGGGTTGATCGCCTCGATCTGACGCTCAAGATATACATCGCACGCAGCAAGCTCATCGGGCAGCGGATCGCGGTTCTCAGGCGGACGGCATTTCACCACGTTGCCAATAAACACCTCGGAACGGGTTACACCAGCTTGCGCGAGTAGCTGATCTAAAAATTTTCCAGCCGCGCCCACGAACGGACGGCCCTGTTCATTTTCGTGAAAGCCCGGTCCTTCGCCGATGAACATGATCTCAGCATTGGCAGGTCCTTCGCCTGGCACAGACTTCTTGCGTGATTCATGCAGCATGCAATTCGTACAAACCGATACTTCTTTCGCAATTTGTGCTAATGTGTCTTCAGTGTTCATTATCTCAACCTGTCTTTGAATGTAACGCGACATAAATTTCGCATTACAACTCTTCAATATTTATTTTCATCAACGTCATCAAGACCGCATCTTCATCGTTATCTTTATAATAACGTTTTCTGCGTCCCGTATTTTCATAACCGAACTTGCGATACATCTCCTGCGCGGCAAGATTACTTTCACGCACTTCCAGGAACGAACTCACCGCCCCTTCATCAGATGTGTAACGCAAAGTATGCGTCAACAATTTTTCCGCAATACCCTGTCTGCGAAAATCAGGGTGCGTCGCAATTGTGGCAATGTGCACTTCATCCACGAACAACCACGCGACGATCATGCCCACAACACGCTCATCCGCTTCAGCCACCCAGCAACGCGAAGCTGGGTTGTCAGTCACTTCAAAACGAAACGAGCGCTCGGGCCACGGCAGGCTGAATGAGATTTGGTCCAATTCAGCCACGACAGACACATCCGCCTCCGTCATTTTGCGAATACTAAAGTTCATGCTTGAATGGGCTCGGCTACATGTAAATAGATCGGAGCCAGCGCCGCCTCATCATCCACATCGCCGCTTTGCCAGCGCTTCCACGCCAACTCTGCCAGCACTGCCGGGCGCCTGATCGAACCTGTAGGCGCTACGAGTTGTATATTTTCATTCAAAACTATTTTTTGACGAGTTTCCGCTGTGAACTCGCCACACACTACAGCTGGACTCTGTACTTCAGCCATTAACGCTTCGAGAGTCACGACTCTGGCTTCACCCTGAGCCTGCCACTGCTTTCTGGAAACTTTATACCAGCCTAAAGCATATCTGCTGCGCCCCGCTTGAATCGCAACCGCCAGCGGAAGTTTGGACACGGGTTGTGCATGCGCGAGAATATCCAACGTAGGGAGGCCGATCAAGGGAATATGTCGTGATAATGCCAAGCCTTTAACCAACGCCAAGCCAACTCGCAAACTTGTGAATGAACCCGGACCCAACGCCACCCCCAACGCATTGACATCATTGATTGTCAAAGCACAACGTGTCAATAAATCAGCAATGGCAGGTGCGAGTTCCACCGTGTGACGTTGTCCACTGCGCCAGGCATATTCACCAAGGACTTGTGAGCCATCATACAACGCCAGTCCCATTTGCGTGGTGGATGTATCTACAGCCAGTAACATCAATCGCCTCCCACCATGGCATGCCGGATCACTTCCAATAATTCATCATAGCGTTTGCCGCGCGCGTTGAATTTCATTTCTCGTTCTTCATCAGCTACATACTCTAGCTTTATCCATAATCTTTCAGCCGGGATGAGTCCGTCCATACGTTCAGGCCATTCAACAATCAGTGCGCTTTCAGCCAGCATGGAGTCCAGGTCCAGCTCTTCAGCTTCGGGCGTAGAGTCGAGGCGATAGGCGTCCATGTGAAAAAGTTGGCTTCCGTCGGCACGTCGATACATATTGACGAGGATAAATGTCGGGCTGGAAACTGAATCCAATGAACCCCAGCCTTGGGCAAAACCTTGCACGAAGGTGGTTTTGCCTGCGCCAAGATCACCCTGCAAACAAATGAGATCGCCTGCTCGCAAGGCACTACCCAAACGCATGCCGATGCGGCGCGTCTGTTCGGGACTGCGGCTGAAGAAATCCATTGTGTGAGAATCTAGAATGGGCATTGGAGGGATTATACCGTGAGGAGGTATTCGCGGAAACAAGTAGACAAGTACACACGTGTGTACTTGTCTACTTGTTTACCTATTCTCCAACCCCAGCATCTTTCCGATCTCGTGCGCGATGGTACGCGCGGCTTCGGGTCGGCCTGCGCGACGACAGTTCTCAATTACTTTTTTACGTTCTTCGGGACGTGAGATCCAACGCGTGAGCGTGCGCACAACTTCCTGCGGGGTTGGAGCCCACACGCCGGCGCCTTCTTCAACCACAAAGGTGACGTTGCCATCTTCCTGCCCAGGGAGTTTTGAATATAAGATGATGGGCAGATCAGCATTGAGCGCTTCGGCGATCGTGCCGGGACCTGCCTTGGTGACGATGAAATCAGCGGCGCGCATGAAGTCTGGCATGTCGCGCGTAAAACCATAGATCAACGTTGGGTTGTCCCATTTCTCGGCTTCAAGACTCGCCTTCAGACGCTGATTTCGCCCGCACACGATGACCAGCCCCACGTCCAGACCTGAGGCGTCTATTTCACGCGCAGTCTTGCCCAGCGGACCCATGCCATCTCCGCCACCCACCATCAAGACGATGGGCTTATCCACGGGCCAGCCAAGTTTTTTGCGCAGGGTGCTTTTGCGTCCCTTGGGTTTGCAATATTTATCAGCAACGGGCAGCCCCGCCACACGGACTTTTTCCGCGGGCATGTTGTATTTGAGGGCGCGCGCACGGGCTGTTTCAGTGGGGACAATAATGAGATCGGCGCGTTTATCAAACCAGAGCGCATGGGTGGTGACCATATCGGTGACCACGGTAATGAACGGCGGACGATTCTTGCCAAGCGCGCGCAAGGCAAATGAATTGGCAAACGGATGCACGGTGACGATCAGATCGGCAGGATGCTCGCGAATGAGGGCACGCGCTGGCAGGCGGGCGATGGGCCACATGCTGGACGTGATGAAGCGCGCCTGTGCCCGTCCATCAGTGGCATGAAAACTGGCACCCCACAGTTGCGGAGCTTTGACCATGTATGGATACATCGCGCCCACACGATTAA
>Ga0210377_10000627_pt1 | contig 33664 bp, 33 predicted proteins | sample PLM4_65_b1redo_FD_155480 | JGI IMG/M metagenome (GOLD analysis project Ga0210377, IMG submission 155480) | Groundwater sediment microbial communities from an aquifer in East River, Colorado, USA - PLM4_65_b1 redo | ecosystem: Environmental > Terrestrial > Soil > Riparian zone | place: USA: East... | reverse complement strand
ACGTGCGGCGTCTCATCAACGCTCTGGAGCACAGCGCGGCGACCTGCAAGGGCGATATCATCGAGGTCACGGACCTTCCGGACTATCTGATTTACGAGAAAAAATCGGAGGCAAGCGAACGCCGCGTGAACCCGGACGATATCCGCACGGCCCTCTCAATGCACAAGGGCAACAGGACGCTTGCCGCCAAACAACTCGGGATCAGCAGGGTCACGCTCTGGAAACGACTGAAGGCGATGGGGCTCGATGAATAGGCGAGCAAAGGTGGGACGATGATATGAAACGCACTGTTATGATCATAGGGATTTTTGTTGTCATAGTCGCGGCGCTCATCACCTTGAGCATTGCGCTGCAGCGGACCGTCCAGATGGAGATGGCGGAGCAGTTCAACAACCAGCAGCTCCTCCTTGCCAACGCGGAGGCGAAGAACATCAAGGACTATTTGAACAACATACAGGACGAACTGTACCACATCGCCCAGTTCGCGTCGCTGCTGCGGGACAGCAGTTATCTGAACTATAAACTGATGACGGACGTTCTCTTTACGGACGCGGCCAGTGTCAAGAAGCGGATAGAGTTTCTGGACACGCGGGGAAGGATTGTCTACACGCGGGGCAACGTGCATGCGGCGGGGCTTGATGAAAAAAGCGTGGTCGCGTGGGCGAAACCGCTGTGCCCCGGGAACGCGAGAATGCAGCACGACGACGGCCTGGTAGCCATCATAACGCCGATTTGTCGCCAGGACTCCATCATCGGCGCGGTTGTGATCTCCATGGACATCCAGGACCTCGCCAAGACCTTCCTCAGCTCCATCAAATCCGGCACGCGCGGCTACGCCTGGATGATGGACGATAAGGGCTACCTCCTGTATCATCCCGCGCAGCCCACCATGGTGGGCAGAAATCTGCACAAGACCGACGCCTCCTGTTTTGCATGCCACAAGAACTTTGATGTGGAGCAGAAGATCATATCGGGCAGGGTGGATTTCTGCACCGGCGAACAGTGTGGACGGTACCTGTCTCCGACCGGCGAGGACAAGATCCTGGCGTTTTCCGTCGTCTTGGTCGGGGACGCGCGGTGGATCGTGGCGGTGTCGGCCCCCTATTCCGAGGTCACTCTGTCGATCAAAAGGTCCATGAAAATATATGTATGGATCATTATCCTGATTTTTGTGATGACCGTCAGCGTCTCAGCATGGCTGATCGTCATAAATCGGAGACGGGAGAAAGCAGAAGAACGCGAGAGACACGAGAAGGAACTCGAGATGATACGTTCTGAAAAGCTCGCGTCCTTCGAACGATTGACTTCGGGCATCACCTCCGAAATAGGGAATCCGTTGACATCCGTCTTCTCTTTTATCGATGTGTTAATGGACCGGGAGGATGATGAGTTTAAGAGGGAGACTCTCGAGACCATTTTTTTCCATATGAACAGGATCTCGGAAATCTTGAAACAGTTGTCAGGTTTTTCGAAGATGACGCCTATAGAGGTCAAACCCTGCAAGGTAAACAACCTTATAGAGGATTCCCTGTCTCTCCTCCAGTATGATAAGAGGGTACAGGACATCACTATTATACGGGACCTCCAGCCTGATATGCCGGCAATCGCCACAGACGGAAACCAGATCTCCCAGGCTTTCGTGAACATCGTCTTGAATGCGGCGGACTCCATGCAGAACGGGGGGACGCTCACAATACGCAGCAGGGTACAAGACGGCACTATCGTCATCGAGTTTGAGGATACGGGAGTTGGCATCGCTCAAGAGAACCTCAGCAGGATCTTCGACCCCTTTTACTCAACCAAAGAGAAGGGAACGGGTTTGGGCCTCGCAGTGAGTTACAGTATCATCAAGGAACTCAACGGAAGCCTCACGGTAGAGAGCGAGCTCAATAAGGGTTCCCGCTTTGTGATTACCCTTCCCCTGCAGGGAGCGAAATGAAATGCGGGACAGTTCTTCCTTTTGAGAAAAACGTGTGAATAGTTAGTTCACTGCGAATCGACCGAAGTTCTTTCTTCTCCGGATCGCGCAAATAAGCCTCCCATCGCACCGACTGACATCGCAAGGGGGATGAACAAGATAAAGGAAACAATGACACCGCTGAATGCGGCAAATCCCAGTCCCTCAGGTTTAAACATAAAATTCAAGAGAAAAATTCCGCCTTTTAACAGGACATGATCGATAAAGTACATGAACATGCCGGTCAGCGCCGCATGCCGGATAGTCCCCAGCTTTTTCCGTAGTACAAGCCATCCCGCATAAAAAATAATGGAGATCCTGCCGAGATTGTAGAGAATGTCGCCGAGACCATACGGAAGAAATGCAAAGAGAGTATTTACTAAAAAGAAATTGATCAGAATATAGAAGGCCGGACGTCGCATCACCGCCAGGAATTTCTTTTTGTTGATATTTTTCTTGTTATCGGTTGTCATAGATTAGACCGTCCTCCTGACTCATATTGAGTTCCCGTTTGCTTCCTCAGCATACTAAGTAGTTTGTACTCTTTAGAAAAGAGAGAATAGTTTGTACTCTTGTAAGATAATTTACGTACTTCCGCAGTTATTAATCATCTCATAATAGAGACGACATGATCGAAAATCACCTCTCCAACCCCTTCTTGTTAAGGGGAGGTGAGGAGGGATGATCTGCGAACATGCTGTGTTTGAAGAAAAGATCTCTTCGGGGACCCAGGCGGGTATGACGAGTGCACACTTTATATATGCATTATGTGTTCGCGAGGACCAATTCGTCAAGATCCATGGTGTCAACAGAGTAGGACTCCCGGATGATCTTCTCCGCGGTCTCCATGCCTGAACGAATGGCAACGTCCATATTATAATAACGGAACATGCCGCTCCTGCCTGCACTATGAAGGTTGCTGAAGCGACCCAGGTAATCATGGAGCACATCAGCATGTTTCAGGTAACCGACCTCGAAGAGGGGATAAGCCTTCGGCACCCTCACGATCATGCTGTCCAGGACCTCCTGTTTACGGATAAAACCGAGCTGGACAAGGTTGTCGACCGTGAGGTCGGTGAGCTTATCATCGCTCATAGTCCAGACCAGGTCACCCTTGAAACTGAAAAATTCCATGACCAGGAGCGATTTGTCCGGCGGGGCCATGGCGGGACTCCAGTTCTTCGGCTCATGGATCCTGCCGAAGGGGATCTTCTGCTCGGGGATATAGATCCAGGTCTGGTCAGTGACGCGCTTCCGGTCCACCATGATCGCCACGATTACCAGGTCCCGGAATTTAAGGCGTGCGGCGGTTTCGAGAATGTGGGCTGGTGGAGAGGGCCTGAGCATGCTGACGAGCGTGGTAAGGGGAATGCTGGATATGAACTCATCGGCAGGAAACGTCCGCATCTCGCCCTGATGATCAACAGAGATGCTCTCAACCCTGAAATCGGCGTGATTAACGCTGACCACTCGGGATTCGGTGAAGACGTTGTTGTTTCTAACGATCTCATCCCTGAGCCGGTCGGACAGACGCCCGATGCCGAGGGTAGGGTAATAAAAACTGTCTGTCAGGGTGGGCAGGTCCTTGCCGCCGAACTTGATGAAGGCGTTCTTTACCGCTTTAGCCAGGGAAAGTCCTTTGATGCGCTGGGCGACCCACGTTGCGCTGATCCTGCTGCAATCTATTCCCCAGACCTTTTCACTATATTCCTTGAAGTAGATATTGAACATAGTGCGGCCGAAATTGGTGACTACCCAGTCCTCGAGCGATACGGTTTCTTTTTCCCAGATCGTGCGCTTGATCGTTTCCTGGATATAATCTGCGAGGATCCCGGCAGTAGTCATGAGGCCGAGGCCGAATATGGCATTGAGCGGTTTCAGGGGGTAGTCGAAGTACTTATTGCGTAAATAGATCTTACTGCTGCGTTGAACGGAGATCAACTCGCTGCCCATCAACGCCTGGACGAACGCATTGATCTTGTCGTCTGTGGTAAAAAAACGATGGCCCCCGAGATCAAAACGGAACCCGTTCTTTTCGACCGTTTTCGACAGACCACCTACCGTGGTATCACGTTCGAATACTTTGACGGTGAAACCCGCGTTAGACAGGAGGTAGCCCGACGAAAGGCCGGAGAGGCCGCCGCCTAAAATGAGGATGTCCTTGTTAGAGCCGCGCACCATATCACCCGAGAGCGTATTTGTGAATTGAACACGGGAGGTAATACAACCTTCATCATGACCGACCACGAGACACGATCTGTTATGCCGATGATTCCATGTGCCGGCACAGAAATGAGAATACCTGATGTATCCCTTCCCGACATCAAGTGAAACCAGCCGCCCTGATGCCGGGAAGGAATTAATTCTTTGAAGTACCTTTAGTTACTTCACGACCAGCACAGGCACATCCGCGTTGTCCACCACTTCCCTGCTGACGCTTCCCATGAACAGTCGCGTGGTCCTTCGCCCCCGCGAACCGACGATGATGAGGTCCGCTTTCACTTCCTTTGCCGTTTTCAAGATCTCTTCGGCAGGGTGACCATTTCTGACGATGGTTTTGATCCCTTTTAACCCCTTCTGTTCGAGGGCTTTTTTGTAATACGTAAGAATGGTCCGCGCTTTCTTGTCCAATGCCCCCTGATATGCAGTGCCCTTCAACACATCTCGCAGGGTGTCCATTTCCGCATCACCAAGCATTTCATCGATGAGTGATTTGCTGCCTTCGAATTTTTCCACATAAACCAAATTGATGACCTTCGGACGCATACAGGCGCAAAAATTACTGTATGCGGAAAAAGCTTTTTTTGTGCCTTTAGTATCGTCTACAGCAATGAGAACCTTTTCCATGCTTGTCTCCTTTTTCGATGGTGCCGATTCAAAGCGCTCACCATTCAACGCTGCAATCAAGAAGCAGATGCCCGTTTTTCAGCAGGGGATGCCCGCTCATGCTGTAAACAGTACGGCGCTTTGGTCACGCGGGTGCTATTTTCCGTATCCACCCGCTGCGGGAGCCGCCGGTGCAGCGCCGTAGCCGCCTGCCGCGGGAGCCGCCGGTGCAGCACCGTAGCCGCCTGCCGCGGGAGCCGCCGGTGCAGCGCCGTAGCCGCCTGCCGCGGGAGCCGCCGGTGCAGCGCCGTAGCCGCCTGCCGCGGGAGCCGCCGGTGCAGCACCGTAACCGCCTGCCGCGTGAGCCGCCGGTGAGGCACCATAGCCGCCTGATGCCGGTGCAGCAGGCGATGATCCATAACCTCCTGAAGCCTGTGCTGAACCATAACCGCCTGAGCCTGCCTGGGCAGGCGCGGCTGTTGCAATCGTCTCACGCTGTTGGCTGTAAATCACCAGAAAACCGATAATGCACACCATGATCGCAATAAGGATTGTCAGTGGTGCTTTCATATAGCCTCCTTGAAATTGGATCGGAGGGCTTCTTAGCCCTTTTTGATCTTGAAGACGATTTTCCCACCTTCGTTCTTCTTCTCCATCAGTTCATGACCGGCCTGATCAAGCATCTGCAGGATCGTTTCCGCCGATGAGGGATTGTCGAAGGTCATCTCGAGCACCTCACCCTCCGCTATCTTCTCCAGCGACTTCTTGCAATAGATCTGGGGATGGGGGCACACATAGCCGCACACATCGAGCGCAAAGACACCTTCACCTTTTTTTTCAAATTTCATTGCCATGACAAAGAGCCTCCTTTTAGTAATTGTAGGTTATATAGTGTGATTACCGGATTTCCCATTAAAAATCCGCCATCTCAGCCGCCATCTTTCTCTCTGACCACCAGTTGAAGAACTTGACACCCGCAAACGCGCCGGTCACCATGCCGATGCCATACAGCCAGCCGCTGGGATCGCCGCCCGCTACGCGGATGAAAAAGGCGCCGATGTTGCAGCCGAGCGCGGGACGGGAGCCCAGTCCCATCAGCGTGCCGCCCAACAGGCCCCATACGATCAGTTCGCCTTTCGGCAGCTTGAACTTGAACTCCTTGCTCATCAGCGCCATGATCATGGCGCCGAAAATGATGCCGAAGGACATCCAGAGGGCGGGGTTGCGCCAGAGCACGGGGATGCCGTTGTTGATGCCGAAGAACACGTTGTCCTGCATGTTCCACCCGAGCTTGTCAAGGACCCATGCGCCGAACTGGCCTTCCTGGGTCGTGATATACCAGTAGCCGGGGTCGAATACCGTGCCCCGGATGCTGGTGTCCGCGGCATGCCCCATCTTCGTGAGGAGTGTTCCGAAATTGGTGACGCCGAATTTGATCTGCATACCCTTCATGACGAAGATGTGAAGACCTGCGGTGATGCCGATGATGACACCCATGATAGAGGTCCGCTTGGAGGCCGTCAGCATGCTCCACATCCCGGCGAAATGGTCAGAGAGGCCGGCTGGTTTACCGGTTTGTTTTGACCGCTTTTTGATGAACCCTTTCCGGATGTAGAAGGCATAGATGACGATGATCAGCACAAGGGCGGGAATGATAGCGCTGATGAGCGCATCGGCGATGAAGTATTTTGAGGCGCCCGGGAGGGCATTTGAGAACACCGCCGTGTGTGACAGCTGAATAGAGGGTTTGTCCCAGACGTACCCGGTGAGGTAGTAGTCGAACCAGGAGGTGACCTTGTCGGCAGGAAGGTGCTTTGCCGCGGTGGATGCAATCCAGGAATCGGGTACCAGTTTCAGGAATGGGCCGCCGACGTCAACAAAGATCGCCTGACCGAAGGATATCCCGAGGATGGACAGGATCGACGTGCCGTTGCCTTCGCCGATCTTATACAGAGATCCCGAGGCACATCCGCCGGCAAGGACCATCCCGACCCCGAAAATCATTCCCGAGATCAGTGTGTGGATGCCGAACGGAGCCGGATGGAAAGTGCTCATGTTGGTAGCCGCGAGTGTTGCCTGGATTGCGCTGAAAAAGATGAGCGCGATCAGGATGCCGACGGCCATTCTCGGGACTCCGGCGGCAAACAAGTCCCGGGACGCCGACGCGAAACAGAATCTGCCGTACTGAAGCATCATGCCATAAGCAAGACCGAACCAGATGTATACGACCAGATACATGTAGTATACATTTGCCTTGTAGTACAGGAGGCTGATGAGGATCATCATGCCCAGTACCGCGAAGGCCTTTATCTGATTTTTTCTCTCTTCCATAATACTATTCCCCCCTATAAAAAATAGTTTGAAAGATGAAACACGTAAGCAGTTGCTTTGATCTCATCAGACGTTCCCCCCCCTTTCACTGTTTGATCTCTCGAAAACTTATTCAATTTTCCATGAGATGTTCGGAGAAACTTAACGGGATTATAAAAACGTTCTACGTAGTCATAGTTATATATAATTCTCAAACTAAAAACAAGCTCTATTTTTCATAGAGTGTATTTTTCGTGGCAATGTTTCTTAATTGCTTGATATTGCGGCAATAAAACGACATTGAGTTGCGTGTTAAGGAATGGACTAGCGCATCTTGAGATGCGGTAAAGACTCATTTCGAACAAGGGTTGCTGCTGACAATCACAGGATTGTGTTAATCTATGTTAACTGTGTTAACTGTGCTAACTGTGTTAGTAAGGCTGATAGATACCGATACCGACGTTATGTTTGAAGATCGCTTCATTGATGCAGAAAAACCTGGCCTGATCGTAATGGATACCATTCCGCTCCAGGGACCTCGGCATGGCACTATCGGATGCATCGGCGATAACGACAAGAACCGAACGTTCTGCTCCCGGGGGCGTGTCTTCATAGTAAGCGGGGTTCCGGTACTCCCAGGTAAAGCGGAGGGAAGAGCGTTCGATCTCCTCGCGCGGCGGCAAGGCCCCGGGCTCGTACCGGTAGCGGATGAGCTTGTTCGTGAACAGGTCGAGCAGCGGCACGGAAATCGCCTGGTTGATAAAAGGTTCCTTCGGCGGAAGCGTTATGACCTCGACATCCGCAACGCCGAGCGTGTTCAGATAGGTGCCGGCGTGTTTCAGGTTCACAGCGCTCATGTGCTCTGCGAGCGGAAGGTACGCGAAAATGGCGATCACGAGTGATGTCGAAACGATGCCGTAGGCGATGAACCGCCTCCGGTCGTCCTGCGTTATGACCTGCAGGCCGTACCCGGCCATAAGTGCGACCATCGGGAACACGGGGAGGGTATACCGGATCCTCCGGATCCCGAACAGGACGACGAGCAGGACCAGCCAGCTGATGATCGCGAAGCGGGCGTCTCGTTTTAATAGCGCGACAGCGAAGGACAGCAGCGCGAAAACCGTAATGAACGGGTGCATCTGGAACAGAAAGGTCGACACAAAACTTTCTCCCCACCGCACAAGCCCCGGTCCCTGGTACGCGCGCAACAGCGCTAATTGTCCGGACACCACATCAAACTTCAACAGCAGCAGGCAGCCGGAGGCCGTCCCCGCGATCAGCAGAATGGCCGCTCCCCGCACTTGGGACCGGCGGTCGCGCGCGTATACGGCCATCACGACGATGAGCACGGTCAGCATGAACCAGGCGGAGTATTTGGCAAGCACGGTCAGAACGATCGCGGCAACGGAGCAGACCATACGGGCCGCGCCGCCGGAGCGTACGGCGAGCAGGAACGTATAGACCGCGAGTATGAGAAAGCACATGGTCGGCACGTCAACGAGCATAAGCGGCACCTGGGTGAGCAGATAGGGGAAGCCGAGGAGCATGAGGGCCGCGGAAAAACCAATGGTGCTGTTCCAAAGGGTCTTTCCGGTAAGGTAGGTAAGGGCCACTGTAAGCGAGAACAGCATCGTCGTCAACAGCTGTATCGCAATCCTGTGCTCCCCGAACACTGAAAAGGCCATCCCGTACAGGAACGGAACGATCGGCAGGTCGGTCCACGCAGGGATCGAGCGACCCCATTCATTCAAGAAATACGCAACGCCATACATCGAGAGGTGCTTCGCCTGCGTGAAATACCGTGAAGCGTCAATGATCAGTTCGGCCTCTGTCCAGAACGGCAGGGCTGCCGCACAGGACAGGGTCGCCAGAAGCGGCAGATGAGCGCGTTCCGGAACGGACAGACGGGAAAGGAGAAAGGCAAGGACCAGGCTTGCTGCGAGCGCAAGGTAGATACGTGCGGCATCGACCTCTGCGAACACCCATGCCCAGCTGAAAAGGGTGTTGTTATCGAATGAGCGGAAAAGAAAAAGGGCAACAAAGGCGATGAAAAAGGCGGCGGCGAGCAGCGTATTAGCAAGTCTATTCTGCAAGGCGATCTCCCGCGCCGTCCTCTACCAGGGCTATGTTACCTCAACGCCAAAGGCGCGGGAGAACCCGAGCGGGGAAATAAGGTCCAGCTCAATGGTCGATGCCCTGAATGGATACAGAAGCTTCTCAGGGCCTTCCAGCCGCGGCTCAATGATGTATCGTGCCTGGGAGACTTCCTTGAAGCATCCCTCCTGACGGTTCTTTTTCACGCGGTAGCGGAATCCTATCGAGAATGCGCCGTCATTCGAGGAAATGATGTTGTTCATCATACAGGAGCATCGATCAAGATCATCGCCGGGCATGACGGCTAAAATATTGAGCGATTTATACCGCTTCCTGCCGTGGACATAGAGATTCTTGACCGCGTCACCACCCAGATAGACGACACGGCCCGCCTCTCCGATAAAATAATTCACCAGCGGTCCGACATAATCCGCGTCTTTCTTTTTCATGAGGTGCGAGTATGTTTCCGGATATTTGTTGAGCCGGAACAAATGGATGGATCCGAGATGCAGCAGGGAGGGGTGATCGGCATTCACCGGACCACGCGAAAGAAACGCGGCAATATGCTTTAAGCTCCGCACTTCCGAAATGTGCTCCGGACAGACGGTCATGTCTTCGATCTTATGGAAAGCCATGACGAAATTCCTCTCTATTGGACATTATAATGGAATTTAAGGAAAAATAGAAGCAGAATTTTGGGCGCGGAAGGACTCCCGGGAGGCATTGCCGATGCCTCCCGGGCGATGGACTATTTTTGCATGGGGAAGTTCTTATCGGCTGCGTTCTGGATGGCTTCCTGCATTCTCACGCCACCCCGATAGCCTTTGGTCCATGCGGTATAGCCGAATGTCATGGACCATGCATCATAGCCGAGTGCGCGCAAACCGACAACCGGAAGATTCTGGAGCTGGCCGGTAACGCAGACGAGGATCACCTTCTTGTTCTTCGGGAGCCGCTTCAGCGTTTCGGGCTTGAACATGTCCTGTGTCGTGATCTGGAGGGCGCCCGGGATATGCCCCTCGCTGAACTCGGCCGGATTGGGCCGTGCATCGACGACCACAAAATCGGTCTTCTTTGCATTGATCATAGCGAGAACATCGTCGGCTGACACCTGCCAGAACTTCGCGTCGGCGCCTTTTGAAAGCACATTGTTCAGCTTCGCCGCCATATCATCCGCCGCCGACGCAAACGGCACAACAATTGCCGCGGCAAGAACCACTACCCACAGTATGACTAGTACCCTTTTCATTTCCCCCTCCTCCTTACGTGTATAGATATGTTCATCCCTCGCGCCCTTGCCCGAGATAGAACGTTACGACGACGATTACAGAACTATCACCCGGTCCGCCTCGTGCTGCATCACCGCATTGTTATACTGGCTGCCGCAGACGATCTCCTTCGAAAGACCCTCCGAGGCGACCCCCATGTGCGTTGCGCTGTGATCGCAGAAACCCACGGTGACGCCCGGTGTCTTGCACAATTCAGCGTAGACAGGGCTATGGATGAGTTTTGTTCCGTCATCCATGTTGAACAGGGTAACCGTGTGTCCTTTTGCGAGTGCCGCTTTGGTTATTCCCTGTACCGCATCAAGATTTTTATCGGTATTCACAAATATGCCGAGTTTCATGCTTGCTGCCTCCTCTCGAATTTTCTATGACCGGAGCATGCCCGTTCCCGGAATGCTCCATTCAATCTGCAATTTCCCGCCTACCAGGACAGTACTTTATCGCTGGAGAAAATAAGGTCGACGATCTGCGCGTAGTTCTTGTTCTCCTTGAGATTCACGACGGTAACGTCATTTCCCTTTTTGTGCATTTCAACGATCTTTTTTGCAGTTGCATCAAGGTCCTGTTTCACTATATGCAATATCTTCATTCGTCATCTCCTCGTTCCGGTATTGTTAGTATGGTACGATATGATCGTACTCCAGGAGCTTCTGCGCCAGTTCTTCCGTGGATAGGTAGTCCATGCCCGCGTTGTCCTTCGAGTTCGTGAAAAGCTTCATGTCCATGTCCTTGATGGTCTCGAGATTCAGATCATTGTCGTCGTTGCTTTCCACCTTCCGGTCCAGCACATAGACGTCAATGGTGTCGTCCATGAGCGTGATTCCCACGGACATCCTCAAGGCCTCGCCTTGCCGGTCTCTGACGAGTACAGCGATTTTTTTCCCCATGGTGCCCTCCTTAAAATTCAGATTCTGCGTTATCACTATTTTTCTGAAGAGTATGCAAGAGATCGTATGGCTGCGAACAAGAATGCGTGATCGGATTTGAACGATTCCACCTCCTCTGTTCGAAATTGAGAAATGTTGCTTAATGCTGCGAAGGCCTCTTACGATGAAAGATATGTAATTGTGCCAGCATGTTGACTGCGTTGCCGGTTACAATTAGTTGCAGGAGATAGAACGTTCTTAGTTGCTTTATTATATCAATTTTATAGGGGGGAAATGATGATAACTCGAATGCACTAGTAACATAATACAAAAAAAAATAAAATGCAAGCAGAGAGCAGCTGCGCTTCCATAAACTCTTGTTATGGTGCAATGAAAGATTTTAATAGACAAACCAGTAACGGGCTGTATGAATAGTCCTGTATTTTACAGATATCCTATAAACGAGGATGTCTTTTCAAAAACGAGTATTGACAGGCGAGATTGTTTTTGTTAAGGTAATACCCTCAGCATTTCAAAAGTGCCTCATAGGGAGGATATCCGGTCTGTTGTTGTGGTTTGGGTGAGTAAAAAAACGGATGTCTCTGTCCAGTTGCCTTCTGAATGAAATGCATAAAAGGGATCGTCAATTGTCATGTGATACAAACGGGCAAATAGGAAAGCCCGAATTTTAATGCTCATATTGATGAGGAGGAATTACCATGGCACTGAAAGATGAAACACCGAAGGAAACGTTGGATACGCTTGGAAGGGTTTGCCCTTATCCGCTGTTGTTGACCAAAAAGGCGCTGGAAAAGCTTGGAAGCGGCCAGATGCTCAAGGTTCTCTGCGATGCTCCTGCATCGGCTGAGGACAGCATCCCTCGCTACTGCGAGAAAAACCATTATACCATGGAAGCAGTGAAGATCGAAGACAAGGGCATGTGGGAGCTCTATATCAAGAAAGCGTAAGCAGCGTTCGCATTGCTCCTCTGGTTTTATGCAAACCGACCATACCATGAGCCGGGCAGTCTGATTCTGCCCGGCTCATTTTTTTATTCAAACAGCGGTGCTTCACGGATATCTTTTCCTTCCGAAGAAATAATTTTTATGTATGCGGTTCTTGGAACAGAGTTGATCCGAAGGTAATGCATCGTGCGAGAAAGGAAGTGTAACTATGGCAAATGAAATGCTGGGTATCATGGTCACACAGTACGCGAACCTGGAGCATATTATCGGCGTTACCAAGGCAGCCCGGGCAGCAGGGCATCCGGTCCAGATTTTCATGACCGACGAGGGAGTGAAATTCACCCGTGACCCGAAATTTTTAGAAGTGCTCAAGGTTGATGGCGTCGAGATCTCAGTCTGCGACCACAGCTGCGAGCTGGTCGGGGTCCATGACAAGACCGAGGGTATATCGTACGGCAGCCAGTATAACAATGCCGGCATGCTGCATGACAGCGCACGGGTGCTGGTATTTTAATTTATCGCAGGAAGGAGTGATCCATGGGAGACACCAAAAAGATAGCAGTTATCGTACGGGACCGGCAGGCCGAAGCGCTTCGCGTAGCGGGCGGGCTTACGCTTGCGGACGATACCATCGATGTTTTTGTTCTCGACCGCAAGCTTGACCAGGAGAATCCTGGGGTCGCGCAGCCGCTCGAGCTGGCCACGGAACTTGAATTGAAGATGTACTCCAATAATCCGGAAAACGGCTACGCCACGATCACCCTTGAGGAGATGGCAAAGAAACTCCTTGAGTATGACCTTGTGGTGCCGTACTAAGAGAAGGAGGATCGCTCCATGAAGATTCTGCATATTGTGAAAAAAACGCCGGACGCAAGCATAAAGAAGATCATTGAGGCGCAGGCTTCGGGCAATCAATCGAAGGTCATCGATCTCACGCAGGGCGGTATTGCATACGACAAACTCGTGACGGACGTGTTCACCAGCGACAAGGTCTTTTGCTGGTAAGGGGCGGCAAGCAGGCGTTCCAGCGGGCGGAGGAACGCCTGCGGACCTTTCAGCCATTGTGAACAGACGACATGAATACCTGAAATGCGCGACACGACCCCATGCTCTGTCGTCATCTCCACGAGAAGAAGTCTTCAGTCTGGACAAAGCAGTTAGACACAGAAATCAGAGAGAATTCAGGGAAAAATCAGAAACTTGATCTGATATATCAGTAATCCAAAATGGCAAGTTCTTTTACAGAAGTAGGAGCTGATTTTTTTCGTTCGGAGCCTGCCCTCGATCGGATCTATCGGGGGCGGCTCTGTGCTTCAGGAAAAGACAGGTGTGAACAGGGTTGCACATGGGAAGGATTATAACGGCAGGATTGAATAAAAAAGTCCGACACTGCAATCGAATCACTTCAGGAATGGGCCGATATACTATGCAGGATGCCCACGTACCAGCGCTCTACCAGGGGTGTGTGTGCGGAAGGCTCATCCGCATTCCGCGTTGTCTTTAAAACTCGAACAGCAGTCCCATCAGATAGGCAGTGCCGCCGAGATCCACTGACGAGGATTTGATCTTCGCCTTCGTCCGTTCGACCTCGACAAAGAAATAGGTGTGGTATACACCATCTTCACTGTATAAGTTGTCAGCCGCGCTCTCGTCAAGATTGTCCAGGGACAGCTGCAGGCCTCCCCTTACATGGTAGCCATCCGCCGAGCCGCGCGCCTGCCCCTGGCTCTCGACCGTCTGGCGGTAATATATTCTGGTCCAGCCGCCGCCGATATACGGCACCACCCATTGATCTTCAGTTATAATACCGCGCACCAGAACAAAGACATTGAGCGGATACAGCTTGTAGGTGACTTCTCCAGACAAGATACCATGGATCGGTGCAGTGGCCTGGCCTTTGTCCTTTGCCATTCCCCCGCCGACCCCAATCTCGACCTGGCGCAGGACCTTGTACGCCAGCGTAACTGCATACTCCGGCATGTCTTTCTTGCCGTAGTACCGGGACCAGTCGTCAAGGGCCGGTGCGAACATGCCGCCCTTTAGTTCCAGGGACCAGGAGGGACCTGCAAGGAGCGGCTCCTCGGCATACGCAACTGCCGGAACAGTAAGCGCGAGTAAAAACAGTATGATCTTTTTCACAGTGACCCTCCCGAACCGGAAAGTTTCTTTCTGGAAGAACGATACGCCATCATGAGAGCAATCGTCAGGATGAACAGGGTAACGATTGTCTTGATGAAGAACGACGTTTTCGTCATTAAGAGCGCCGCGCCGACCGCCGGCATAAGCGCTGCCCTGACCACGGGCTTATATGCCGGGTGTGCGTTGATAAAGGCTGCAGCTACCGGGCCGTGCTCGTAATACCATCTGACGAATGCGCTGCCTGCGCTGTTCGTGAGCAGGTAACGGTCGCGGAATTCGCGCAATGCCTGCACCTCCGGCGCTGAATAATATCCAAAGGCCGCTGTCGCGATAAAACAATGCAGGCTTGGGCCTTGGCTCGTAAGGTTCGGATATGCCACGAGGGCCTCGGGAAAATCACTTGTGATGTTCGAAAGGCCGCTTTCCATGGGACTACCGACGCTTACGCTCGATTCCAGGGAATAAGCGCTTTCGTGACCTATGCCTGGATCGTAGGGGCCGGTACTGTCAATAGCGGTCACTGCAATATAGTACGCGGGCTGGGCAATGGCGGACACCGCAACGTAATATGTTTGGCCGTTCGTAAGACCGGACAGAGTATAGGTTGTTGTATCGCCGACGTCGACAGTCGTGCTCGGCGGAGAAGACGTGCCGTAGTAGATCCGGTAACCCGTAGCTCCGTCAACAGCATCCCAGCTCAGGGCGAGGCTTTCGTTGAGCGGGGACACCGAGTTGAGCGTCGGGCTTGCCGGGGTGGTGGTGACGTTCGAAGTCAGACCGCTTAATGTTGCGGAAGTAGTCGCAGCGGACGGAATACTTATCGGGGAAGCGCCTTCTGTTGCGCCGGTGCCGGTATAAACGCCGGATGTAGTCCCGTAGTAGACCCGGTAACCTGTCACAAGATAACTGTTATTTGCATTCCAGCTCACGGAAATGATATTCGTTGTCGTATCCAGAGAGCTGGCCACCCCGGACACCTGAAACGGTATCGTGTCCGTACCAGATCCGCCGTACGCACCCATATCAGTTGCATTCCCTTTGTTTATGCATGGTGATCCGGATAGCAGGTGAAAGTCAGGGGTTGATGAAAATGCATCGACGAACAAGGGATCTAAGGTAATGTTGGTAACGGTATCCCACACTACACCGTCCGATGCATTTGAGAAAAAATCATTGTAGGTAATATTTGAAACTGTCGTTGCAGTCGTAGATATTGCCGCGGTGTTCGACAGGAAAATATTGTTTTTGATCACCCTGTCTTCGTTGGTGCTTATTGCGGTCCCGTTCGCGTAAAAGACGTTGTTGATGATTGTTGTATTCGAAGAACTCTGTAATGTGACGGCTGTTGAGATCGCCCTGAAGATATTGTTCCTGATCTCAAAGGATGCAGTATTGTTCGAGGCATCAATGCCGATCGAGGCATTGGCAAAGGTAAGGTTGGAGATGATGCTGGTTGAGCTGATGTTTGCCGTGGCGAGCGTGCCGCTCCCGCCGCCGGATATGATGGTCCTTGCTGTCTCGCGTCCCTGCACCGTGATCCCGTTCAAGGTGAGATTTTCCGGATATTCACCTGGTTCCACCCGTACTGAGTAGATTATTCCGGTCGTAGCGCTGTCAAGGTTAAGCGTAACAGCAGCATCTATAGCTTGCTGGATGGTGGTATAACATGGGGGGGTGGCGCTGGAACTGCACGAGGCAGTCGAGGAGTTGTTCGCGATGATTTCATCCGCCTGGGCCATATTCGGCGCAATTGCGGAATGGAGGATGAGCGCTGCGGTCAAGACCAGTAACATGGATTTTATTGATTTCATGATAATGGACCTCTCGAGTATGGCGTGAACTCACTTACCTGTACGAAAATACCTGAATATGGCTAGAAAGTCAAAGGAAAATCGTTCGCAGGGAAAATCGCTCGAATTGGTGTCGGCAATTGACGGATGCAAACATTATTCATTGTTCCGTTCGTGGGCTCCGTGTTATACTGTAGTGGTTTTCAGGAGGTTTGCACGTGGTGGCAGTTCGGCATATTGTCTTCATCTGTCTGCTCTCTCTGCTGTTTGCGATCCCGGCTTCTGCATACCAGCAGATGGAGTTCGTGCGCGAGATCGGTGAGATGGGTGGTCAGGTGAAGCAGCGTCAATTCAACGCACCCCGCGCTCTGGCTGCTTTCGGGGACCGCCTGTACGCTGCTGATACCGACGGCCACCGGGTCGTGGTGCTGGACCAGAACGGCAATACGGTCCTGACCTGGGGCAGCAAAGGGAGCAAGCCCGGCCAGTTCAGATCGCCGGCGGGGATCGCGATCGATGAGCAGGGCCGCGTCTACATTGCGGACACCGGCAATAGCCGCGTGCAGGTCTTCGACGGGGAAGGGAAATGGCTCCGCAGTTTCGGCGCCAAAGGCGACGGGCCCCGTGAGTTCAACTCGCCCATCGGGATCGCTGTGTCGAAAGGACTGGTGTACATCGCTGATACCGGCAACAGCCGTGTTCAGGTGCTGACGGTTGACGGCATTTTCATGACTCAGATCTCGGAAAAGGTCGCGAAATCCGATATGAAGTCACCGGTAGGAGTGGCCGTGGATGTCCAGAACCGCGTCTACGTGCTCGATGCAGGTAAAAACATGGTGCGTGTGTTCGACCCTTCCGGCACGCAGGTCGTGGCATTCGGTTCCCGCGGGATCAGCATGGCAGGGTTCGATAAGCCGCAGGGCGTTGCCGTGGATGTCCGCGGGAACATCTATGTTGCGGACACGGGCAACTTCAAGGTCAAAAAGTTCGATGGCCAGGGGAACCTGGTCTGCTCAAGCGGTTCCGCGGGTGACGGCCACGGACAGTTCTATGTGGCCGCAGGGCTGACCGTCGACCCGGAGGGAAAGATCTGGGTGGTCGACGCGGGCAAGAGCACGGTCCAGGTGTTTGTAGCGGAGCGTGACGACGCGCCGATGCTCACGCCGGCGTCTCCGCTGCCGACAATGGAGTTCCTCAAGGAAATGCCCGGCGGGGCCGTGGCGATCACGTTCAACAACCGCGCATGGGGCATACTGGGTGATTCCCTCTCCACACTGGGTGTTGACGATGTCCGCACCATCGGTTCGCGGGGCAGCAAACCGGCGTTTTTCAAGAACCCCCGCGGAATTGCGGTGGACGGCCAGGGGAACTTCTGGGTCGCTGACACGGGCAACGACCGGCTTCAGAAGTTCAGCCGTGATGGGAACCTCCTGCACGTGATCGGAAAGTCCGGTAGCGGTGAGGGCGAGTTCCATTCGCCATCCGGTATCGCAGTGAGCCCGAAAGGAAATCTTTGTATCGCCGACACCGGGAACAAACGCGTGCAGGTCTTCAATGCCAGGGGTGCCTTCATCGGCAGTTTCGGAAAAAAAGGGAAGCTGGCCGGCCAAATCAATGAGATCGTGGACATTGCGGTGGATGGAGCGGAGAATCTGTATGTGGTGGACCGGGGGAATGACCGGATCGCGAAATACGACAGCGATGGGAGACTGCTCTGGGAAGCAGGAAAGACCGGCACTCAGGACGCCGAGTTCCGGGAACCTGAAAACATCGTAGTCTCTCCGGACAATGAAGTGTACGTGCTCGATGCGGGGAACGCCCGCATTCAGGTATTTGACGGCAGCGGAAGGTTCCTGAGAAAGTTCGGGAGCGAAGGCACCGTGTCCGGCAAGTTTCGGGCGCCCCTCGGGCTGGCACTGGAAGAGGGCCGGTGGCTGTACGTGGGCGACCGCGGAAACAACAGGGTGCAGGTCTTCCTGCTGAGGCACACACCGGCAGTCCCGATAGAGCTGTCTGCCCAGGCGCGCGCAAACCTGGTCCAGGTGAGCTGGAAGGGCAATATGGAGACCTATCTGGAGCAGTATAAGATCTACCGGGCTGATTCACCGACAGCGGAATTCACGCTCGTCGGCACGTCGACCACGCCATTCTATCTGGACAAGAACCTGCAGACCAACCGGTCCTTCCATTACCGTGTGAGCAGCCAGGCACAGGAAGGGAACGAAAGCGCATTGTCGGATTTCGTTTCCGCCGTCACGCCAAAGCTGGTACCCGGCGTCCCCAAACGGATCAGGGTCGAGGCTCAGGTGAAACAGATCACGATCTCGTGGCTGCCGAATCTTGAGCCCTTTATTAACCGTTACCGGGTGTACCGCACCAAACAAGTGTCCGCGGGCTTCGAGCTCCTGATCGAGACGGACAAGACCATTATTACCGACGGCCCGATCGAGGACGAGACCATCTACTATTACCAGATCACCGCCGTGGGCAAGGAGGGCGATGAAAGTCCGGCGAGCCAGGTGGTCTTCGCCTCGACGCCCAGGGCGCCGCTCGTTGTGCCGCCGCTCGCGATAACCAGGATCGAGGCAGACGAGATCTTCGCGTCGGTGTATCAATATTATGGGTCCCATACGCTCGGAAAGGTCGTGATCGCGAACAATACCGATAGAGCCTATCAGAAAGTGAAGCTGAGCCTCATGGTCAAGGATTACATGTACTCCCCCATGGAGACCGTGATCGCCGAGATAGGCGCGAAACAGCAGATCGAGGTCCTGCTGAAGCCGCTCTTCAACAATCTTGTTCTCGATGACACCGACAACACGCCGCTTCGGGGCGAAGTGGCGGTCTCCGTGTATGAAGGGGGCGAGCCCAGGACCGTGAAGAGGAGCTTCCCGCTGGTCCTCTTTGAGCGGCACGCGATGCGGTGGGACCGGAAGGCAAAGCTCGGCGCCTTCGTAACGCACAAGGCCCCCGTGGTGGCGGACTTCAGCAGGCTCGTGGTCCAAGAGTATATTGATGCTTACCCGAATGTGCCGCAATCTATCGTATATGCGAGGGGCATCTACGATGCGCTGGGTGTTCTGGGGCTCAAGTACCTTGTAGACCCCACGAGCCCGTTCATGGAGTTTTCCAATAGCGCATCGGCGGTTGACTACCTGCAGTTCCCCCGGGATACGCTCTCGAGAAAAAGTGGAGATTGCGACGACCTCTCGGTCCTGTTCGCGGCATGCATGGAGAACATCGGTATCGGGACCGCGTTCGTAAAAGTTCCGGGCCACCTGTTCGTGATGTTCAACACCGGCGTCCTTGAAAAGGACAGGATCACGCTCGGGTTCCCTGACGAACTGCTCGTGCTGCACCAGGGTATGGTCTGGATACCGGTGGAGATGACCATGGTGGGCGCCTCCTTCACCCGGGCATGGCAGAAGGGCGCGGAGGAATATCGCGACTGGTCGGCCAGGAAGAGCGTGGACATCATCAGTGTCCAGAAGGCCTGGGAAGAGTTCATGCCGGTCTTGCTCCCGAAAACAGACCTGCGCGTGAAAGTCAAACGCGACGTGATCGAGGCGGCATATAAGGACGAGCTGGAAACGCTTGGTCGTCAGCGCCTTATGAACCTTTCAGCCGGCTACCGGGAGATGCTCAAAAAGAATCCCTACGACAAGAATGCCCTTGCCCAGCTCGGCATCCTCTTTGCGGAGAACGGCCTTACTTCAGAAGCGCTCGAACAGTTCCAGAAGATGCTGGCCCATGACAAGACCAATGCCCTGGCGCTCAATAATATCGGGAACATCAGCTATCTGCAGAGCAGGTTCGACGACGCGCGCCTGGCCTATGAGGCGGCGCTCAAGGCATCTTCGGGAGAGCCGGGCATCATGGTGAATCTTGCCCGCACCCTGCTTCAGACAGGCAAAAAAGAGGATGCTAAAAAGCTTTTTCAGGACGCAGCCGCGATCGACCCGAGGGTCCTGCGGCAGTATGCGGACCTCGCGGTGAGTTTGGAGATCGTGAAATAATACCTCGATACACGATGCAGGATTGCCGTTTCCCCTCAGGGAGGAGTAATGTTGAGCAGGCTGTTAATTTTTTTTCCGATGATCGCCCTGTGCTGCACATCGGCCCTGGCCGGGGAACAGAAGGGATCGACCCTTGCGGACTGGCTCAAGGTGATCCAGAAGAAGATCGAAACGATCGTACCAAAGAAGATCCTGCCCCCGAGCGCGGGGGTCGCAAGTGAGCGGGGCGCAAAGGACGATCCTTTCGTCAAGCTTTATTGGATGGGCAAGACAGGCGACGAACTGGTGACGGAAGAAGAGCTGACGAAGTTCAAGGCCGCCGTCGAACGCGCTGTGAGGGGTGAAAGAGAAGCTGCCATCACGCGGCTGGAAAAATTTCTGGAACAGTATCCGGACAGCGCGTTGGTCCCCGATGCAAAGAAAACATTGGACCTGGTGAAGGTTGAGGCGACTGAAGAAAAAAAGCAGTAGTTAAGCAAGAAAAAAAAATGTAGAAGCGCGATGTGGCACGCTCGGACCGCACGATATCTAAAGCACAAATGAAGAATGACAATAACACTACCATCCCCTGCCGTAGTGTTTTTTCTGGATGTTTTCTTGACAATCTGCTACCCTTTATCGCATGAAAAAACAACGAACCTCCCGCACGCCCTGGTCGTTTCTTCCCACGCTCTACTTCGCCGAAGGCCTGCCCTACGTGCTGATCAATACGGTCTCGGTCATCCTGTACAAGCGTATGGGCATCGACAATGCGCACATCGCCTTTTGGACGAGCTGGCTCTATCTACCCTGGGTCCTCAAGATGTTCTGGGGGCCGGCTGTTGACGTCTATTCGACCAAGCGGAAGTGGATCCTCGGCACCCAGGCGGCGATGAGTCTCTGCATGTTCGTCATCGCCTTTTCGCTCAGGACTGAAGCGTTCTTTTTCCTGTCCCTGGCAGCGTTCTGCGCGGGCGCATTCATCTCGGCGACCTACGACATTGCCACGGACGGGTTCTACATGCTCGCGCTCTCGGAGAAGGAACAGGCCCTGTTCGTAGGGCTCCGGGCCGGTTTTTACCGGCTGGCGATGATCTTCGGCTCCGGATTTCTCGTATACGTTGCGGGCATGCTCGAAACATCGAGTGGCGATATCGCGTGGAGCTGGTCGACGGTCATGGCCGCATCCGGGTTGATCTTCGCAGGGGCGGTGGTGTATCACAAATTTTCGCTCCCGTTCCCCGCATCTGACAGCGGTGGTCCGGGGAAAGAAAAGGAAGATACCGCGTCATTTATTGAGGTTTTCAGCGCTTACTTCCGGCAGGAGAAGGTCGGCGTGATGCTGGCGTTCATCCTGTTCTATCGTCTGGGCGAAGCCATGCTCCTGAAACTGGTCTCTCCATTTCTTCTCGACGCGGCGGGTGTCGGCGGACTGGGGCTCACTACCAAAGAGGTCGGCCTTGTTTACGGCACGGTGGGCGTTCTGTGTCTGGTTTTCGGCGGGATCCTTGGAGGCTGGCTCATCTCGCGCTTCGGGTTCAGGCGCTGCGTCTGGCCCATGGTGATCGCCATGCATGTGCCGGACCTGTTCTTCGTCTACATGGCCTATGCCCAGCCCGGCATCGGCTTTGTCTATCCGCTCGTGGCGATGGAGCAATTCGGCTACGGTCTGGGGTTCACCGTGTTCACGGTCTATCTCATGTACTCGGCGCAGGGAAGATTCAAGACGTCGCACTACGCCATCTCGACGGGCATCATGGCCCTCGGCATGATGCTTCCGGGGTTCGTGAGCGGCTGGCTGCAGCAGGCGGTGGGGTACAGGATGTTCTTCGTTCTTGTGTGCGTGATGACGGTCCCCGGCATGCTGACAATCCCGTTCATACCAAAGGACAAGATGGAGAAGGGATAAATTTCTGAGGACTTATTAAATGGGATCAAAGTGATCGACAAGATTAGCTTGTTTATTCGTCCGATTTTATTCAGTTCATCCTGTCAAAAAGAGTTCCGCACTGATCGTTCAGACCTCATCGGGTATTTATCCAGATATATAAAAACAGCGGTCCGGTAATGTCTGCCGATGTAGTAGCCCGGCACATAGCCAAGAGATCCCCTACTCCTTCCAGGATCCCGACAGAACATATCCCACTAAGACGCCGAGAAGCGTGCCGATGGTCTCCCTGCCGAGGATGTTGTTAATGCCGAGGACGATCAGTAGCGGGAAGATGAAAATAACGGCCACGAACTGTATAGTCTTGGTCCCGATCACCGCATTCTGCTTGATGATGAGATAGTAGATGCCCCCCAATCCTCCTGCCATAATAAGCATGGCGATTACTGCGATCCATGTCTGGTACATTCTTTGACCTCCGCACGATGAATTGGATAACCGGGACCCTGGGTCCCCTTTCTCGTCCGCTATTATAGGTCAGGGAGAGCGCATTTGTCAAAGACATCCGTATACTTCATGGCGTCCAAAGCAGAAACATTTGCTGGTATCTTTTTTTAAAAGCAGGTAAAATGTTCATGTGGTTTCCGGTGACGTTCCCGGACACGGCTGAGACTTGTAATTATGAACGGTTAGGAGCTGGTATCAACAAGGTCCTGTACTCATTCGGTCTGATCATCGCGGCGGGGTACGCGTGGAGGTTCTTCAACCCCGGCGGGCTTGACCGCGACCGGGTGCGTCATGCGCTGAGCGTGGCGGTGTTCAATTTCTTCATTCCCGCGCTGGCCTTTGGCCTGATGGTGAGCGCCCCAAGCGACCGGAGCTTCATATCCATCCCACTGACCGGGGCAATCGTCGTCCTGGCGTCCATCGCGGCCGGATATGCGGCCTATCGGCTGCTGCCGTGGTTCAAGGATATACCTCGTCCCGCTGTCGGGATCATGATCATCTCCGCCGCGTTCGGCAACGTAATGTATCTGGGGCTTCCGGTCATCACCGAGATGCTCGGCGAGCAGTATGGCTATGTGGCGGTCCTTTACGATCTGCTCGCGTCAACACCGATCCTGCTGACGATCGGGGTGTTCATCGCCGCGCGGTATGGGAGCGGCAAGGCCGTGTCCATCGGAGCATCGCTCAAGCGCGTGTTCCTGCTCCCGCCGCTCTGGGGGGTGGCCGCGGGTATAGCAGTCCGATTCGCCGGGGTCGCAGTACCGCAGCCGGTACAGGATGCTGTCGGGCTCATGGGCAGGGCGGTGGTCCCGATCATGATCTTCACTGTGGGTCTGGCACTCGATTTCCATGATGTGAAGCGGCTTCTGATAGCCGTACCCGCGCTCGCGATCAAACTGGTGCTTGCCCCGGCCCTGGCGTGGTGGATCGGTTCGCGGCTCGGGATGACGGCCGGGGTGCTCAAGGCGACCACCATTGAGGGCGCGATGCCGGTGATGGTGCTTTCGCTCGTGATCGCCGACGAGTTCGAGCTGGATGTGCCGCTCGCGGCCGCATGCATCACGGTCTCGACCGTGGCGCTGTTCTTTACGATGCCGGTGATGATGAGGGTGTTATTGTGATGTTTGCCGCGGAGACAAGGAAGTACAGAGACGTTAAAATATCAAAATCCAAATGTCAAATGAAACGACAATGATCAACGGTTCGCTGAAATTTATTTTGTTTTCTATCTGTCCCGTATTTGAGCTTTGAACGTTGGCATTTTTTGAGGTATCGTATGGACGACAAGCACGATCATGCACACAAGCACGACGAACACTGCGGACACGGACATGATGAGCACGAGGAGCACGAGCACGGACTGGTGGAGGTCACGATCGAGCTTGAGGATGAACATATCCCGGCGCTGGATGAGGTGGCTGCAGAACTCACGAAGGAGCTGAAACAGCCCTGGGACCGCGGGGCCGTGGTGCGGCTTGCCCTGAGCGAATTTTTCTCGCGGCGGGGGAAGATCACGTAGAATCAATGCTAATTACGGATTTCAACGTGCAAAGTTCAAAATAAAGAAGCAGGATTTTGCCCTTTGCCTTTTCATTTTGCATAGTGCTCTATCACGTGAGGTCCCCATGGCCTACGCAGTCGGGAACAAACAGTATCTGATCGACATCCATGTGCACGGCGCGGGTGATTACGACACGCGGACGCGGCGGCAGGATGATATCCTCCGGATGGCAGAAATTCACGGGAATCACAGAACATCGGCAATCCTTCCAACCATCTATCCCGGCACCATCGAGGCCATGCGCGAGAACATGGCCGCGGTGCGGCGCGCCATGGATGTACAGCGCGAAGGCGCCCGGATCCTCGGTGTCCATCTTGAAGGGCCGTTCCTGAATCCCGAGCGAGCGGCCTCTATGGACGGAAAAAACTTTGTTGAGCCGTCAGTGGATACGCTCTCGCGGCTTGTCGAGGACTTCGAGGACCTCATCAAGATCATCACTATTGCCCCGGAGCTTCCGGGCGCGCTTCGCGTGATCGAGCTTTGCCGCGAAAAAGGGTTCCTTGTTCACATGGGCCACAGCGATGCGTCCTTTGAACAGGCCGAGGAGGGCAAACGCGCCGGCGCCACCGGCATCACCCACGTGTTCAACGCCATGCGCGGTTTCCACCACCGGGAACCGGGGCTTGCCGGGTTCGGGCTCATGGACGAGGACATCCATGTGGAGGTCATCGCGGACATGGCCCACCTGCACCCGCAGAGCCTCAAAATGCTTTTAGATATGAAATCGCCTGACAAGATCATCCTCATCTCGGATTCGGTCAAAGGGCCGAAGTGGGGAAGCGGCCCTATCCGGGGCGCTGGCGGCACTCTTATGGGGAGCGGCATTGCGTTGGCGGATGCGGTGAAGAACCTCATCACGCTCGGCGTGCCGCAGGAGCGGGCGATCAAGTTTGCGGCGGACAACCCGATGAAGTATCTGGGGATCGCATCAATATGATTTGAACTCTCCCATCGAAAGCTTGCACTCTCATAACTATCAAAGAGACAGGTAAGTGTTATGTCCCACAGGAAACGACATCGCCATAGTTTGCATCAAGCTGTCTTACCCGCGAGCTTGTCCCGCTTTATTCCGGGCAATCAGGTTACCCTATTACAGAACGGAGAAGCCTATTTCCCCGCCATCGAAGCGGCGTTCGACCGGGCAAGGCATGAAATTTATCTTGAAACGTATATTTACGAAAATGACGCCACCGGACATCGGATTGCGGACGCGTTGAAGCGGGCTGCCCTGCGCGGTGTAAACACCTATGTGCTGATCGACGGCTACGGGTCCAAAGACCTGCCGCGGAGCATGCTGGACCGCCTGCGGGCGGATGGTGTGAAGGCGCTCATCTACCGGCCCAAAATATCCCCCTGGACGTTTCGGCGCAAGCGTCTGCGCCGGATGCACCGGAAAATCGCGGTCGTTGACCGGGAGATCGCCTTTGTCGGGGGGATCAACATTATTGATGACAGGGAAACAACGGGCGACATGCCCCCTCGCTACGACTACGCAGTAGCCGTGGAAGGGCCGCTCGTGGACGTGATCCGCCTTTCCGCCCGACGCCTGTGGTCAACGGTGGCGTGGAATTATTTCCGCAAAGGGACGATCCGGGGGGAGGCCCTGCCTGGTTCAACCTCCACCGGGGGGCGCATGAGCGCGGCATTCCTGGTGCGGGACAATTTCCGACATCGCCGGGACATTGAAGCGGCGTATATGCGGGCGATCGAGCAGGCGGAATCCGAGATCATTCTCGCCCATGCCTACTTTTTGCCGGGACTTGATTTTCGTCATGCACTTATCAATGCGGCCGGGCGCGGCGTACGGGTGGTTTTGCTGCTGCAGGGGAGGGTGGAATATTTTCTCCAGCATTATGCCTCGCGGGCGCTCTACGGCAATCTCCTCGATGGCGGAGTTGAAATTTACGAGTACCGCAAGAGCTTCCTGCACGCTAAAGTGGCGGTGATCGACGGGCATTGGGCGACGGTGGGGTCTTCGAATATCGATCCGTACAGCCTGCTGCTTTCACGCGAAGCGAATGTTGTCGTTGACGACGAAGAATTTGGTGTGACCCTGACAACAAGCCTGAAACAGACCATGGAGACTGACGGCCGGCGGATCTTGAAGGACAACTGGAAACAGCAGCCCGCTTATTTCCGGTTCATGAGCTGGCTCAGTTATGGTTTGGTACGATTGATGACGGGAATGACCGGATATGCCCGTGGAAACAGCCGGGCCACGAACGATAGAACGCCTGAGCCGGAGGAATGACACGCACATCTTCGCGGATCTTTTGCTATAATTCAAAAAAGGTCCTGGAGAGCGGTAAATCCCGTTAGAGAACTTCTTTGTCGAACGATATGAGATTGTGGCTTTGAACCACAATCTGATGAATGATACGTACCGCCGACAGAAATCGGCGGCTTTCTCTGACGGGGTAAAATAGGCGTTCTTCTCTACAGAGCGGACAAGAGCAGAGAGGGCCGGCTCTCTCTCCTTGATCATACCCGCATCAAATTACTTTTTATCTTTAGCTCTTTTATCCCTGCAATGAAAAAGCATAAAAATATATATTTGCTCCTCAGACGGCTCGTTGGTTTCCTGATCAGTGTATTGCATGATTTCAGACGCAATCAGGGTCTCTTGCTGGCCGGCGCCATCGCCTATTATACCTTGCTTTCAATTGTGCCCCTGTCGCTCCTCGCCCTCATTGTGCTGTCACATTTTATCGAGAAGGGCCAGTTATTTTACACCTTGTCGACATATATAGGAATGATAATACCGGGCTATGCAGCTACATTGACAGAACAAGTGCAGATGTTTCTTGAACACGGCACGTCGGTCGGGAGTTTTGTCCTTCTGGCCATGCTCTTTTTCGGTTCCATAACCTTTACCGTGCTCGAAAGCGCCATGTCAGTGATATTTTTTCATCGTTTCAGAACTCAACACCGTCACTTTCTCCTGTCCCTCATTATTCCCTACGTATATATCTTTTTAATAGGCCTGGGTATCCTGCTGGTGTCGTTTATTGCGGGTGCCCTAGAGACACAGAACAGCAGGCAGTTAGTCATATTTGGATGGGGTCTCGATCTTGAGGGCACTTCATTCGTTGCGCTGTATTTGATCGGGATACTCGGTGAGGTGTTGCTGCTGACTTCCTTCTATCTGGTCATGCCCGCGGTGCGCATCACGTTCCGGCACGCTCTGCTGGGGGGGACGATCGCGACGATTTTATGGGAGATCACCCGCCGTGTGTTGGTCTGGTATTACTCAGTCCTCTCTGCGGTAAATGTTATCTACGGTTCTTTTGCTACTTCAGTGGTGGCCCTGCTCAGTTTGGAAGCGATAGCTGTTATTATTTTACTGGGAGCCCAGATCATTGCAGAACTTGAGCGCAGAAAAGCTTAATGTCACCCGTTCCCGTTGCACAGCGGTAGTTCGAGAGGGTTATCGGTCATATCTGGATGCGTGAAATAATCCAACTGCTTCATCCCAACCCCGGGGTTTTCTGATATAATTGATCCATAAAACGACCGGCTCCTGATGAGGTCGAACATTCTTTCAAAGGAGGTTTTTCCATGAGATCCGCAGCGTATGTATTTATGATTACCGCTTTACTGGTACTGGCCGGCTCCGCTTCGGCCGAACAGATCGTGGTCCAGATGAACATGATCAGCGATCAGGGGGTGGGGGCCTCGATCGGGACCGTCACCCTGACGGACACGCCTCAAGGGCTCAAGCTCGCTCCGGCCCTCAGCGGATTGACACCCGGCAACCACGGGTTTCATATCCATGAGAAGCCCGAGTGCGCGGCCGGGCTGAAGGACGGCAAGCCGGCGCCGGGGATTGCAGCCGGGGGCCACTACGACCCTGCAAGCATGGGCAAACATGAAGGCCCCGCCGGCAAGGGCCATCTGGGCGACCTGCCCGTTCTGACAGTCGGGGCCGACGGCAAGGCGATGGAAACGGTGGTCGCGCCGCGCCTGAAGACCGATGATGTGAAAGGCCGTTCACTCATGATCCATGCAGGGGGAGACAACTACGCCGACGTTCCGGAAAAACTCGGGGGTGGCGGAGGCAGGATTGCCTGCGGTGTAATAAAATAGCTGGCAGCAATACGGTAATTGAGGATGCCCTTCGCGCAAGCGGGGGGCTTTTTTTTGTATGCGGCAGGCACAAGGAGCATATCGCGACAAGGGAATGTCCTGCCTTTTGAAAAGGGCGGGTAGAGGGAGCATGATGAAAAACCGGCAGATTGCAAGATTTTCACTGAAATCGAAGAACTGCCGGAGTTCAAGGACGAGAACGCGGAACGAAATACTGGAATCAGGCCGCGGGGTCAAAACGCGTAAAGTGATCCTTTGACCTTCCGGGAGGGTGAATGTCAATTCCGGAGTCTGGCCAGACAGGTTTCCTGGATACCTCAAACCTTGCATTCCAACAAAAAAGGGCATCAGCCCTTATGCTAATGCCTTGCTAACGAATAAGCCGCCCGCACATGCGTCATGGATCATTAAGCGTACGCCTTATGCCGGAAGTTCACGTTCTTATGGACGTACGCTCTTTTGCCTGCTTACACGGCTTCGGGTATGGCTTTTCTCCCCTCCATGTACGGTGCCCTGCCCTTGTCAATGGCGGAAACGAACTTGTCCCGCGTGTTCGTGGCGATCCGCTTAAGGTCTCCTCTGACCTCCTTTCCTGATTTCGACACCAGCAGGAGCGCAACGCCTGCCCCGATGATGCCGCTCGCCAGGATCGGCGCCATGCGCGAACGCTCCTTTTTATGCATGAAATTCTCGACCCTTTCCGTTCCTTCGTCATACGTTTCCTTGCCGGCCTTCGCGGCTCTGGCAACAACCTCCCTGCCTTCTTCGTAGAGATCCCTGCCCTCATATATGACTTCGGCAACCTGGTCCCGCGCGTTCGCTGCGAACCGTTTCAGATCTTTCCTGATTTCCCTTCCCGTTTTTGGCGCCAGCAGGAGCATTATACCTGCACCTACTGCACTGCCCATCACTGCCGGCAACAGGATGGAATATTTTCTATTTGTGGATTCCTCTTTCATGACCATCACCTCTTTCTTGTATCCATCTTCTCAGACAGGTTGTAACTCCCGTTCTTCACGTCTGCTTTCTACCAGTGTACTACGCAGCATGCTTCCTTTCTAAATGAACTATCTGCTTAAAGTATATCACCTGCCTTGACCGGTTGTTGGAAAAAAGGATAATGAATCAAGATGTCAATGATACATGATAAAAGACGGATACAGACGGCAGTAATGGTCATGATTGCTACTTAGGTGGTATCGTGGCGTAAAAACCCAACGTCTTTGATAGGCTCACATTTAAACATGCTGAGCTTTAACGAAATCAAGAGGACTATGAGGGGCTATTGAGAAGGGCTATTGGGAGTTGACTATTACCCCCTGATTGGTTAATATACGACTGCAAAAGCGCAGCGAAATTTCAAATGACAACGCTCAAAGTTCAAAAGAAATTCATATGTCAAAAAGTAAAATATCTGTCTTCCCCTTGATTTTTGTCATTCGATATTGATCTGATCTATGGTTTCTGAACTTTGAACAGATTGTGTAAGGAGTCTTCATGACCCATCCCCATACCATGAAAGCGCCCCATGGCCACGGCCATCCCGGCGGCGAAAAAAAATACCTCCCACGGCTGATCGCCTGGGAGGTGACCCGCAGCTGTGTCCTGAACTGCGTTCACTGCCGCGCCGCGGCCAGGTACGGCCCCTACCCGGGCGAGCTCTCGACCGAGGACGCGTACAAGTTCCTCGATGACGTCAAGTCCTTCAGCGACCCCATCATCATCCTGACAGGCGGCGAACCCATGATGCGCGCCGACATCTACGATATCGCCAAGCACGGGACCAAGCTCGGTCTACGCATGGTCATGGCCCCCTGCGGCCTTTTGGTGACCGAGGAGCTGGCTCAGAAGATGAAGGACTCCGGCATCATGCGCGTGTCGCTCTCGATCGACGGCCTGACCGCGGAGCAGCACAATAATTTCCGGCGGGTGGAAGGCGCGTTCGAGAGCGTGATGAAGGCCATCGAGAACTTCAAGAAGGTCGGCATGGAGTTCCAGGTGAACACCACCATCACGAAACATAATGTGAAGGACCTGCCGAAGCTCCTCGAGATGGTGATCGGACTGGGCGCAGTTGCGTACCATCCGTTCCTGCTCGTACCTACGGGCCGCGGCAAGGATCTGATCGACCAGGAGATCCCGCCCGCGGAATACGAGAGCACGCTCAAGTGGTTCTACGAGATGCGCGACAAGGTGCCGATCCAGTTCAAGCCCACCTGCGCTCCGCATTACTACCGCATATTCCGCCAGGGAGAAAAAGAGAAAGGCAAGACAGTCACTCCTGAGTCCCACGGGTTCGACGCCATGACCAAGGGCTGCATGGGCGGCCAGAGCTTCGCCTTTGTTTCCCACGTGGGCAAGGTGCAGATCTGCGGGTTTCTCGAAGAAGAGGCAGGGGACATCACCAAGGAGCCTTTCTCGAAAATCTGGAACGAGTCGACGCTCTTCAAGGAGATGCGCGACCTCGACCATTACCATGGCAAGTGCGGCATCTGCGAGTACCGCAAGGTTTGCGGCGGGTGCCGCGCGCGGGCATTCGCGATCTCGGGCGACTATCTTGCCGCCGAGCCGTTCTGTACGTATGAGCCGGTGAAGGCGAAGGCAAAGTAAGGACAATAGAGATCAACAATGGGGATGAGGAATATATCATCCCCTTTTTATTTTGCTCTTTCATCACTACCCCCCTCACTCCGCCCTCTCCCCGGGGGGGCGAGGGAGCTTAATAACTTCCTCTCCCTAAGGGGAGAGGATTGAGGTGAGGGGAGCATCCTCCCCTGAGAGGGTGAAAAAGAGAATCCAACTTTTCTAAAAGTATGCTATAAATGAAATAGAAGCGGATGTCATTTTGGGAGGCAAGCCATGAAGAAGATACTTATAGCGATCGATGATTCACCGAATGCAACCAAGGCCGTCGAGTACGTGGCACAGCAGTTCGCCGGGGCCGCGGACCTTGAGGTGGGGCTGGTGCACGTGCTGCCGAACCTGCCAGCCATATTCTGGGACGAAGGCCACATCCTGTCGGAGGAAGAGAAGCACGACCGGAAAAAGGTCGTGGACAAGTGGATCGCCGACAGGAAGGTCAAGATGGCGCCGGCGTTCAAGAAGGCCATTGATATGCTGACCGGCAAAGGCATGAAGCCCCAGCAAATTACGACGAAGTCACTCTCCGATTCAACGGATGTGGCTGAGAGCATTCTCGAAGAAGCAAAGGACGGCGGCTATCTGACGATCGTGGTGGGCCGGCGCAGCATCACCTCGGGAAAACACCCGCTGATCGGCAGCGTCTCGAGCAAGATCGTTGCCCAGGGGAGCGGCGTGGCGGTCACCATTGTTGAGTAAGCGGAGCAGGGGATGATGGCCGGTTGAACAATGATTAAGAGCGGCACAATATCGTGCATGGTTCTTTCCGCAAGGTACCCCGTCAGTTAATCGGCATGCCCCTTTTTTCTTCTGAATCTTGTCGGTCAATTCCACACTACGTTTTAACGCTGAGCAGAAGTTTATTCCATGAACATATCGCCGGAACTATCGCATGATGAATTGCGCTCCCTAGCAGCGAATGTGGCAAGGCTTTCAACGCTGCTCACCCGGGAGCGCGAAGGCCTTCCCGCAGCCTATCTCAAGGACGAGGGACTTCGAAAAGCATACCGGGCCTATTTTCTGCCATCAAACCTCTCCAAGATCCACAGACCGCTTCAGGAGCTGTACCTTCATCCCCGGGACCTGTTCGCAAAAGCAAAGCTCCGGGTCCTCGACATCGGCGCCGGTCCAGGCACCGCCTCGCTCGGTGTACTGACTTTTTTCTCACAGCAGGAACGGAAGCCGCAACTTGAGTTCACGGCTATTGATCAGGTGGCGGGTAATTTGAAGATGGCCGAGGAGCTTTTTTTGTCCGCCAGAACAACGCATCCGCACGAGGCGTCATTGAAAACGATCCAGTCAGACATCGGAGGGCTGGAAAATATTTTGCATGGACATTTTGACGTGATCATACTGTCGAATGTCATGAACGAGCTGTTTGCCCGCGACGAAGCAAGGACCGGGAAGCGCGTGGGTATGTTGCACGACATCTTGAATAAGGCCCTCGCTGACGACGGCAGCTGCATTATCATTGAGCCGGCTCTTCGGGAAACCTCGCGCGAGATGCTCGAGGTCCGGGACGGCATCCTGGAGCATGGCTTTCACCTCTATTCCCCGTGTCTCTTCAGCAAGAAGTGTCCCGCGCTGGTGAACCCCAAAGACTGGTGCCATGAAGACATCCCCTGGGACCCGCCCACGCTCGTGAAAGAGATCGACAAACTCACGGGGCTCCGCAAAGACTCCCTCAAGTTCTCCTATCTGGTACTGCGCAAGGACCGACTCTCTTTATCGGATGTCTGCGGCCCGAATAGCTTTCGGGTGGTGAGTGAGCCGCTGGTCTCGAAGGGGAAGATCGAGTACTATCTGTGCGGCGCCGGTGAACGAAAGCTCGCCATGCGGCAGGATAAGGACGCAACCCCGGGAAACGAACCCTTCGGGTCCATGCAGCGGGGAAGCCTCGTCAGCTTTGAGCGGCTGATTGATAAGGGAAAGCGGTTCAAAATTGGGAAAGACACAGCAGTGTCTTGCGTAGGCTAGTCCAGATTCCCAGGGTTAGTAACTGAAAAATAAAATTCTTCTCAAAACGGTAAGAAATTTTCTCGCAATGGCCAAGAAGAGGGCCATACTGAGACGTACCCTGCTGTTGCCATAACGCGGGCATAAACTAAGCTCGCAAAGAAAGGCTATAGCGTTTGTTTTTTTTTAAACCAAGACTTAAGGATTTTCTTGGCGTCCTTTGCGGCTTTGCGAGAGGCGCCTTTTATTTTTTGTTTGATAGTTCCGGTTTGCCAAGGTTAGGGTAGTTGGTGCTTGCTTCTCGCCCGCTTTTACCGTATGATTCCGTTCCTATGAGCAGATACCGGCCACCACAAACACCAGGTTCCAGGTACATCACGCCTGAAGGCAAGAAGCGACTGACCGATGAGTTCGAGTTTCTGTGGCGGGAAAAACGGCCGGAGGTGACAGCGGCGCTTGCCGCTGCTGCGGCCGAGGGCGACCGGTCCGAGAACGCGGAGTACATTTATCGCAAGAAGCAGCTGCGCGAGATCGATGCCCGTATCCACCATCTCAAGGACCGGCTGGAGCATATCATTGTTGTCGACAGCGCGCCGACCGATCCGTTAAGAGTGTTCTTCGGCGCCTGGGTGCGGCTGGAGGATGAAGAGGGGAATATCAGCGAATACCGCATCGTGGGTCCCGACGAGTTCGATGCCGCGAAGAACCTGATCAGCATGGACGCGCCCATGGCCAGGGCGCTGATGAAGAAGGCCGAGGGCGATGATGTGACGGTCAAGCGGCCGAAGGGCGAGATGG
>Ga0210377_10000626_pt1 | contig 33674 bp, 26 predicted proteins | sample PLM4_65_b1redo_FD_155480 | JGI IMG/M metagenome (GOLD analysis project Ga0210377, IMG submission 155480) | Groundwater sediment microbial communities from an aquifer in East River, Colorado, USA - PLM4_65_b1 redo | ecosystem: Environmental > Terrestrial > Soil > Riparian zone | place: USA: East... | reverse complement strand
GTAAAGCGAAGAAGTCGCCTTTTTTGCTCCAGGCGTAATGTAATACAAGTAGTGGCGCGATCAGGTAGATGAGTTGGTGCAGGCGTTTCCAGGTTTTGCCGAGACGTTTTTTCCAAATATCAAAGGAGGTAAATGCAAGTGGAGTAAGCAGGAGGAAACCTGTGGCACCGACAAGGATGTATGGTTTCTCGAAAACAGTTTGCACGATGGTACTCCACGCGAGACCGTAATCAAGATGCACAAAGATCAACACATGGATGGTCGCGTACATGAATGTGTACAGTCCCAGTGCGCGACGGCGCTTGAGCAGTTCGCTCCATCTAAAGAGCGTATTGAGCGGCGTACACGCAAGGGAGAGCACAAGCAGCGTGATGGCATGCCGACCCGTACGCTGTTCCAACGCCTGGATCGGATTAGCAGTGAGGTTGTGCGTGAAGAACTGAAAGATCAGGATCACAAGGGCAGACCATGCATAGATGTGCATGGCGATTTGAAGAGGCGTATAGCGTTTAAAAAAAGATTTCATAAATTCTCATAGGGCGTTGCGAGTGCTTCGACAGACCTGGCACAAACTTTGCAAGCAGAAACCTACTAAAAGGATGATTCCAAATCCATGCCATCGTAAAGATAAGCGACTTGATCACCGTATCCATTGAACATCAAGGTCGGGCGGGGAGAGAATTCCCCGATCCGCCGTTCGGATACCTGTGACCAGCGCGGATGCGGTTGATTTGGGTTTACGTTGGAATAGAAACCATATTCCTTCCGATTGATCCTTTTCCAAAATGTGCCGGGGTGTGTATCAACCAGTTCAATTTTGACAATAGACTTGATGGATTTGAATCCATACTTCCACGGCACAACCAAACGAATGGGCGCACCATTCGGGGTGGGTAATGACTGGCCATATAAGCCAGTTGCCAAAATCGTCAAATCATGCATAGCCTCATCAAGACGCAAACCTTCTTGATAGGGCCAGGGATAGAGATGACTCCCCTCACGCGGGAATTGTTTCGTATCCATGAGAGTTTCAAAGCGCACAAATTTCGCATCTGAAGTCGGTTCAACTTCTTTCAAAAGGCTGGCGAGCGGAAAACCCAGCCATGGAATGACCATGCTCCAGGCTTCCACACACCGCAGACGATAAATGCGTTCTTCCTGTGGAAATTTTTTGAGCAAATCTTCAATGGCATATGTCTTTGGCTTGTTGACCAACCCATATACCTCGACCGTCCACGGGCGGCTTTTGAAGTCCTTTGAAAGCTTATTAACCGCTGCTTTGTTCTCGCTAAATTCACAGAAATTATTGTAATGTGTAATATCCTCGAATGAATTGGCAGGGTCGTCGAACTCGTCTTTTTTCACAGGAAAAGCAGTCGCTGTTGCCTTTGGTGCACATGCAGCCAATAGCGCGGACCCGGTCACCAGCCCGGCAGTTTTGAGAAACTCGCGCCTTGAGAGATAAAGAGAGTACGGCGTGATCTCAGATGATTTCACAGGGATGGATTTATATTTGTTGGTCATCTCTAGACATGCAGTATGCATTAATAGTTTGTGTTTAGATCCATGCCTTTATAAAGCTCTGCAACTTCTTCCACATATCCATTGAACATCAAAGTTGGGCGACGGCTGAATTCACCGATACGACGTTCAGAGGATTGCGACCAGCGCGGGTGTGAACGCTCAGGATTCACGTTCGAATAAAAACCATATTCATCGGGTCCGATCATGCTCCAAAGTGTATCAGGCTGTTCCGCAATCAATTCTATCTTGACAATGGATTTAATAGACTTGAATCCGTATTTCCATGGCACAACGAGTCGAATGGGCGCGCCGTTCGAGTTCGGCATCGGTTGACCATATACACCGGTGGCAAGCAGAGTGAGATCATGCATGGCTTCATCGAGTCGCAGACCTTCCTGATAGGGCCACGGGTAGAACGGACTCTTTTGCCCGGGCATTTCCTCGGGTCGAAACACAGTTTCAAAACGCACGTATTTCGCAGCAGAGGTTGGTTCCACTTCCTTCAACAAACTCGCCAGCGTGAACCCATTCCATGGAATGACCATGCTCCACGCTTCTACACACCGCAAACGATAAATGCGTTCTTCCTGTGTGAACTTGCTCAACAAGTCTTCGATGCCAAACTTCCTGGGCTTATTGACCAAACCAGTTACTTCAACCGTCCACGGACTGGGGTTGAAATCTTTGGCAAGCGCCGCCACACCTTCCTTATCGGTGGTGAACTCATAGTAATTATTGTAGTGGGTGATATCTTCAAAGGAATTTGCAGGATCGTCCAACTCGTCCATTTTACCGGAGGGGACGACAGGCGCTTCCATCTCAGGGACGGCTGCTTCTGCTACTGATGGCGCGCACGCCGCTAATAACGCGGACCCGGCAACGAGACCTGCGGCTTTCATAAAATCACGCCGCGAAAGATATTGCGAATATGGCGTGATCTCAGATGATTTGACGGGCACGGATTTATATTTGTTATTCATAATTTCTCCAATTTAGAATTAGCCAGCTTACTGGCTAATTTACGGAAGCAAGCTTCCTGAGTCCAGAGTTCATTCATAAGCTTCAGCCAATAAAGCCTCGATGTTCTGTTCAGTCTCTTTATAGTTACCTTCGCCAATGTGGATGTAGCGAATATGTCCCTGTTTGTCGATAAGATATAACGCGGGCCAGTAATGATTCTTGTAAGCCTGCCAGGTTGCGCCATCGTTATCTTGTGCCATAGCATATTGAATATCATTTTGCGCAATGGCAGTTTTCAAATTCTCAAGATCCTGTTCATAAGAAAACTCGGGGAAATGATTACCAATGATCACGAGACCAGCATCCTTATATTTGCTGTGCCATTCTTTCAGGGATGGCATCACGTTCCTGCAGTTAATACATCCAAACGTCCACATTTCGACGATGACAACTTTGCCGCGTAAATTTGCAAGGCGGAGCGGCGCATCCACATTCAGCCAGGTATCGTTCATTAGTTCGGGAGCAGGTCCCAGGTCCGGTAAAGAAGCGAGTTTTGACATGGCAGAGTCCGTTTGTGGCGCACATCCAAAAAGTATTAAGGCAATCAATCCAAATAGGTATCTTTTCAAAGTCAGTCTCCTGATGCTGTTATTCTAAGGAAACTTCCTTACGAAAAGATTATGGAATGATGAAGAGATTCTAAGGATTTTGTTTATGGGATGTAGAAAGTGAATTGTGTGCCTTTGCCGATCTCGCTATCGACCTTAATATCGCCCCCATGTGCCTGCACGATGCCGCGCGCGATGGCAAGCCCCAGACCTGCGCCGCCCGTGCTACGATTGCGGGATTTTTCACCGCGATAAAAACGTTCAAAGATGTGTGGGAGGTCATCAGCGCGGATGCCTGCGCCCGTGTCACTGACGGTTACTTCCACACCCTGAGTTGTACGCCGCACCCAAACACTGACACGTCCGTTGTTCGATGTGTGACGCAATGAATTACTGATGAGATTATTCAGCACGCGCCCGATGGCTTGCGTATCCATTAGCACCGGGTCAACATCGGAATCAACATTGCCTTCCAATTTGACTTCTTGTTGCTTTGCCAGTTCGGTAAAACTTTCCAGCGTATCTGAGACAAGATCACCCAACGAGGCTTTGGCACGATGAAGCGGAAAACCGCCCGCATCGAGTTGCGCCATTTGAAAGAGATCATCAATCAAAGCCGAGAGTGAACGCACATCGCGTTGCGCCGTGTTTAGATAGCGTTTTACTGTTTCAGGGTCTTCGACGACTCCATCTGACAACGCTTCAAGGATCGCACGCATGGACGTGAGCGGCGTCTGCAGATCATGGCTGACCCACGCAATGAGATCACGCCGCAGACTTTCAAGCTCGCGTTGTTTTTGATCGGCGGCTTGCAATTGCTCTGCCATTTGGTTGAAGGTTGCCGCCAGCCCGGCGACTTCATCACGTCCCTGAACTGGGACGCGTGTTTGCAGATCGCCTTCAGCTAATTTCTCAGCCGCACTTTTGAGCAGTTGAATACGCTCTGTCACTGTGGTTGAAAGAAAATAACCCAGCACCATCGCAATGCCACTGGCAAAGACCAGCAAAATAACGGCAAGCAAAAGATCATGGTCACTGGCAAACATCATACGTGCCGAGAACCAAACATTGAGAAAAGTGAGAATGCTCGCGAGGGCATATCCACCTAACAGAGTCCAACGTAACGTGGGCGAGAAATTGATCCAGCCCAGGCGATAGGCAATGTATCCGGCTAGGGCTGAAACCAGGGCTGTGCCGCCCAAATACAAAGCCATCAATCCAAGTTCTTTTAATGGCGGCAACATCACCAGGAAAAATATTCCCAGCGAGATAACGATGATCAATAGAATGCCCATCACGAGGCGGACAGGCATGGATGTTTGGAAAATGGTTGTTTTCATAAAAACTCTTTAAACACAAAGGGCACTACGGGCACAAAGTTGTTTAGCTTACAGGCTTTATTTCCTTCGTGACCTTTGTGTCACTTCGATCAACTCAGTACAAGCCTTTGTGGTAAAAAATTACGGCTCGAATTTGTATCCAACGCCCCAGACCGTTAACAAACGCGTGGGCTTCGATGCATCCTCTTCGATCTTTTCGCGCAACCTGCGCACATGCACGGTCACAGTACCGGGGTCAATGTATTGCGCGCCGCCCCATATACGTTCCAATAATTGTTCGCGCGTGAAAACCTGTTTGGGATGCCGCGCCAACAAATACAACATATCGAATTCTTTGGCCGTCAACTCGATCGAAGATTCTTTTACTATGACCACGCGACTCTTCGGATCGATGGATAAATTATTGAATGACAAGCTGCGGTCATTCTCAGCCTCACCCTGTTCCCGTCCGAGTCGCCGCATTACCGCCCGAACCCGACTCACCAACTCCTGCGGGCTGAACGGCTTGACGACGTAATCATCCGCGCCCATCTCGAGCCCAGCGATACGGTCGATCTCTTCGCGACGCGCCGTCAGCATGATGATCGGCACATCGGAACGGTCACGCAGCCAGCGGGTAAGGGCAAGACCGTCCACTTCGGGGAGCATCAAGTCCAGGATCACGAAGTCCGGTATTTGTTTTTCGAGGATGTTCAACGCCTGTCTGCCATCTAGCGCGATCAGCACATTGTAGCCCGCACGCTTGAGATACAAGCTCACAACTTCTGCAATGCTGGCCTCATCTTCGACAACAAGGATCGTTTTGTTAGTCATGGGTTGAAATCATACTCCAATGTGATATGGAATGGTGTGGGTGTTCAGAATTTTGTAAGATTTTCACGCCCCATAAGAACAACAGTTTGCTAGCCGCCAACCGCGTGTTCATCATAAATGATCACACGATTACGTCCGGTATTTTTTGCGACATACATCGCCATATCCGCGGCGCGCATGAGCGCCTCTTTGGTGGTGCCGTGGGCAGGATACCAGGCTATACCCATGGAAATGGTGGTGGTCAAATTAAAGCGCCCATAAGGAATGTTCAACGCATTGATGGTCGCGTGCAGATCTTCTGCCCGCTCACTGGTTTTTTCAATGCCGATGTTGGGCATCACCAGCACAAATTCTTCGCCGCCATAACGACAAACAAAATCGCCCTGGCGGCTCTTGCGCATGACGGTCTCTGCCAAAGTCTTTAGTACGACGTCACCCGCTTCATGTCCGTAGGTATCGTTAACATCCTTGAAGTAATCCAGGTCCATCATGATCACACACAATGGATATGACTCACGGGTGGCACGCGCCAATTCACGTTCCAAAGTCTCTTCCAAATAACGACGGTTGAACAGATTCGTTAGTGCATCGCGAATGGCTTGTTCACGCAACTGACTTTGCAGCACACCGATCTCGATCAATTGGGTCTGTAACCTGTCCATGGCACGGCGCAGATCCTTCTCCACTTCCTTGCGGTCGGTAATATCCCGGAAGACCATCAAGCGTCCATTCATTCTGTGGTTGTCGTCATATAACGAAGTGATCCGCAGATCTAAATAGCTGGACTGCTTCCTGGCAATCTTTAGCTCAGTGCGAGTTTCAACCCCGTTCAATAACTGATCAACATTTTGCTCCCACTGTTTCAAGATCACAGCCGCATTCTGACCGAGGTACGAGGCCGGCTCATTTTCGAGAATATTCCGCATGGCAGGGTTGATATCCACAATACGCCCATGTTCATCCAATACCAAAACGCCGTCGCTCATGCTTTCGATCAGGTGTCCGCGTGCAACCGGGACCAGGTCCATGAATTGATGACGGAATATGGCATAGGCATACAGAATGGTGGATACGCAAAATGAAATTGGCGCCAGGTCCAGATCGGCAAGTTCTGTGTAATTCGTCTGCGTAAAGATACTGGCGGCAAATGGAATTATGGAACCAACCATGATGATAAGGTATTGTCGCTTAAAGAATGGATTTGCCCGCAAAAACCCCACCACCAAAATAAAGAAAGCCAGCAGAATGATCGCATAGGAATAATATGTACTTACCCAAAACCCAAAACCGCGTTCGATGCGCAAAACCATAAGTCCATCCACCCACTGCAGATCGATCCGATCAAATACCAGGCGGATATCAGACCATACTGTAACGATCATTGCAAACGGCTGAATACCCAGTAGAACGAAATTGCGGGCAGTCAGCCAGTCTTCATGATGGGTAATTTCCAATATAAAGATCAGGAACAACGTTGGAACGCCAAGCACCCCGAAATACATGATCTTCATCCAAAAGATCTTATCGTCCAACCCCACCACCGACCAGTTCATGGCATAGGCGCCGCTCCATATAAAGGTGCTCAACAACACGCCGCCCAACGCCACAGAGCCGGGGACATCGCGCCGTAAAATAATGATTGACGTAATAAGGGCTGTAAGCGCAGAGACGATCAACACCACAGCGTAGGGATGAAATTGAAAAGTCATAATAACCAATACACCCTGAGCATCAACAGAATGTGGCTTATTTTAATGCACACTTTCCAGATAATAGTTTGCAGGTTTATCAAGTTTCAATATTTGTATAGCTTAATCCAGGTAAAAACAAACACCGTCACTCACCCCGATCCAACTGTTTTAGGTAAAGGACAGGCTCTTTGAAAAACAAAGAGCCTGTTGTTTTAAATTTTTCGGCTTATTCCTTACCGAACGATTCAAGCGCATCGTCCTGGCTAGCATACATGGGAATGTTCTGTAGAAACCCAGTGATACCCAGAACATTATAGATTTGCGGCGGGGCGCTACATAACTTCAAGTGGGCAACCTTGAAACGATCCTCTTTGGGTGTATACATCTGGTACAACTTTTGAATTGCACGAATGCCCGCGCTGGTGATCGTATCAAGATCACCCATATCCATTAAAAGATAACGTGCGCCGCCTTCATACGCATTCCGCGCAGCTTCAAGCAACTGCTCCTCACTTTGCCCGTCCAGCCACCCACGGATGGAGAAAACTGTCACAGGCACAGCGGCTTGCCGTTGTTCAGTCGTGATTTTCAAGTCACTGTTCATATACTTCTCCTCATATTGAATTTAGTTTGAAAGTTCTACACCGTTCTCATAAACAGCTATGCAAGTCTTACTTTATCTGCGTCCACGAACCCGCGGCTGCCAGTGGAAGCCTTCACATTGATGCGTTTGCCTTTCACACCGATCTTGGCTTTGGCGCCACCCACAGGTTCCACCACCGTCAGGCGCGCGCCTGCTTTTTCCGTTGACATCACTATAGCAGCCGTGGCAGATTTATATATTCTCGTCCCAGCCGCCTTCACAACCACCTGGACTTTCACAGGCTCGGGCGGAGGCGCGGGAACTACAGGCGTTTCACTCACCGGACTTGGTGTTGACTCTGTTGCTGGAGCAGGGGTTGGGGACGAAGAGACAGGCGCCTCATTTACTCGACTTGGGGCTGGTTCCGCTACTGGAGCCGGAGTCGTGCCGGTAACTTTTTCCAAATACCAGGCAGCGGCAAAACCTTCCTGTCCCTGCGCCGTGCGTACACGAACCCATTGACCATTTATACCAAGCTTTGATTCAGCATTGGCTTCGGTCAGTGCAAGTTCCGTGCCAGCTGGAACATTCACCACCAAATTCGCCATGCTGGAGGTATCTGTACTTGAACGAACATTGAGTCCCCAGGTAACTTCAGCCATGACGCGGGCACGCGGTCCGCTTCCGAGTGATGTACCAGTTGTCGGCGTAGAAGGAGGCGTGTTCGTCGTCGGCGTGGAGGTTGTAGGAGTGGAGATCGTCCCGCCAGCGGTGGAGCATTGATAAATAAGTATCTGTTGAATGGAGCGTTGAAGTGGGTTACCACGGCTGTAACGCGCCATCAATAAATCCTCTTTGGCGGTGCCGGGTTGATAAGGATAGGGGTCAAGCATCAGATAATCATTCCCCTTGCGCGCATAGACCATCACATAATGCCATTGCAAACCGGGCGCAGGCGAGCTATCCACGCGCACTACCACGGGTTGACCCGCTGCAAGTGCGGCATCGATCTTAGCAAGCGGCGCGTCGGTATTCTCGCAGAAGATCTGTTCCTTGAGCGTAATCTGCGGATGCACCTTGCTGACCACGTCCCAGCGAATACCCGAACTGACAAATCCATTGGCGGCTTTGAGTTTTTCGTTGAGTGTTTTGGGAGTTTCGCTGTAACCATGTCCGCTGACAAGCATGGCAACACTGGTCAACGCGCAACCATACATGCCAAGCGTATCACCGGGATCACCAAAGCCGAGCAGATCGTTCTTCCATTGCGGGTCTTGCTGTGACAAATAGACAAGTTGAAATGCCATGGTTCCTCCAATTGGTTGGTGACAACTATGGTCTGATTATACTCTCGGATGAAAGACGAAAGAAGTTTATTCCTTTCCCCAAACCAAATACCCTTTCGACAAAAACTTCTTCTGCAAATTGATCCTATATCCCTTTTGCGTCAGCGCCTCGGCGGCTGCGGCAAACCATTGCTTCGCCCCGTACGTTTTCATGGCGATAGTCTCTTTCGCAGACAGCTTCCAATTTTCAAAGAAATCATAGATCGACTCGCCCGGCACTACGTGATGAATTAAGTTCTTGGGCAGGATAGTTTGAAACTCATCCACATCAAACCCCAAACGAAAGTTGGTGCTAAAGACTAAAGCTTCAAAGTCCCATGCTCCACTTTCCATTTTTCTAACCAGATTCGCACACCAAATACTTCCAAAGGGATTCGAGGTCCCCTCGATCATGAGTCCGCCAGGGAGAACGTAGTGCGCAAGTCTTTCATAAGCAGGCGCGAAATCCTTTTCTTCATATTGACGCAAAACGTTGAAGGCACGGATCAAACGGACTCGCTCGCCATCTTTCAACGGCAGATTGAAGCCGCCCAAACGGAAAAAAGTTTTTTCATCTACAAATGGCTGGGCAGCCTCAACTCTTTCCTTATCAATTTCAACACCGAGAATTTTCAGATCTGGATTCACACGCCGGAAACGCGTGGCGCTTTCGAGCGTGGTACGTGCGTCAAAGCCGTAGCCGAGGTCAACGAACATCGAATCAACGAACAGGTTATCGGTCCGCGTGAGAAGCGAAGGCTCATAGAGCAGGATAAAGTTATCGACTCGGCGCAAGCGATTCGAAGCGGTCTTCCCACGGGTGAGTTGTCCCTCTGGTTTTTTGGAAGCACGAGAATACGACATATACATATTTTAAATCAAAAGGGCGACCATTGCTGGTCGCCCTTGACTGACTAGTCTGCCGCAGTAGCGGTAGTATCTGAAACTTCGGGCCACACCACCTGTGGACCTCCAACTTCAGTGTTGCCAATATCATTGAAACGTCCCTGCACAAAGCCTGTGCCAGCGGGGATCAACTTACCGATGATCACATTCTCTTTCAAGCCGAAGAGCGGGTCGGTGGTGGAACCGATCGCCGCGCCTGCCAACACCTTGATGGTGTGTTGGAAGGAGGAAGCCGACAGGAATGAGTCGGTGCTGAGGGATGCTTTGGTCACACCGAGCAAGACCTCTGAGAACTTGGAAGGCTGTTTGCCTTCCGCCAAAAGCGCTTCGTTGATCTTGCGCATCTCAAGGCGGTCAACCGAATCACCTGGCAGATATTTCGTATCGCCTGGGCGAACCACCTGAACCTTGCTCAACATCTTGCGCGTGATGACTTCAAAGTGTTTGTCGTGAATGTTCTGACCTTGTGAGCGATACACTTTTTGCACTTCGGTCATCAGGTACATCTGACAGGCTTCGCGGCCTTGGATCTTCAACACGCGGTGCGGGTTGAGCGAACCTTCGGTCAACGGTGTGCCCGCTTCCACTTTTTCGTTGTTCTTGACGAGCAAACGAGAAGTGTTGGGGATATCGTACGTGGTGGACTCTTTCTGATCGTAGGAGACGATCACCTTGCGGTCCTTTTTCTCCACACGGACACGCCCACCGTGCTGGGCGACGATCTTTGCGTCGTCCAAAGTTGCCAGCACCTCACCAACTTTGACTTCCACCTCATCCTTGACCGCAAACTTCCAGTCTTCGGGCAGGCTGTATTCATCGCTGACGAGTTCGCTGTGTTCGATGGTCACTTCACGGATATCGGCATATTTTTCCGATTGGTTGATATGCAGGGTACCGCTGATCTCTGCGACAACGGCTTCACCCTTTGGCATTTTGCGCGCTTCGAAAATTTCTTCCACGCGGGGGAGACCCGTTGTAATATCGGCGCTGGTAGCAGCGACACCACCGGTGTGGAAGGTACGCAGGGTCAACTGGGTACCAGGCTCACCAATGGATTGCGCAGCGACAATACCGACAGCTGATCCAAGCTCGACCATGTTACCGCGTGCCAGATCCAGACCATAGCACTTGGAACAAATACCATGCTGTAATTCGCAGGTTAGCGGTGAGCGAACTTTAATTTCTGACAAACCGGTAGCCGCGAGCTTGCGTGCCAAATCCTGTTTGATTATGTCATTGTATTCACCGATCACTTCGCCAGTTTTGGGGTCGATCACGGTCTCAGCCAACAAACGGCTGAAAAGGCGGCTGCTCATCGCCTGACCAGCAACATCATCTTTTCTGCGAATATAGACGCCATCATGCGTACCGCAATCGTGCTCGTTGATGATGATGTCCTGTGCAATATCCACAAGACGGCGGGTGAGGTAACCGGCATCTGCTGTACGCAGAGCGGTATCTGCCAGACCTTTACGGGCGCCGTGTGTTGAAATGAAGTATTCCTGCGCAGTCAAACCTTCTCGAAAGTTGGAACGGATCGGCATCGGGATGATACGCCCGGAGGGATCAGCCATCAAACCACGCATACCCGCCAACTGCGAAATGGTGGAGAAACCACCCTTGGTCGCGCCGGAGGATGCCATGGTCGAGAGATTGCCGTCTGGGTCCATGTATTTCTTGACGGCATCGCCTACTTTTTCTGTGGTTGCCTGCCAGACTTCAATTTCGCGTTCGTTCTTTTCCTGCTCGGTCAAAAGACCGCGGCGGAAATCGCGTTGGACCAATTCAACAGCTTTGAGTGCCTCTTCAATAATGGCCTTGCGTTCCGGCGGGATGGTGATATCAGCAACCGCAAGTGTGATGCCGGAGCGCGTTGCGTATTCAAAACCGATGGCCTTGACCTTGTCTGCAACGTCGGTGGTTTTTTCCTGTCCACACAGTTCGTAGACTTCAGCGATCAAATCTTTCACGCCGCCTTTATCCAGTTTCTCGTTAACAAATTGAACTTCGGGAGGCAGAACACGATTGAAGAGCACACGACCAACTGTTGTATCGATCACGCGTGTTACCGATTCGGGCAGGCGATCACCCTTTTCGTCATACCAGGTCTTTGCGCTTATTTTGACCTCAGAGTGGACTTCCACCTGATCCAGCGCGTATGCCATTTCCACTTCATCAAAATTGGAGAAGGCGCGTCCATCACCCTTATGATTGGCTTTCTGCTTCATGGTCAGGTAATACACACCCAACACCATATCCTTGGACGGGGAAATGATCGGTTCGCCGTCAGCAGGCTTGAGCAGGTTCTTTGAAGCAAGCATGAGAGTACGCGCTTCGTTCACTGCCTTTTGTGACAAAGGAACGTGCACAGCCATTTGGTCACCGTCAAAGTCTGCGTTGAACGCGGTGGTCACCAACGGATGCAATTGAATGGCAGAACCTTCAATGAGGATCGGTTCAAACGCCTGAATACCCAAACGATGCAGGGTCGGCGCACGATTTAACAACACGGGGCGTTCGCCGATCACGCCTTCCAACGCTTCCCAAACTTCGGGACGATTGCGTTCGATCAAACGACGCGCACCCTTCACGTTGGCAGCATAGTTGCCCTGCACAAGGCGGGCGATCACGAACGGACGATATAACTCAAGCGCCATGCTCTTTGGCAGACCGCACTGGTTCAACTTCAACTGCGGACCCACCACGATCACGGAACGACCGGAGTAATCCACGCGCTTACCGAGCAGGTTGCGGCGGAAACGACCCTTCTTGCCTTTGAGCATATCGCTCAAGGATTTAAGTTCGCGGCGTCCACGGCGGGAAAGTGCCTTGCCACGCTGTGAATTGTCGATGAGGCTGTCAACAGCTTCCTGCAACATACGCTTCTCATTGCGGATGATGACATCCGGCGCGCCGAGTTCGAGCAATCTCTTCAAACGGTTATTACGGTTGATCACACGGCGATATAAATCGTTAAGATCAGATGTTGCGAAGCGGCCACCATCCAACTGCACCATCGGACGCAGGTCTGGAGGGATAACCGGAAGGATCGTGAGGATCATCCATTCAGGGCGATTGCCGGAACGGCGGAAAGCTTCCACGACCTTCAAGCGGGTGGTGGCTTTCTTGCGCTTCTGCTTGGACTTGGTAGTCTTGACTTCGTGCCAGAGTTCTTCAGAGAGCTTATCCAGATCAAGACGTTCGAGAATGTCATAGAACGCTTCGGCACCCATATCAGCGCGGAAGACTTGTCCCCAGCGCTGCTTGAGCTCACGATAACGAATTTCGCTGATGAAAGTGAAGGGACGCAGTTCCAATAATTCATCGCGTTGGCGGGAGGTATTGTTGGATGAAACGGTTGCCTGACTCTCCAATTGGGAGCGCAGGGCTTCCATCTTCATATCCGCATCGGCTTTGACACGCCCAGCTTCCATCTTGAGTTCTTCAAGTTCCTTGGCGCGCTGGTCTTTTAGTTCGCCTTCAACAGTTTCGAGATTCTTCTGAACGATCTTCTGAACCTGGGTTAGGTGCTTGGCGGCAACCTTATCACCAGCATCGATGATCTTTTCGCCAGTCAATTCAAAGACGACTGCCTTCTTGGCAGCTTCGCCCATTTGACCCTGAAGCAACTTCTCAAGTTTCTGACCTTCTTTGATAACAGGGTCAAGCTTTTCGGCGATGACTTCATCATAACCTTGTTCAAGGCTGGCGCGTTTCTGATTGATATCGGTGATGGTATGATCACGTTTGGTTTTGACTTCAGCGATCTTGGAATTGATCTCGGTCGCTTGTTCGCGCTCGGAAACAGAGATTTCATCCTCAATACGCTTGAGAGCTTTGTTGCGGGCTTCTTCATCTACATAAGTAACGATGTACTGTGCGAAGTAAAGCACGCGGTCAAGGTTACGGCGCGAGATATCGAGCAGCATGCCCAAATAAGACGGGATGCGGCGCGTATACCAAATATGTGCAACGGGTGTCGCAAGGTTGATGTGGCCCATGCGTTCACGTCGCACTGCAGCGCGGGTTACTTCCACGCCGCACTTATCGCAGACGATGCCTTTATAACGGGGGTTCTTGTATTTACCACAATAGCATTGCCAGTCACGCTGGGGTCCAAAAATGGCTTCACAAAACAAGCCATCCTTTTCAGGTCGTAAGCGGCGGTAATTGATGGTTTCCGGTTTGAGCACTTCCCCATACGACCAGGACATGATGGTCTGAGGTGATGCCAAACTGATACGGAGTGCGGTCAGTCCCTTGGTTTCCACTGGATCCTCTCCTTCAAAAGAAAAAAAATATTCACTACGAGTAAATCTCTGCATAGCAGGGTTTGGCGTATGCTAGAGACAAACAAAAGCAAACGCTTTTAGAGTTTTCTCTAAAGCGCTTGCGATGTAGAACTCGTTGTATTTCATCCAACAGATGAATTATACGCAGAACAAAATGAAAGTCAAGGAATCTTCGTCTGAATCTCGTTGGAATCGACGATTTTAGGTCAATAAACTCTTCGCAAAAGCCAAAAATCCTTGCACATCCTTGAAATTCGTGACCATTCCCACGGAAATGCGTACCGCCCCGCTGGATTTTCCATCAATGCACTTGCGGAAGTCGTCGATCGAAAGACGCTCTTCGTGCGTGGGCTGGGTAAAGCAAACATCCAGTTCCACGCGGGAGATCTGAAGCGCCACCTCCCCCGCACCCGGATTACAGAAGCATCCTGTGCGCAGCGAAATGTTTACTTGATTTGCCTGCTCTTCTATAAAGCGATGATCGAAAGCCTTGTCATCTTTATCATAAAAATTGACAGTGACTGCTCCGCCTCTTCCTTCGCCGGAGGTTGGTCCATATACCCGAACCAGCGGCACCCCGTTGCTGTGTTTCAGCTGAGTCAAATTACTCAATAACCAGCCTGTCAACGCATGGACGCGTTCATGGATCGCATCATAACCAATGGACTCGATATGCTTGAGTCCTATTTCAACTGCCGGGATGTTCAGATAATCAATCGTTCCATCTTCAAATGCAGATGCGCCATCTGCCATGTAATATTTATCGCCCTGCACTGATGCGACTGTAATCGTGCCACCCGCAAACCACGGACGATGCAACTTCGCCAAGGCTTCTTTGCGTGCGATCAACACGCCCAGCCCGGTTGGATAACCAAACATTTTATAAAATGAGATCGGCACAAAATCTGGCTTGACTTCACTTAAATCCAGTTGACTCGTTGGGACAAATGCCGCTGCATCAAGAATGACATCCCAGCCATGTTGGTGTGCTTCTTCGATCCATTCAAGTGGATGTTTAACAGAGGAGAAATTCGATTGAGCGGGAAAAGCAAAAAGGTTGTGTCCGCTTTTCGAAGGCTGGGACAGTTCGCGGCTGAGTTGCGAAGCGTCCACACGCATATCCGGCAACGCCACCGGGATATATGTCACATCCGCGCCGCGTGCATGCGCGAATTCACGAATCCCATTCACGGAGTTGTGATTGTCAAACGTCAAAAGATAACGCCCATTTGAAAATGGATACGATTCACCGATCAATTTCAATGCGCCGCTGGCGTTATTCGTGAAGATGGCAAGGTACTCATCGGGATCAGCGTTGAAGAATTTCAACACATATTCGCGTGCATGTTCAACGAGGCGCGTCGCAGCCTGCGATGTGGGATTGCTTGAATGTGGATTGCCAAAGACATGCTCGGCAAGCAAACGACTATGGCGGCGCAATTGCGATTCGGCATATAACCCACCGCCGGTGTAGTCAAGGTAAATATGACCACCCGCATCAAGGCGGGCATACTCAGTGGCGCGCAGATCATCAATGATATGTGTAGTTGGGTAAGCTGGATAGGATTTTAGAAAAGCAACAAAATCAGGATCAGGTTTGGTCATGATAGACTCCTGCGCTAATTTAACCACAGATATGATTACACATACAACCGCTTATAATATCCTTATGCCTCGTATTTGCATTGTACCGCGTGTGGAAGGTCTCGCTGGCGTTGCATCCTTTCGACTGAAATTCGAAAACGGACTGCGCACCCGCGGCGTGGATGTGACCAACGACCTCGCGCAACCAGCAGATGTTGTTCTCGTTCTCGCCGGGACGAAGAACCTGCTGCCGTTATGGAGAGCACATCGTCGCGGACAGCGAATCGTGCAGCGCCTCGACGGGGTCAACTGGGTACATCGCGTGCGCTGGGCGGGATTGCGTTATACCATTCGCGCGATCTATGGCAACGCAAACCTTTCTTTTATTCGCAAACGTTTAGCAGACCAGGTGATCTATCAGAGTAACTTTATAAAAAACTGGTGGGAGGACTGGTATAAGCCAGCGCGTGTGCCTGCCACTGTGATTTTGAATGGCGCCGACTTGGATCAGTACACACCTCATGGTTTACATGAACGTCCTTCTGGTCATTACCGAATACTCATTGTAGAAGGAAGCATGGCTGGCGCACAGAATTCCGGGCTGTATAGTGCCGTTGAGCTTGCGAATCTCCTTTCACATAAACACAAGATCGAACTGATGATCGTTGGTCGAGTCGACAAACACACCCAGAATAAATTAAAGGATCAAACTGCTTTCCGCATCAAATTCATGAATACGATCCCACGCGAACAAATTCCGTGGATGATGCGTTCGTCACATCTTTTATTTTCTGCGGAAGTGAATCCGCCCTGCCCCAACTCTGTCATCGAAGCTCTGGCTTGCGGACTCCCCGTCATCGGCTTTGACACCGGCTCGCTCTCCGAGATCGTACAAGGCGATGCAGGTAGGCTCGTCCCTTATGGCGCGAATCAATGGAAATTAGAAAAGCCGGATGTTCACGCACTCGCTGATGTAGCGGGGGATGTTTTACAAAACAATGACCAGTATCGAACATCAGCGCGTAAACAGGCTGAGACTGCACTGGGATTGGATAAGATGGTAGATGAATATTTGAAGGTGTTATTAGGTTAATCCGTTGGTTGAGTAGTCCCTTTGCCTATCAAAGTATAAATGAAAACAAAAACACTCGTCACAGTTTTACTTCTTGCCATCATCTCGGTTTCTTGTGCAAAAGCAGTTACAGTCGCTCCAACGAAACCACCTATTCCATCTATAACACCTAGAGTTCCATCGACTCCCACATCATCGGATTTTCCTAATGCCAAACTTGAGTGCATCCATGCCGAAAGAGTGCAGGGTTCACCTATGTTAGACAGCACTCTTGTAACCATCGAGGGGAATTCCAACAATATTGAGTTATGGGATCTCGAAGCCGATATTAAAATAGCTCTAGGGCAGGTGGTAATCTTATCTGGGGTTATTTCGAATTACCAAAAGGTCGCTTATATTGACGCTGATAAACATGAAGTAAAAATAGTTTCTCCAAAAGGTGAGATGCTTTCTACTATTCCTGCAACCGAAAATTGGGTGGAAATCCTTGATTGGCCTGATAGAGAGCATTTATTAATCGGCAATATGCCGTATCGCCCAAATGGAGGAGGTTGGGATCCGCCATCTTCCACAATTTCTCTTGATATTAGAAGTGGCAAGAATATTGAATTCTTGCCAAAATATCCTAATATCTACGATTACCAAATGGGTCCACCAGATCTTGGTTATTATTCATATTCTGTAGCTGCATATGACCCTTCATTAACCCGTGTTGTTTATCCAGCAGTAACATCTGATCTTGAATATATGGTTTTATTAGATATCCTTGAACATCAGGAGATAACCCGTTTTCACATACCATTCCCGTTTAGCGACATACGATGGAATAAAGATGGAACATTTTTCATCATCAGCCTTCCTCCTCTTTACAAAGATTTTTATGGGAATATATATAAAAATGTGTCAGACGACCTACCGTATGTTGGCGGGAACGAATTATTTCTTGTTAGTAGAAACGGGGAAATTAAACGTCTAACGTATTTATCGACCAAATATGCGATAAATGAATATTCTTTTTCCTGGTCTTCCAACAACGAATACGTCGCATTTTGGTTGACAATAGGCACTGATAATCCCGAATGGCAGTTGGCAATCTTAAAAATCAAAACCGGCGAATTAACAAGTTATTGTATCGATGATAATGATGAAGGCTCACTGCCAATTGTTTGGGCATCGGACAGCAATCAACTTATCAGCACTATCTCCAAAAAAGATTACGTAAACCAAGAATTAATACTAATTGACGCCCAAAAGAACAGGTCTACAATATTGTCATTAGAAAATCGAATTGTAATAGGTTGGCTCGATAACATTCATTGAAATTTTCTTTTGCAAGTCCAATAAAGCGTAACGATCATATACTTTTTTTCATAGCCACACATCTAGTAGGCAAAACTACCCAATACACATTGGAAAAGGAGCATTATGCCCAACGAAGAAATTATCACATTTCTAAAAAAACATCTACAAGCCATTCAAGAGAATGACACCCAAACTTACAACGAAACCACCGCAGACGACTTAACCCTCTACGAATGGTGGATCACCCCGCATCGCATCGACGGACTCCCCTTCCATGAATTCATGATGACCTCTAACGCTGAGCGCGGGACAGTTTTCGGCGCGGAAGTCAATGGGAAAACCACAACGAGATTCGATCTGTCGAATTTACATATCCAAAATTATGGCGAGACCGCGATTGCCAGCTACACTCTGCTCATTAGCACGGCTTCAGCTGAAGGCGTGAAAGTAGCATCGCACAATGAAAGCCGCGTAATAGTAAAACAAGGCGGCGCGTGGAAAGTTGTCCATGTGCACAAATCGCCCGCCTGGCAGGCTCCGCATATTCCATCATGATGAATCAAACGTCACTGCGCAGTTATAATTTTCTGTGGCTGAGTCAGGTGCTCCTGGTTCTGGTCACCCTTTCGTTCCAGCTTCCCATCATTCAAAATGACTACTGGTGGTGTGTACGTGTGGGACAGGAAACTTTGTTGAACGGCACTGTCCCTACCACTGAGACCTTCAGTTGGAGTCAGGCGGGCGATCCCATCATTTATCAACCCTGGCTGGCTTGCGTGGGTCTCTGGCTGGCGCATGACCTGGGTGGCGCGCCACTGACGTATCTACTACGCGGCATATTGCTCGGTGTGACGTATGCACTGTTATGGTTCATCGCCAAACAGGAATCGGGGCCGCGCACGGCAACCATTTTGATCTTCATCATGGGGCTGGCATCCAGTAGTAACTGGGGCATGCGCACACAATTGTTTGCCTTTCCATTATTTGCCTTGTGGCTCTATTGTCTCTTTAACTGGCAAAAAGGAGATAATCGCATGCTTTGGATTCTGCCGGTAAGCATGGTGCTTTGGGCAAATCTGCATGGCTCCTTTCTCCTGGCATTCCTGCTTGTCGGCGCAGCATTTGTTTTTGGTGCCGGACAGCGAAAACCATTGTTGATCGCGATCATCTTTATTCTGGCTGGCACTCTAATTACCCCGCTTGGTTTAGATACCTGGCGTCAGGTCATCTTCAATCTCACATCCCCAACCGATCAACTCTTTAGCGTCGAATGGTCTCCCCCGCAAAATGTGGGCTGGCAGGCAAACATCTTCTTCGCCTGGGTGCTTGCCCTGGCACCACTCGCAGCGTTTTCAACAAACAAACTCTCCGCTTTTGAATGGGTACTGTTTCTCGGTTTAGGCTGGCTGGCATTTTCAGGTACTCGCTATATAATCTGGTTTTTATTTGTGCTTGCCATCATAACCGCCAAACTGCTGGCTGGCATTCCCAATAACAAATTAGATGCAACTACAAAGATTTCCTTCCCTGTATTTAATTATGCACTTGCTGGCTTGTTCATCTTATTACCTCTGTTTAGTTTGCCGGGTATCAGGGAAAAATGGTGGTTCACAGCGCCGCCAGTTTATGCGACTTCAACACCTTTTAAAGCCGTGGAATGGTTGGCAGCTCACCCGGAACTACCTCAACCATTATGGAACGATATTGCATTCGGAAGTTACTTGACTTTCGCATTGCCAGAACGCCCACCTTCTGTGGATACTCGTTTCTTCCCTTACCCTCCTGCGCAAATGAAGGAATATCAAGAAATCAGTCTAACTGGGTTTGCATGGGAATCGGTTTTTAAGCGTGATGGCATAAACCTGCTGCTTTTATCCGTCGTAGATCAACCACGTTTAATCAAAGCCGTTGAAACATCAGATCAATGGTGTGAACAATATCGCGACGAAACTGCTGTTATCTTCTCACGGTGTGTCCTAGTGCCATGAAATCTTTCTCCGGCAAACTCGCACTACAGCAACGCGTACTTCCCACATATCGCGCGCCTTTTTTTGACCTGCTCGCCTCCACCTGTGACAGTGGGATGAGTCTATTCACGGGTTTGCCGCGTCCAGTGGAGAGTATCGCAACGGCAAGACAATTACAGATCGCAAACTACAAATTAGGAGAGAATGTTCATTTATTTAGCGGTACATTCTATTTATGCTATCAGCGCGGATTAATGAACTGGCTCAAAGAATGGAATCCCGATGCACTCATCGTGGAAGCTAATCCACGTTATCTTTCCACATCATCCGCTGTGAGGTGGATGCATCAACAGCATAAGCCTGTCATCGGTTGGGGGCTGGGATCACCGCCTCTTTCTGGACCTTTGGCTGGATTCCGTCAAACACGCCGACTCTCATTCCTGACTCAATTCGACGCCATGCTCGCCTACAGCCAACGCGGCGCGGACGAATACGCCGCACTCGGTTTTCCACGCGAGAAGATATTCGTCGCCCATAACTCAGTCTCACCAGCACCATCTCACCCACTACCACCTCGACGTTCGACTTTTGACGTTCGACCTATAATCCTCTTCGTCGGTCGCCTTCAAGCCCGCAAACGGCTCGACTTGTTATTCCGCGCCTGTGCGCAAATCGAAGCGAAGCCGCGACTCGTCATCATCGGTGATGGACCGGAACGCGCCACACTTGAATCGCTTGCCAAAGAAATCTACCCGAGCGCAGAATTTATCGGGGCAAAGCATGGGGTTGAGCTAAAGCCTTATTTTGAAGAAGCAGACATCTTCGTCCTGCCCGGAACCGGCGGACTCGCCGTCCAGGAGGCGATGAGTTACGGGCTTCCGGTAATCGTCGCACAAGGGGATGGCACTCAGGATGATCTGGTCAGAAAAGAGAATGGCTGGCAAATTCCGCCCGCTACGCGTGATTTCGATGCGCTTGTTTCCACAATGAAAGACGCGCTATCCGATGTAGCGCGTCTAAGAAGGATGGGAGCTAAGTCTTATCGAATCGTCAAAGAAGAGATCAATATCGAAAAGATGGTTGAGGCTTTTTTAACCGCATTGAATTCACTAACTTGAAAACGACTTTACCGCTTCATCCAAATCATGATAAATGAGCAGGTTCTGCATGAAGCCGGTGATATTCAATACATAATAAATCTGGGGATTTGGACAAAGCAGTTTAAAGTATGGCGACTTATACGGCTCGGCACCATGCTGGCGAATGATCTCCATATCGGCAGGCGGCGTAAATAGTTTGAAAATATTTTGGATCGCGCGCAGACCCGCGCTGGAAAGCACATCCAAACCCGATAGATCAAGCAAGAGATGACTTGCTCCATCTTCACGCACCTGACGAGCATGATCAAGCAATTGAGGTTCCGTACTGCCATGCAGATGACCGTTCAAATGCAAAATGGTCACCACGATCTCCCCTTGAACCTGCGATGTAGTAATGGACAGTTCGCTCATTTAAACTCCTTTTCTATTATTGCAAAAAGAAATATCTAAGAACCATATAAGCAACGAATGCGATTGGCCCAACAATCGAAAACGCTGAATAGCAACCAACAAATCCACCAACAAAAAATTTTGATATCTTCATTAAATTTATTTCAGTGAAGGCTGTCGTCGCTACAAGCTCTTTACTAAGAGTTCCAATAACAAGTCTTGCAATAAACACACCAAACATGAACAGAAAAATGATGGAAATCCAGCTATATCCAACCAAATCAATCACTACTGATAATATGGATAAGGCTCGGTTATATATTAATAACCCAGACACAGTACCACCTAACATCACCAAAATCAATATTGACTTTGCAATATAAGATTTCATCCTGTACCTCCGGGGTGTTACTACTATACATTTTTTGACTGCAAAATTCAAGACTTGCTATCTTTCCACGTTCACCCACATTTGCGTGCCGTCAGTTGTGATTTCTATCCAGCCGCTTTCATCGGTGCGCAATAACGAATAATCCTTTAAGGCTTTGAGCACTTCACCATCTGGCATGCCATTTTCATCTGCCGCGTCAACGCTCAAGATAACCAACTCAGGATTTAAGTTTAAGAACCATTCATCCGGGTTCGATGCGGCATAACCTGCATCTGCCAGCGACAACACACTTACCGGTCCAATACTCGCGCCATTGCGCAACTCTTCCAGCGCTTCAAAACTCATGCCAACCGGCAACAATGCCCGAAAATTCTTATACTCGATCAATAACACCGCGCCACGCGGACCCACCGTCAACACCTTCAACGTACCGCCGTCGCCCAGATCCAAAACCTGTCCCACTTCGGCATTCGTCACAGAAATTTGTTTTGTGGTCAGATACTCTTTCAACACCAGCGACGAAAATGAAGCCTGTTCATTACCGCTCCACAACACGGCATCCGGCGGGTAGCGCTCCAACACACGCGGCAACGCGGCAACCTGCTCTTCTTCCGTCGCGGCGATCACGAGCCAATCCAGTCTGCGATCAAAAGCAGAAACACGCCTGCCCAGTTCATCCGCCAAGATCGTTACACTCGTCCCGCCATTGATCAACACACTCTTCCCGCCCGGCGTTTGGATGAGCACCGCATCTGCAGAATCAACATCCAAAAACGTGACATGCAAGAGACGGTCGGGGAGCGAAGCCGCCGCGCGCCACACCAACACCAAACCAATGATCAGGATGACAAGCACGCTTCCGATGCCGACCGAACCTGTCTTCTGCCCGAGGGAACGCATCCCCTCTTTGAAACTGGACCAGCTAAACGTCACAGCCAGAAGCGCGGCGTAAAACAGGATCACGAACCAGACGGAGAAGTCGCCCAGGAACAGAGTCCCATGCGGCACGCGGTCAAAGATCTCCACGATACGAATCGTATACACCACAAAGGGATACGTGATCCACGCCACGAGCTGCCCCAACAACATCCACATATGGCTCAGCAACACCGACAGACCACCGAGGATCATCACCGCCGGTTGCGCCGGCAGAATGAACGGATTAGCAATAAATGAAACCAGTGAGATGCGTTGGAAGTGATACGCCATGATCGGAATTGTAGTCAATTGCGCGGCGAGTGTGAGGAGCACAAATTCAGAAAAGAGCTCTGCAAATTTTTCAGCCGCTGATGTTGGGAAATATTTCGTGATGATGTGATTTGCAAATTCAGAAAACGGTGTGGCATAAAGGATGAGGCCCAGCGTAGCGAAGAACGAAAGTTGAAAGCCCACATCCCAAACATACAATGGATTCCAAACGCACATGATAGCTGCGACTGCAAGTAATGTGTTGAGCGCAACCTGACGACGACCAACCTGCTTTGCAAACAACGCGAGGCTTCCCATCACCGCCGCGCGGACAACTGCCGCATCCGCACCGACAAGCACTGTATACAGGGCAATTCCCAATATCGCAACGATTGCGCCGCGCCGATCACCTAAAAAACGGCTAAAGAACGCGAAGAAAATTCCGGCGATGATGCTGATATTGAAGCCCGAAATGGCAATGATATGCGCTGTGCCTGTATTCTTAAAGGCTTGCTGTAATTCTTGCGTAAGCCCTGTATCCACGCCCAGTAAAATACCCGCCAATAAAGAAGACTCTGGGTCGGGGAACATGCGATAAATGTTATCGAGTGATTTTTGTTTGAAAGAATACAGCGCCGCAATGATTGAATAGCCACCCTTCTCTGGTAACACCGTCACTTCGGCATTGGTCATGTACGCGTGGATATTCTTTGCCGCGAGATAATCGCGATAAGAGAAGTCTTCGTTCTCAGGTGGGGTTTTCAATTTACCGCGCAAACGCAGGACATCCCCATACTGAAATATTTGGTTATTGGGAACCCGCACGAGGATCAAACTATCTTTGATCGGTAATTCGCTATCGCCAGTATCCACGGCACTGACTTTCAAGCGCAGGTTGGTGTAACTATCGCGGTAATCAGGTGGTTCGACGAGTGTCCCGGTGACGAGCAGGTCATAATCGCGGTCGTTATAAAAGGCAATGTGGAAGGCATCAAAATCAGGAACGGATATTTGATAACGCGCCGCACCGAGGGCAAGAGCAATGAAAAGGATGAAAGAGAAAGGCTGAAGGAGAAAGGAGAAAGAGGAAAGTCGAAAGATGCGTGCGAGGATGGCAAGAACAAGGAAAGCAAGAGCAAGCCCCGTCCAAATCCAAATAGAAACAGAGAGCAAGCTTCCCAAAATGATCCCCGCAAGGAAGACAAGCGAAATCCACATCAGCGGAGGCTGAGTGAACAGTCGTTCGCGCAAAGATGTAGGAGGATTCGCCGCCTGCATAGATGTCTTTTATCATAGCATGGAATTGATGAGGTGGGATACAATTTTCATCGCCCTATCATCCACTAATCTTCGCTAATCCCCGCGAATATAAAAGATTAGTGAAGATTGGCGTAGATTAGCGGACTCTCTTATGCCCTCACCCAAACTCATCCTCGTTACTGGCGCAACTGGCTACGTTGGCGGACGTCTCGTGCCGCGCCTGCTGGAAGCTGGTTACCGCGTACGCGTCCTCGTCCGTGACCCTGCGCGCCTGCAGGGACGTTCATGGTTGAGCAAAGTGGAAGTCGTCAGCGGCGATGCGTTAATACCAGAGACATTAACACACGCGTTGAAAGATGTCGGCATCGCTTATTACCTCATCCACGGCAAACAGGGCGGCAGGGACAATGCCGACCGTGACCTCATCGTTGCCCGCAACTTCGCCGATGCCGCCAGCGAAGCCAAGATCGAGAAGATCATTTACCTTGGCGAATTGGTTGACCCAACCACCAATCTTTCACCCTATCTGCGTGCCCGCCATGAGACCGGTTATATCCTGCGCTACAGCAGCGTGCCGGTGACTGAGTTTCGCGCTGGTATGATCGTCGGTTCCGGGTCAGCGCTCTTTGAAATGATCCGTTATCTGAGTGAACGCGAGCCGCTGCTCGTTTGTCCCGCCTGGTTCTTCTCTCAGGCACAACCTATTGCCATTCGTGACGTGATGTCCTATTTGATTGCCGCACTTGACTCTCCCGATAGCGTCGGCAGACTCATCGAAATTGGCGGACCCACTCGTCTCACGTACGCTGAGATGTTGCTGGAATATGCCAAAGAGCGCAACCTCAAACGCTATCTGATCCGCACGCCCTTTAACACACCGCGCCTCTCTGCTTATTGGGTGCATATGATTACGCCCATTCATTGGCGCGTCGTGTTGCCGTTGATCGAGGGGTTACGTGCCAGCCTCATCGTTAGGGATGAAGCGGCGAAAAAACTTTTCCCACAAATCAAACCCATCAATTTCCAAACTGCTGTCCGCCTCGCGCTCGGTCGCATCCAACGCGATAACGTGGAAACCAGTTGGTCAGATGCGCTGGTCACTGTGGCTGGCGATATTAAACCCTATACCTTCATCGTGGAAGATGGCATGTATATCGAAACGCGTCAGGTGTTGCTTGATCTCACACCTGAGACGGTTTATCGCGCCTACACGGGTATTGGCGGTGCGCGCGGCTGGCTCTACATGGATTGGTCATGGGCAATGCGCGGTTGGCTAGACAAAGCTGTTGGCGGCGTTGGCTTGCGGCGTGGGCGGCGTCATCCCGATGAAGTGCGCACCGGCGAGTCGCTTGATTTCTGGCGCGTCGAGGAAGTGGAGCCAAATCATCTTTTGCGTCTGCGCGCTGAAATGAAATTACCCGGCAAAGCCTGGCTCGAATTTAAATCTGATCCGCAGGAAGGCAAAACGCTATTCACCGTCACCGCATATTTTGCGCCGCACGGTCTCTTCGGTTTTCTGTATTGGTATGCCATGTGGATTCCCCATCGTTTCATCTTTGATGGACTAACCAGACGTCTCGCCTCCCGTGCCCGCGTCCTAGCCCATTCTTATGGCTAAACTCATCCTCGTCACCGGCGCAACCGGATATATTGCCAGCCGCCTCATTCCAAGATTGCTGGACTCCGGCTACCGCATCCGTTGTCTGGCACGCGATCCGCTTCGCCTCAAAGGTCGGAGCTGGTTCAATCAAGTAGACATTTTCCAAGCTGACGTAACAACTCCTGAATCATTAGCCCGAGCCTTTGATGGCATTGATACGGCATATTATTTGATCCACAACATGTCCGCTGGGCATGGTTATACAAAGATCGAGCTGGATGGCGCGCGCAATTTTGCATCCGCCGCTGAAACAGCGGGTGCACAACACATTATATATCTCGGCGGGCTTGCCGACCCTGAACAACACATCGCGCCGCATATGCGTTCACGCATCGAGACCGGGAAGGTTTTACGAGAAGGCAAAGTCCCTGTCACAGAATTTCGCGCGGGTGTTATCACCGGCTCGGGCAGCATCTCATTCGAAATGATCCGCTTCATGACCGAGCTATTTCCCATCGTGCCCGGTCCCATGTGGATGAAGAACAGATCCCAACCGATCGCCGTTCAAAATGTGATCGATTACCTCTTCGCCGCACTGACCAACCCCAACGGACGCGGAGGCGTCTTCGAGATTGGCGGACCTAACATCACCGTCTACGGCGACCTAATGTTACGTTATGCCCGCGCCCGCAGACTCAAGCGCAAAATGTTTTTACTCCCCGGTATTCCCATCAGCCTCATGGCATTCGGCGTGGGGCTAATGACGCCCGTGCCCTATCCCATCGCCTATGCATTGATCGGCGGTTTATCGGCGGATAGCATCGTCAAATATCCTGAAGCCTTGATAGTATTTCCCGAAGTCAAGCTCATCGACTTTGATTCCGCAACACAGAAGGCTCTCAAAATAACGCATCCTGATCATATTGAACGCGTATGGGTGGATGGCTACTCAGGGAACAAATCCCTCAAACACGAAGGCTGTTTTATTGACCATCGCGAGTTGAAGATCAACGCCTCACTTGAAAATGTTTTTAAGGCGCTTGAACATATCGCCAGCAAACGAAACTGGCAGATTGAGATCAATGAAGGAAATACGCGCATCCTAGTCCATGACCAAGATCAGCGTTTTGGAAAATACTGGGTGGAATGGCGCGCGGCTCCAGGTTCGCTCACTGGCAAGTTCGCTGACCTGACCTATCTCTCGCAAACAATTTTCTTTTCCCCAAATGGTCTGCCAGGCTTTATCTATTGGTATTTCTCCATGTCATTTCATAAAGTAAAACTTGGCTACCTCATTAAGAATACTGCGCGCCAAATCGCAGGTTGACGTCCTTGCGCTCACGGCATACAATACAAACAATTAAATAACGATCAGCAAGCGGCGAAGCTGGTGTAATTCCAGCACTGTCGCGCAACTGTGAATTAGCTTTTAGCAGTTAGCTGTTAGCAATTAGCCGTCAGGCTAAGCGCTAATCGCTGAACGCTGAATGATAATGAGTCAGGTCGCCCGCTCTGGTCGGTTCGCCACACTCTCGCGAAAAGGAGGTGGATGACGGCCACTCGGATTGCCTCTCCAACCTCCCCAGCCTTGCTGGGGATTTTCATTTGCGGTAAAGCGACACGCTTCGCGATGTCGCACTACCCATGTTGCGACATGAATGTCGCGCCACAAACACTCAGGAGAATAAAATGTTACGCAAGACCTTACTAATCACCCTATTGATCGTTTTATTGACGGCGTGCGCGCCTCAAGCCACACCGACAACTGCTCCCGTTGCGACAGAAATCGTCGTGACTGAAGCCCCTGCTACCGAAGTTGTTGAAACAGCACCGGTCGTTGTCACGCTGACCCTGACCGATGGACTCGGTCGAGAAGTACAACTCAATGAACCTGCGCAACACATCGTTTCACTGGCGCCGTCCAACACAGAAATCTTATTCGCGATCGGGGCAGGCCCACAGGTGGTCGGACGCGATGAGTTTTCCGATTACCCCGAAGAAGCCAAATCGATCGCTAGTGTCGGCGGTTCGATGGGACAATATTCCGCCGAAGCCATTGTCGCTTTGAAGCCTGACCTTGTCCTTGCCGCCGAGATCAACACACCCGAACTCGTGAAGCAACTTGAAGATCTGGGATTGACCGTTTACTATTTGAAGAATCCACTGACGCTCGAAGAGATGTACGTCAATCTTGGAATTGTCGGTCAACTTACCGGACATGATGTGACCGAACTGGCTGACTCGCTCAAAGCCCGCGTCGCCGCCGTAGACGAAAAGATCGCGCCACTCTCCTCTCGTCCCACCGTCTTTTACGAGATCGATGCGACTGATGCATCCAAGCCCTATAGCTATGGTCCCGGCACGTTCGGCGACCTGCTGATCCAGCGCGCAGGTGGAGCAAATCTCTCCACGCTCGCGGGTATCACAGATGCCTATCCTCAAGTAAGCCTCGAGCAGATCGTTGCGACAAATCCCGCAGTGATCATCCTGGGCGACTCGATGTGGGGTGTTACGGTAGACTCTGTATTGACCCGCCCCGGCTGGGAAGGACTCGACGCCGTGAAGAATAATCAGATCTTCGCCTTCGACGACAACCTCGTCAGCCGCCCTGGTCCACGCCTTGTGGATGGACTGGAACAATTGGCAAAGTTGTTGCACCCAGACGCGTTCAAATAATCACACGTAGGGGCGAAGCAATGCTTCGCTCCTACAATAACATGAAACACAAACCATATCTTTCCTCTTTCATCTTTCTTTTCATCGCCTTGCTCTTCAGCCTCGCGATCGGTTCTGTTTTTATTTCCCCCAAGGAAATATGGCAGGTCATCCTCGGGCACGGCACAGAAACCTTCACATCCATCTTGTGGAAGATTCGTTTACCGCGCACCGTGCTTATCGCATTAACCGGCGCAGCGCTCGGTGGCAGCGGCGCGACGTATCAAGGCTTGTTCCGCAATCCGCTTGCTGATCCATTTCTTATCGGTGTCGCCTCCGGCGCAGGTCTCGGCGCAGTTATTGCCATGTCCATCAAATGGCCCTATTCGTTTTGGGGTTTGATGGCAATTCCAATGTCCGCATTCATTGCTGCGTTACTCACTGTATTTATTGTGTATTCATTTGCACGCGTCGGCAACACCATTCCCACTACCAACTTAATTCTCGCAGGCGTTGCCTTTTCATCCTTCGCCACCTCGCTCACATCCTTCCTCATGCTGCGTTCCACCGGTGAAGTCCGCCGCGCGTTGGGCTGGCTGCTCGGCGGCGCAAGTCAAAGCGGCTGGACCGCCATCTTAGCAATCATGCCTTATCTCCTCATCGGTATCGGCATCTTAGTCTTCAGCGGACATGCCTTGAATCTTTTGCAATTCGGCGACGATCAAGCTCAACAACTCGGACTCAACGTCACCCGCACAAAACGGATTCTACTTGCCGCCTCTTCTTTATCGACTGCCGCCGCTGTGGCTTTTTCTGGCATCATTGGCTTTATCGGACTCATCGTCCCGCATCTCATTCGACTTTGGTTTGGTCCCGATTACAGGCGTTTACTACCCCTCTGCATTCTAGGCGGCGCAACCATGTTGCTCCTTTGCGATGTCATCGCGCGCGTCATCATTGCACCGCAGGAAATTCCAGTGGGCATTATTACCGCACTTGTAGGTGCACCATTTTTCTTGTGGGTTTTGAGGAATGCGAAGAATCAAGGATATTGGTAACTTATGGAAATCACGATCCGACAAATTAATCATCAAGAGTCACCTCAAACAAAATCCTTCTCACGCAAGTCCATGGTGAATTCGCGGCTGGTTCTCAGCATCGAAAACGAGAAGTTGGTTTACACCATCGTCCCGGTTGTGCCCTACGAAAGGGAAGTCCCTGCTCAAGATACAGAATATGGATTTGACGAATCTGGTCCCGCGATCTTTTTCGCGGAAGTGGATCGCTCCGCGAAACTTGCCGGAAGAATCAGAATGCTCAAATGGTGGAATCAATTCGGGTATGTTGAAGACCTGATTGTGAATCCTGAATATCGCGGCTTGGGCATTGGGCGCAAACTGTTGGAGCGTGGCATTCAGTGGGCGCGTGAAAATGGTTTTTCGGGTGTCATGCTCGAAACGCAGGACGACAACGTCCCAGCTTGCATGTTGTATCAAGGTTGTGGTTTTGTCTTGAGCGGCTTTGACCGCAATGTTTATAAAGCCATCAATCCAAATACCAAAGAAACCGCCTTGTATTGGTATTTGATATTTTGAATTGTAGGGGCACGATATATCGTGCCCCTACACAGAAATAATTATGTTGAAACTCCAAAATATCTCCGTCTCTTATGGTACTCACCGCATCTTGCATGATATCTCCCTCAACGTGCAAAGCGGCGAAGTCCTTGCATTGATCGGACCCAATGGCGCAGGCAAATCGACACTCATCCGTGCCGCCAGTGGAGTCATTCCCTATGACGGTCACGTCCGCACGAATGGTGATGACTTCATCACATTGACTCCCATGCAGCGCGCCAAATATATCGCCACCGTTCCACAGGCAGTATCCATGCCACCTGCATATACAGTTTGGGAAACAGTTCTGCTCGGGCGTACCCCATATCTTGGTTTTCTCGGTCAGCCTTCGCAAAAGGATGAAGAGATTGCACGCCAAGCTCTTGTACGCGTAAGCGCAACTCAATTTGCGGATCGGCGTGTGGGTGAACTTTCAGGCGGAGAACAGCAACGGGTCTTACTGGCGCGGGCGTTGTGCCAGTCCACGCCGATTCTGTTACTCGATGAGCCCACTGCCCATTTGGATCTGCAATATCAAGTCGGTTTATTGGAGTTGGTCTCCGAACTCGCACACAAAGATAATCTTGCCGTGTTGGTCGCGTTACATGACCTGAATCTCGCCGCGCATTATGCAGACCGTATCGCCCTTATGGTTGCAGGGGAGATAAAAGCCGAGGGGAAACCGGAGCAAGTTCTTCTTCCAGATTTGATCCGCGATGCATATTGTCTGCCAGTGCAGGTGGTCAAGCATCCGTTTTTGGATATTCCACTGGTGTTGCCTGATATAAAATAATGTCAAAGAATGAACGTCGAGTAAATAGCCCGGCGTTTATTTCATTTCCAAAAACACCTTCATTCTTGATCAACTAATGGCAAGTGCTGCTGCCGCTGTCTGTAAATGTCGCTCCCTCCACAGGTACAAACTGCCATTGATAACTGCCAGCACCCAGGGATAATTTCAACACGCCATAAGATGTGTTATCACGTATCTCGCTGGCTGATAAGATGGTTCCGAATGGATAGTGGCCTGCACCACCGCCCATACCAGCGACAATCTCACGCAATCCCTGTGAAACTGCCGAGCCCGATGCATCCATCTGTGCAAAGCGTTCATAATGATGCTCATGACCGTTGATCACCAATTCTGCTCCAGCCTCATAGAGCACCTGCCATAATGCCTGCATCGCCGGGTTGCTGCCATGTGAGGAACCTGATGACCAGCGCGGTCTATGCCAATATGCCAATACGCAGAGCGTGGGATGCGCGGCCAGGTCAGCTTGCAGCCATGCCATCTGGGGACTTGAAGCCGATACATCGATCTCGGAATTCAAAGCGTAAATACGCCAGGTGCCCAGATCGTAGGCATAGTAGGGGTCAATATTATCAAAGTATTGGAAGTAACCCGCTGCGCCCGCCGTGTTGTACTCATGATTGCCGGGTACCGGTTTGGTACGGGATTTATGTCGTCCCCAGGTTGGATCGTAGCAATTGATATATTCAGTATACGTACCGTCAACATAGGCATTGTCCCCAGCAGTGAACACCGTGCCCGGGATGTTATCCAATAACCGCGCTGTGAGCTCATCATTATTGTTACTGCATGTTGAAATATCCCCAGCTCCAACTAGGACAACCGGATCTATGGGAGTGGGATTTGGAGTGAGAGTTTGGGTGGGAATGCTGTCAGTTGTAACCACCAATTGAGGCGCATAGCTGCCCTGACGGGAAGAAAATGTGGCAGCATCATTGCTGTCTGCCGCGAGCACGAAGCTGAATGTTCCATTCCCAGTCACTAGTGCAGTGACATTGTATTCCACCCAGGTTTCTATATTGATGTTACCCTTGTTATCGAGCACACCAGTGATGCGGGGGGGACGGTTATTCCAGGTGATACCGGTCTCTGTCCATGAAGTGCCTGTTCCATACACCGCTGGTCCGTTGACAGAACCATTGGTCGAAACGTAGACACGTAACTTCGCACTTTGGATCGTGCCAGATACTCCCGCTACAGTGAAACGGATGAAACTCTCTACATCAGGGTCGCTCGCACCATCTGCCTGCAGCGTGGAAAAGTACCCATAATTCGTGGTGGGACTGGACTCCTTTACTTGCGAATCAGCCTCGGAGATGAAAGTGAGGGCGGCACCTGATGTTTGCGTATTGGTGGGTGTCATAGACACCGGGACAGGCGATAATGTTGCAGTGTTGACTGGTGTTGGTGTTGAAACACTATCAGACGTGACCACCAATTGAGGTGGTTGACCGCCCTGACGAGAGGAGAATGTAGCGGCATCATTGCTGTCAGCCGCGAGCACGAAGCTGAACGTTCCATTGCTGGTCACCAACGATGTGACATTGTATTCCACCCAGGTACTTGTGCCGATGTTACCCTTATTGTCAAGCGCACTCGTAATACGCGCGGGACGGTTGTTCCAGGTGATGCCGGTCTCTGTCCACGAAGTACCGGTTCCGTATACAGCCGGACCGTTGATGGAACCATTGGTCGTATCGTAAACGCGTAATGTAGCGTTTTGGATCGTGCCAGATACTCCGGCGACTGTAAAACGAATGAAACCTTCTACATCCGGGTCGCTCGCACCGTCCACTTGTAAATAGGTGCTATTTCCATAATTAGTGGCTGGATAGGCTTCGCTGACTCGCGAATCGGCTTCAGCAATGAATGTGATCGAGGTAGCCAAGGCTTGTACTGGCGCTGAATCTATAAAAGGTGAAACGCTGGCAGCCAGCAATAGTATCAGCACAAATGCAGAAAAGATATTCGTTTTCTTCCAAAGCGGCATGTAGTTTAAGGGGTGATTATTATGTGTGCGCATCTCAGTATAGAGTGACAAACTCAAAATATCAACTGGTGTTCGGCGGAATTCTTTTGAAAAGCTGGAAGTTGTTAAAACTGGGTCGCGTGGTTTTTGCAGACCGCTAAACAACCAAGATTAATGCATTCATTTTACATAAAGCACTATCCGATCGCATCCTTCGGTTAGGGGAGATCCATATCCACCACTTGGGGGAGGCGATGCCGTACATTAATGTAGACTGCATTGCCCTCATGGTTGCTAGGAATATCAAAGCGATGGGGAAGCCCAAGGAAGTATTGCTGCCTGAATTGATCGCCGAAGCTTATTGCCTGCCGTGCAGGTTTTTGGATATTCCGCTGGTGCTGCCAGAGGCTGGAAGTTACACATCGAATAAAACATAATCATAAACAAACCTAAGAAGTGGTATTATCTCAGCATGAAAATCACATTCTCCACAAATTAGACAAAGAACTTTTGCTTTGGAGATGCAAGAATGAAAAAAGTAAATTGGGAACAAGCAGAGCGAAAAACAGATGAAAGTATCAAGGGTGGTGTATCCCTTTGGAACAGGATAACTATTATTACAACGCAAGGTTAGGAGAGAAAGTTGCTAAATAAGCAAGTTTTTTCTTGCGGTGTGAAAGATAAGCGGCGAAGTTGCGTTGTTGGTAATAACGAACTCGCTCCAAAG
>Ga0210377_10000625_pt1 | contig 33676 bp, 26 predicted proteins | sample PLM4_65_b1redo_FD_155480 | JGI IMG/M metagenome (GOLD analysis project Ga0210377, IMG submission 155480) | Groundwater sediment microbial communities from an aquifer in East River, Colorado, USA - PLM4_65_b1 redo | ecosystem: Environmental > Terrestrial > Soil > Riparian zone | place: USA: East... | reverse complement strand
CGCTGCCGCGCTCGCCGGCTTGCGCGAGCTGGCTCTCCACACCCGCGAGCCGCGGGCGCTAGTGGAGGCGTGCGAGCGCGAGCTCGCGCTCGAGCCGCCGGCCGCTCGGGCAGCGGAGCTCCTGCGCGAGCTCTCGCAGGCCGCGCTCGAGCTCGGCGACGTCGCGCGCGCGCGCGCGTCGGTCGCACAGTGGGTCACGCTCGAGCCGGGCCCCGACTCACTCGGGCTTGCCGCGGAGCTGGCGCGAAACGCCGAAGACGCCGTCGGCGAGACCGCAGCGCTCGAGGGCCTCGAGGCGCTCGTTCAGGACGTTCCGCACGCGCATGCGCTCGTCTGCGCCCGGCTCGCCGAGCTCGCGATCGCGCGACCCGAGGTCGAAGCGCTCGAGCGCGCCGCCGATTGGTATCGGCGCGCGCTCGCGAGCGCCCCCGGCAACACCGTCCTGCGTACGCGACTGGTCGAGCTCTATCGACGCAGCGGGAATCTGGCCGAGCTCGCGCTCCAGCTGCGCGACGGGCTCGCTGCCGCGGGTGCTGCGCCGCCGCTCGAGCTCGCGCTCGAGCTCGCGCGCACGCTCGCGGAGCTCGGCAATCTGCGCGAGGCGTGCAGCGTGCTGCAGCCCGCGTTCGAGCGCGAGCCAGGATCCAGCGCCGCCGGCGATCTGCTCGAGAGCCTGCTCGCAGAGCAGGATCGCATCGAAGAGCTCTGCGACGTGCTTGCGCGCAGGCTCTCGCGCGAGCGCGACGCCGCGCGACGCCGCGAGCTTGCCCACCGCCAGGCCGGCCTGCTCCTCGAGGGCCTGCACCGCGCGCACGACGCAGTCGCGGCGCTGCGCGAGTTCGCCGACCCGACGCGCGACGGCCGTCTCGAGCACCTCTTCGCCCGCGCCCTCGAGGCCGCCGGCGCACGCGCCGAGCTCGAGACCTGGCTCGAGATGCGAGAGACGCATCTGGCCGGAAACGAGCGGACGGATCTGCAGCTCCGGCTGGCCGCGCTGAAGGAGCAGGACGGGCGCCCTGCCGAGGCGATCGCCTGCCTGCAACGCGCGCTTCGCTCCGCGCCCTCGAGCGGCGGCGATCCGGTGCGCGCGGGACTTCTGGCGCTGCTGCGCACACACGGCACGGTCGAGGAGCAGCGCGCCTTCCTCGACGAGCTGATCGAGTCGACCGCGGATTCCAGCACGCGAGCGTCGCTTCTGATCGAGCGCGCCGGGCTCTTCTCCGAGAAGCTGCAAGAGCCGGCTCGTGCGCTCGCCGATCTCGAGCGCGCGCAGTCGGACGCACGGCTCGGACCCGACGAGCTCCGACTCGTCGCGCGGCTGTGCGCCGCGGCCGGCGACGTGGCGAAGCAGGCCCAGGCACTGGCACGGCTCGCCGAGGCGACGGCCGACACCGATGAGCGTCGCGCCACGCTCCTCCAGCTGTCGCGGCTCTTCGCCGAGGGACCCGACGCCGTGCGCAGCGAAGCGCAGGCCGAGGAAACGCTCCGGCAGCTGCTCGCGCTCGACCCCGCGGACGCGGACGCCTTCGATCGGCTCGCCAGCGTCTTCGAGCGAGCCGAACGCAACGCCGATCTCCGCCGGCTCTTCGCGGAGCGGCTCGCGCACACGTCGCTACGGCCCAACGAACGCACCGCGCTGGCGTTGCGCCTCGCGCACCTGCAGCTGGAGGCGAACGAGTCCGGGCTCGCGGTCGAGACGCTCGTCGATGCGCGGGCGCGGGCGGAGACGTTCGACCCCGGCGTCGACGAGCTGCTGTTCCGCGCTCTGGCGGCGGCGAGGAACGTCTCGGGCCAGGTACAGCTCTGCACCGAGCGCGTGCGCACGAGCCAGAGCACGGACCGCGCGCGTTGGCTGCGCCGCTGGCTGCGGGCGCTCGAAGCCGCCCAGGAAACCCCCGCGGCACGGCTCTCGGTGATCGACCGCCTGCTCGGCGAGCACCCCGACGACCCCGAGCTGACCAGCGCGCGCGTCCCGCTGCTGCGCGAGCTCGGCGCCGCGGAGGCGCTCGCGGAAGGGCTCGAGCGCGTGCTCGCGCTGTCGGGGCACGTCTCCGCCGCGCAGCGCACCGTGCTCGCGCGCGAGCTCCTGCGCCTCTACGAGGGCCCGCTCGCGCAGCCGGACCGCGCGCTCGCGCTCGTCGAGCGCGAGCTGCCGCGAGACCCGGGCCTGCGGGAACGCGGGCTTGCGGCCGCACGCGCGCTCGGCGACACCGCGCGCGAGCTGGCGCTGCTGCGCCCGCAGCTCGCCGCAGGCCTCGACGGGAGCTTGCGGCCGCACGAGCTGCGCCGACTGGGACTCGCGCTCGCGCACGCCGGCGAGTCCGAGCCTGCGTACACGATCCTGTGTCGAGCGCAGGCGGTGCTCCCGCGCGATCGCGAGCTGCTGGCGGCGCTGGAGGCGCTCGTGCGAGCGGCGGGCGACGACGCGCGCCTTGCCGAGCTGCTCGCGGCGCGCTTCTCGCTCGAGGCGGGCGAGACCCGGCAGCGCATCGCGGCGGAGGCGGCCGCGGTCGCGGCGCGCAGCAGCGATAGCCAGAGCGAGCTCCTCTGGCTGCGCAAGCAGAACGCGCTCGAGCCACTCGCGCCCGAGAAGCTCAAGCGTTGGCTCGCGCTGGAGCGCACGGCCGGCACCCCGAGTGGCAAGCTCGAGCCGCTGCGCGCGCTGCGCGCGCTGGCGACCGAACCGGCCGAGCAGGCGGACCTCGACGCCGCTGAAGGCGAGGTCCTGGTCGAGTCCGGGCAGCTGGCGGACGCCTGCGCGTGTTTCGCGCGGGCGCTTGCCGGCAAACGCAAGCCGAAGCTCGTCTGGCTGCGCGCGCAGAACGAGCTGCTCGCCCGTCTGGGCCGCGCCACGGAGCGCGTGGACTTGCTGCGCCTTCTGGCGGGCCACCCCGACGCCACGCCCGAGGAACGCACACGTCATCAGCGCGAGCGGATCGACCTGCTCGCATCGCATCCCGAGCTGCGCGAAGAGGCCGCGCTCGAGCTGCGCATGCTGATCGACTCGGACGCGAGCGCCGCGCGTCCGGCTCAGATCGAGCGCATGCTCGGGCTGCTGCGCCTCTACCAGGATCTCGGCCGCGACGCCGAGTGGTGTGCGCTCGCCGAGCGCCTGCTCACACTCTCGCCTGAGGCCGAGCGAGCGGCGCTGGAGCGCGAGATCGCCGACCGGCTCGGCCGGGCACTCGGCTCGACCGACCACGCGATCGCCGCCTGGCAGCGCGTGCTCGTCCGTTCGCCCCAAGACGCTGCGGCGCTCGCGGCGCTTTGCGAGCTGCTGCGCCGGCCGGGCGACGAGGCGCGACGCGCCGACGCCCTCGAGCGGCTCGCGGCGAGCGGTGCGGGCGCTCGCGAGCAACTCTGGCTCGATGCTGCGCGGCTCCGCTGGCAAGCGCTCGCCGACGCGCCTGCCGCGCTCAGCGACGTCGAGAAAGCGCTCGCGCTCTCGCCGCGCCTGGACGGCGCACACGACCTTCGATCGGAGCTCTGCGCGCACCTCGACCGACACACTGAGGAGGCCGCATCGCTTCGGGAGCTGCTCGCTGCCGAGCCCGAGGGCTCGCTAGCCGCGGACCGTTGGCTGCGCCTCGCGCAGCTCGCGGCCGCGGGCGCCGAGAGCGCGCCGGAGGCGATCGCCGCGGCGGAACGCGCGCTGGCACTGGCGCGCGGCCAGCAGTCGATGCTGCGCGAGGCTCGCCGCGTCTTCGAGCGGGCGCGGGCCTGGGAGCGCGCACGCGACCTGCTGCGCGAGGAGATTGCAGCGGCGAGCCAAGGCGAGGCGCCAGCCCTGCTGCGCCGCCTCGCGCGCGTCGCGTGGGACGAGCTTCGCGATGCGGCACTCGCGTGCGACACGCTCGCGGCGCTCGAGTCTGGCGAAGCGCTGCGCACCGATGACCGCGAGCGCTACGCAGCCGCACTCGCAGAGCGCGGCCTCTTCGGCGAGTCACTCGAGCAGCGCGAGAAGGCGCTCTCCGGCATCGGCGATCTGGCCATCGCCGGCGACTGGCTCGCGCTGGCGCGCGAGACGATGGAACGCCTCGACGATCCACGCCGCGCGCGCGAGGCTTGCGATCGCGCACTCGCGCGAGATGCAGCGCTGCGCGAGGCGCTCGAGCTGCGCGCTTCACTTCACGCGCGGCTTAGCGAGCCGGCGCGCGAGCTCGAGGACGTGCTGGCGCTGGCCGAGCTCGAGACCGCACCGGCCCAGGCGGCGACCCACTTCACGCGTGCTGCCGAGATCGCGCGCGATCACCTGGGCGACGAAACGCGCGCTTGGGCACTCTTTCGCACCGCGCTCAAGCGCGATGGCTCGCATCTGCCGGCCCTGCTCGGCGCGGGCGAGATTGCTCTCGCGCGCGCCGAGTGGGCCGAGGCAGAGCGGATGTTCGGTCTGGCAACTGCCCTCCTGCCCGCGACCGCCGATGCACCCAGGCTCGGCGGGGTCGCGCGCTCGGCAGCGCGCGCTGCACTGGCGCAGCAGCGTCAGGCCGAGGCCTATCGCTATCTCGAGATCGCGTTGCAGCACGAGCCCGAGCATCCGGAGGCGCTCGACTCGATGGCGGCGCAGGCGCTGCGGCTCGGCGCCTACGAGAAGGCGCGCGACTGCATCGACACGCGGCTGCGCGGCGCAGACCTCGCGCCGGCCGACCACGCGGACCGGCTCGTCAAGCTCGCGCAGGCGTGTGAGGGACTGCATCAGCTCGATCGCGCCGCGGCCGCGCTCGAAGAAGTCCTGGCGATCCGGCCCGAGGACGAAGTCTCTCGCGCACGCGCCGTCGATCTGCTCGAGCGCCTGGGCGAGACCGAGCGCACGGTGCTCCAGCTCGATGCGTGGAGCGAACGCGCGCCCGCAGAATTCGCGGCGCGACTGCGTCTGCGCGCCGCTCAGCTCGAGCTCGCCGCCGGCGACCGCGCCCGCGCGCGGGCCCGGCTCGAAGCCATCACCGATGGGGATGCGCCGCCGGACGACGCTTGGACCGCGCGCCTCGAGATCGTCCGTGCGGACGACGGTCCCGCGCCCACACTGCTCCTCGCCGAGCGCGCGCTGGTGGGCGTGCGCGCACCGCGCGCCCGCGGGACGGTGCTCTGGATCGCCGCCGAAGCCAGCCTCGCGCTCGGACGCCCCGGTCCGGCGGCGCGCCGCGCACTCGAGACGCTCGGCTGCGACCCCGGAAACGTCGCGGCGGCCCGGCTGCTCGCGGCGCAGCTCGGCCAGCTCGAAGACTGGGGGCAGGCCGTCAAACTCCTGGAGCGCACGCTCGATGTCGCGCACCCCGACCGCGCGGTCGAGGCCGAGCTCTGGGAGGCGATCGGCCGCGCCTACGCCGGTCCGCTCGAAGACATCGAGCGCGCGCAGCGCTGCTACCGGCGCGCACTCGAGTGCAACCCGCTTCGCTCGAGCGCGCGGGAGGCGCTCGCCGACACGACCGCCTTCGACCCGGCGTCACACCGCGAATCGCTCGACGCGCACCGCGATCTGCTGATCCGCCACCCGGCGCGGCGCAGCTCCTGGCGCTCGCTCGAGCGCATCGCCGAGCACTGGAAGCGCGACCGCGCTCAGAAGACCAGTGCGGCCGTTCTCCAGGCGCTCGGACCCGCGAACGCGTCGAGCGCCGAGCCTCGGCCGCTGCTCGCGGAGGTCGGCGCCTCTTCGAATCCGAGCGTCGTCGCGGCGACGGACCTGCTGCTCGCGGTGGCGGAGGCCGGCGGGACCGCCGCGATCGGCACGGACGAAGCCACCGTCCCGAAGCTGTCGCTCGGCTTGAAGCGCGAGGTCGAGGCGATTGCGGGCGCCGCCTGGGCGCTCCCCGACAGCGCGCTGCGGGGGATCTGGAATCAGCCCGCGGACGACGCGAACCAGCCCAACGAGGATCTCGGCCGACGTGCGCGCCGGCGCTTGAAGCGCGCGCTGCGCAGCTTCGACGCCGAGCTGCTGCGTGTGCTCGAGCCGGAGGTGTGGCGCGAGCAGGTGCTCGGCCAGGCGGCCGCGCGCCTCGTGGCCAGTGGTCCCGTAGAGCTGCGCGAGCTACTGCTCGAGCTGCTCGAGTGCTGGCCCGCAACCGCGCGGCTCGAGCTGCGGGCCAACGGCGATCTTGCGGCGGCGATTCAGCTCTGCCCGCCCGCGCGAACGCTCTTGCTGCGAATCAGCGACGCGGCGATCGCAGCGATCGGCCTGTAAGCACGGGGATCCAGGCCGACGGGCCTGGAGACGAGCCGGACGGAAGCGTCAGATCCGGCTGGCTACGGGCTGAAGCACGGCCCCGTCGAGGACGGGCTCGCGCTCACTGGTCGGCGTCTCGAGCGTCCAGCAACTCGGGTTGGCGCGAATCTCGGCGACAAGCGCCTGGTGCAGCGGGTGCCCGCCGCGCACGGCCTTCACGTGCCCTTGGAGCGGCACGCCGAGCAAGGCGAGATCACCGATCAGATCGAGCACCTTGTGGCGCGCGAACTCGTCGCGGAAGCGCAGCCCCTCCGCGTTCAGCACGCGCGTCTCGTCGAGCACGATCGCGTTCGCGAGCGACCCGCCACGCGCGAGGCCGATCGCCTGCAGGCGCTGCGTGTCCTTGAGGAAGCCGAAGGTGCGCGCGGGCGCGATCTCGCGCGCGAAGACCTCCGGGCTGATCACGAGCCCGTCGAGCGCCTGGCGACCGATCGCCGGATGCGGGTAGTCGATCTCGACGGATAGCTTGAACTCGCGCGACGGCACCACGCGCACCCAGCGGTTGCCGTCTCGCACTTCGATCGGGCGCCGGATCACGATCCGGCGGCGCATGCGCGTCTGCGCGCGGGTTCCCGCCTGCTGGATCAGGTACACGAAGGATGCGGCGCTGCCGTCCATGATCGGCAGCTCGGGGCCTGCGACCTCGACGGTGCAGTTGTCGATTCCCATGCCGCGCAAAGCGGAGACCAGATGCTCGATCGTCGCGAGCCGCGTGTCCTCGTTCCCGAGGGTCGTCGCGAGCGTCGTGTCGACCACCCACTCCGCGCGCGCCGGAAAGCGCACCGGCTGGGGACCATCGGTGCGCACGAACAGAATCCCCGTACCCGGGGCCGCTGGCCTCAAGGCCAGATCGACCGGCCGTCCGCTGTGCAGACCGATGCCGGTACATTGCACTCGGGACGCGATCGTATGCTCGACGCCTCTCAGCAAGACTCCCCCCAATAACTCGCCGGGCGCACCCTGAAAAGGGTCCCCCCACAGGGACGTCATTCTGCTGAGCAATCTGCGTGCCAGCTGCCGGGGAAATGCCACCGTCCGGTCACATCCGTAGAAGTCGTGGATCTGACTTGTGATTTAGCGCACATCATCGAGCCCGCCGGAGGCCGCTCTCGCTTCCGGCCAGATTTGCCGGCGTATGAGAGTGACGTCTTGATTACAGCGTGACCGCGAAATCACACTTTGGACTGGGCGTCGAGCTCGTCGAGGATCTCTTTCGCGGTCTGGAAGCGCTCCGCGGGCGCCTTCTGGAGGCAGCGGAGGATGGTCGCCGCGAGAGCGGCGGGGACATCGGCCTTGATCTGGCGCGGGTCCGGTGGGGGCGTGTGTACGTGGTGGTAAGGAACGTTGCCCTTCTGGAAGGGCAGCTCGCCGGTGGCGAGCTCGAAGATCGTGACGCCCAGCGAGTAGACGTCCGTGCGGTGATCGACGTCGCGGCCGAGCGTCTGCTCGGGGGACATGTAGAACGGCGTGCCGGAGATCATCGTGGTCGCGTTGCGGACGTCTTCCATGAGCTTGGCCAGACCGAAGTCCATGATCTTCACCTGGCGCTCGGCCGTCCACATCGTGTTCGCGGTCTTGATGTCGCGGTGCACGACTCTGCGGCCGTGCGCGTACGAGAGCGCCGACGCCATCTGCCGGAGGATGTAGACGACGGCATTTGCCGAGACCGGTCCACGCTGGCGGAGGATCTCCTTCAGCGTCGTCCCTTCGACCAGCTCCATCGCCATGTAGAAGCCGTGCTCGGACTCGCCCGCGTCGTAGACGGTGACGATGTTCGCGTGGTTCAGCTGCGCTGCGGCTTTGGCCTCGCGCAGAAAGTTCTTCAGCGCGTTCGGATTTCCGCGCAGCCCCTCGGGCAGGACCTTGTAGGCGACCTCGCGCTCGAGCACCGAGTCGCGCGCCAGGTACACGACGCCCATACCGCCCCGGCCCAGCTCACGCACGATCTCGTAGCGCTTCTGCGTCGTGGGCATCAGCGTCGGCGTCGTCGCCGGCGGGTGAGATTCCTCGGAATGCTTGATTAGCAGCGCCTTGCAGCGCTCCAGGCAGGCTGCTGCGTCCTTGTAGTGGTAGTCGAACGAGAGGATGCGCTCGAAGATCTCGACTGCGCCCTGCAGGTCGGCCTGGCGCTCGTGCGCTCGCCCGAGCTCGTAGAACGCATCGATGCTTCCGCGCGAGATGGTCTGCGAGCCGGTCGCCTCCGCGAATTTCTTCACGGACAGGCTGTGCATGCCTTTCTCGTGGAACATGCGGCCCAGGATCGAGCAGGCCTCTGTGTAGTTCGGGCTGTCGGCGGGGACCTGCTGCATGAGGCGGATCGCGGCGTCGGCCTTGCCCTGGTCGGCATAGAGCTTTCCGGCGGGGAACAGGTCGCCGGCCTTCTCGAGCATCTCGGCTTGGTTCTCGAGACGCCCGGCGCGGCGGTAGCACTCCGCGGCATCGCCGTATTTCCCGGCACGCGCGTAGGCGTCGGCGGCCGGCTCGAACTCGTCGGCCGCGCGAAATGCCTCGGCAGCGGCGGGGAAATCGTCGGCGTCGCGATAGCATGCGCCCGCCTCCGCAAAGCGCGCGAGCTTGCGGTAGAGATCGCCGGCGGAGCCGTGCTCACCCGCCTTCTTCAGGTGCTCGACGGCCTCCTCGTCCTGGCCCTTGTCGCGCAAGTACTCGCCGAGCGCGCGCGCTGCGCCGACAGCGTCGCCGAGCCGTTCGAGCGCCTTCGCGGCCAGATCGCCGCGGCCGACGCGCAGGAACAGGTCCGCGGCGCGTTTGTAGTTGCCCGTCTGGAAGGCGATCTTCGCTGCGGGTCCAAACGCCTCCGAGCGCACGAGCATCGCCTCGGCCTCCTCGAAGCGCTCGAGCTTGGCCAGGATCTCCGCGGCCTTCTTGGCGATGCCGCGCATCTCCTTGGCCTTCTGCTCGCTTTTCGCTCCGGCGACGCCGCCCTCTTCATTGAAAGCCGAGAGCAGGCTCTCGGCCGCGAGCGCCTCGGCGCCGGCCTTCAGGAACGCCTGCGCGGCGTGCCGGTGGAAGCCGACCTGCTGGTAGCACTTGCCCGCCTCGCGGTGGTTCTCGGCGCGCTCGAACATGTCGCCGGCGACACTGAACTTGCCCGCCGCCAGATAGCACTTCGCCGCATCCTCGTGGCGGTTGAGCTGCGCGTAGATCCGGCCCGCCTGCTCCTCCTTGCCCAGCTTCTTGTACAGGTCCGCGGCCTCGTCGAAGCGGTTCTGATCGTGTCGAACCTCGGCGGCGCGCCCGAAGAGCTCGGCCCGCATGAAGATGTCGGCGGCCTCGTCTTTCATGTTCTTGCCGAGCAGGAACTCGGCCGCGGCTTCGGCGCCTTGGTCTGCCTCGATCTGGGCCGACTGCTTCAGGTTCTTCTTGTATTCCTTGCCGGACGGCGTGGCGACATCCGACTCGGACGCGGTCGGCGCCGCGGCGCTCTTCCTGCTCCCGTTGGCGGCCTCGGCTTTGGCGCCCGCGGCCTTAGCGGGGGCCTTGGAGCGCTTGCGCCTTCGACCGGCCGGCACGAGCCCGAAGACCACGAGCCCAGCCGCAGCGCCCAGCATGCCGAAGTGCAGGCTCGGTGCGCGCAATGCCTGGACGCCGTCGAGGACCGCGTTCAGCACGCCGCCCTGCGCATCCGCCCCGCGCTGGCCGGCCTCGATCTTCACGCGCGCACGCAGCTCCGTGGCGGACTTGTCGCCGCCACGCGCGAGCAATACGCCGCCGATCCCGCCGAGAAGCAGGGGAATCGCCAGTAGGAAGGCGAGAACTCGCAGGCCCGTGCGCACGGGTAGGAGATCGTCCGAATCGCGCACGACGTTGAGTCGCTAGCCGCTGCCTCCGAGCAGCATCCGAATCGCCAGCGCCACCACGCAGACGGTGAGCGCGGGCCGCAGCAGCCGCTCTCCCGCTCGTGCGCCCAGGCGCGAGCCGACATACCCGCCAAGGGCCATCCCGACGGCGAGGATCAGGCCCTGGGCCCAGACGATCTTCTCCGCCCAGGCGAACTGCGCGACGGCGACGGCGGTGGTGGCGGTGTTGAGCGCCACCTTTGCCGCGCTCGCCCGCACCAGGTCGAGCCGGCCCATACCGACGAGCGCGAGCGTGAGGGGGATGCCGACCCCCGCCTGGATCGCCCCGCTGTACAGCCCGATTGCGAAGTAGATCAGCTGCTGCAGCGACGCTCGCACCGGCGGGCGCGTTGCGCCGTCTGTGCGCGGGCGGGGGTTCCACAGGATCAGCGGCATCGCCAGCAGCATGATCGCGCCGAAGACGCGGCCGAAGACGGCGTCGTCGAGGCTGGAGGCGAGCTTCGCGCCCAGCCACGACGCGAGCAGCATCGCCGGCAGGATGCGCAGCGCGACGCTGAGATCGCGCAGGCCCTCCTGACGGAAGCCGGCAACGGCCGAAACAGATTGCGCGAACACCCCCACGCGGCTGGTCGCGTTCGCGACCGTCGCCGGCAAGCCCAGCATGACGAGCAGCGGCACGACCAGGAACGAGCCGCCGCCCGCGAGCGTGTTGATCATCCCGCCGACAATCCCGCCAGCAATCAGTATCGCGATCTCGCCCAGCGGCGGCAGCGTCAGAGCAGCTTCTCCTGCCGGACGTCGCGGCCGGGAGCTACACCGAAATGTTCGTAGGCGCGCGCGGTCGCGATCCGCCCGCGCGGCGTCCGGTCGAGATAGCCCTCCTGGATCAGGAACGGCTCGTAGATGTCCTCGATCGTGCCGCGGTCCTCGCCGATCGCCGCGGCCAGCGTGTCGATGCCAACCGGACCGCCGGCGTACTTCTCGATCAGGGCGAGCAGAAGCTGGCGGTCCATGCGGTCGAAGCCGGCATCGTCGACCTCGAGCCGACCGAGCGCGAAACGCGCGAGCTCGCGCGAGATGCCGGCCTCGCCGCCGACTTCGGCGAAATCGCGCACGCGCCGCAGCAGGCGGTTGGCGATACGCGGCGTGCCGCGCGAGCGCTGGGCGATCTCCCGCGCGCCGTCGCCCTCGAGGGCGATGCCCAGGATGCGCCCGCTGCGCGCCAGAATGCGCTCCAGGTCGGCGGGCGGGTAGTACGAGAGACGCGCGATTACGCCGAACCGGTCGCGCAGCGGCGAGCTGAGCAGCCCGGCGCGCGTCGTCGCCCCGATCAGCGTGAAGTGAGGCAAGTCGATCTTGACGCTCTGCGCGCTCGGGCCTTGCCCGATGATGAGATCGAGTTTGAAGTCCTCCATCGCGGGATAGAGGATCTCCTCGACGGCGGGCGCGAGCCGGTGGATCTCGTCGATGAAGAGCACCGCGCCGGGCTCGAGATTCGTGACGATCGCGGCGAGATCGCCCGCGCGCTCGATCACCGGCCCCGCGGTCACACGCAGGGGCGCGCCCATCTCGCGCGCGATCACGTGTGCGAGCGCTGTCTTGCCGAGTCCCGGCGGGCCGTAGAAGAGTGCGTGATCGAGCGACTCGCCGCGCTCACGGGCCGCGCGGATGAAGACGCGCAGGTTGTCGCGCAGCGCGTCCTGACCGACGAACTCGTCGAGCGAGGCGGGACGCAGCGAGTCTTCGACGCGGCGGTCGAGGTCACCCGAGTCCGACCGGAGCGTCTCATCCCGCGGCGGCACGCAGCGCCTCCTTGATCAAGCCCTCGAGGCTCGCGCCCTCGGGCAAGACCTCGAGTGCGCGCCGCACCGCGCGCTCGGCGTGCGGGCGAGGGTAGCCGAGGTTGGTGAGCGCGCTCTCGGCCGCCGCAGCGGCGTCCGGCGCCGGCGGACGGTCGAGCACGGCCTCGACCTCGAGTCCGAGAACCTTGTCGCGCAGCTCGAGCAACATGCGCTCGGCGGTCTTCTTGCCGACGCCCGGGATCCCCGTGAGCGACGCGAGGTCGCCTGCGCGCAGCGCGGCGACGAGCTTGCGGACCGGCAGACCCGACAGGATCGCAAGCGCGAGCTTCGGCCCGACCCCGCTCGTCGCGAGCAGCAGGCGAAAAAGCGCGCGCTCGGTCTCGGAGATGAAGCCAAACAGCTGGAAGGCGTCCTCGCGCACGTGCGTGTGGATGCGCAAGCGCACGAGCTTGCCCTCGTCGGGCAGCTCGAAGAACGTCGAGAGCGGCACCCGCACCTCGTAGCCGACGCCCGCGACGTCGAGGACGACCGCCTCGGGGCTCTTCTCGGCAAGCAAGCCCTCGAGCCTCGCGATCACGGCGCGCGCTCCAGGGCGTGGGCGATCCGGAGCGTCGCGCGCACGCGCACGCCCATGCCGTGGCAGATCGCGACCGCGAGCGCGTCGGCCTCGTCGCTCGCCGGCGGCAGGGTCAGGCCGAGCAGGCGCTGGACCATCTTCACCACCTGCGACTTGTCAGCGCGTCCATACCCGGTAACCGCGAGCTTGACCTGCTGCGGGGTGTACTCCGCGGGGCCGAGACCGGCCGTCCCGCAGGCCGCGAGCGCGACGCCGCGCGCGTGACCGAGCACGAGTGCGCTGCGGGTGTTCTTCGCGCTGAAGATCGACTCGAGCGCGGCGGTCTCGGGCGCCGACGCTGCGATCGCGCTCGCGAGCTCGCGCTGCAGGTACGCAAGCCGATCGGCGAGCGTGTCGCCTTTCGCCCGGATCGTTCCGCCGGCGATCCGGCGCAGCGTCGAGCCTTCGACGCTGACGACACCGTAGCCCGTGGCAAGAGAGCCTGGATCGATTCCCAGGACCCGCACTCGACCCCCCGGTCGATGACGACCGAGGCGAGTGTACACGCAAGCACCGTGCACAGCGAGGCGCAGCCGGTCTTGCTAGGAGGCGGTGGCCGAGGCGACGGCCAGAAGCTCCTCGTCGCTGACGTCGAAGTTCGCGTAGACCTCGGCCACGTCTTCGTGCGCGTCGAGCTCCTCGTAGAGCTTGAGCATCAGCTCGGCGTTCTTGCCGGCGATCGTGACGCTTGCGCTCGGCACCATCTGGAGCTTCGCCGCCGCGGCGACGAAGCCGCGCGCCTCGAGCGCCCCTCTCACCGCATCGAAATCCTCGGGGGCGGTCTGCACGCGCAGCGCGTCCTCCTCCTCGACGATGTCGAGCGCGTTTGCCTCGATCGCCGTCTCCATCAGCGCGTCGGCATCGACGCCCGCGCGGTCGAACTCGAGCACGCCGCGGCGCTCGAACATGTAGGCGACGCAGCCCGTCGTGCCGAGATTGCCCGCGTAGCGCCCGAAAATGTGCCGAACCTCGCCGACGGTGCGATTGCGGTTGTCGGTGAGCGTGTCGACGATCACCGCGACGCCGCCCGGCCCGTAGCCCTCGTAGCGGATCTCCTCGATCTGGTTGCCCTCGAGCTCGCCCGTGCCCTTCTTGATGGCGCGCTCCATGTTGTCCTTGGGCATGTTCACGGCGCGCGCCTTCTGCATGGCCAGCCGCAGGCGGGGATTCGCGTCGGGGTCGCCGCCGCCGAGGCTCGCGGCCATGCTGATCTCGCGGATGAGCTGCGTGAACAGCTTGCCGCGCTTGGCGTCAGTAGCGCCTTTCTTGCGCTTGATGGTCGCCCATTTGGAGTGACCGGACATGGCGAGGCTCCTCCCCGGGACCCGACGGGAAACCGGGGATAACACTGGCCCGGGTCGGGGTCAAACATTTCAGTCCGGCGGTTCCCGCTGCCGATGAAATGCGCACGGCCGCGCTTCGCAAGTGCCGGGGACAGCCATGAGCAAAGACGTCACGATCGGCATCGATCTGGGTACGAGCAACTCCTGCGTCTGCGCCATGATCGATGGCAAGCCCAAGGTGCTGGGCAACAGGGCCGGCGAGCACGTGATCGCCTCGGTCGTGGCCTTCCAGGAGGACGGCAAGATCGAAGTCGGCAATGCCGCGAAGGCGCGCATCATCCTCGACCCGAAGCACACGGTGTCGTCGTCCAAGCGCCTGATCGGCCGGTACTTCTTCAGCGAGGAAGTGCGCAAGGCGCGGGCGGTCTGCCGCTACGAGATCGTGCCGGGTGAGAACCACGGCGTGCGCATCAAGATCCGCGACGAGGAGTTCTCGCTGCCCGAGATCTCCGCCTTCGTGTTGAAGGAGATGAAGGAGATCGCGGAGTACGCGCTCGGCCAGCCCGTTTCGGGCGCGGTCATCACCGTGCCCGCGTACTTCAACGACAACCAGCGCCAGGCGACCAAGGACGCGGGCCGGATTGCCGGCCTCGACGTGCTGCGCATCCTGAACGAGCCGACCGCGGCGGCGCTGTCGTACGGCTACGGCCGCGACCTGCGCCAGAAGGTCGCGATCTACGATCTCGGCGGCGGCACGTTCGACGTCTCGGTGCTCGAGATCGGCGAGGACGTCTTCGAGGTGCTCGCGACCTGCGGCGACACCTACCTCGGCGGCGACGATTTCGACGATCGCGTGATCGACCTGCTCGCCGACAAGGTGCAGTCCGAGCACTCCGTGAACGTGCGCTCGAACCCGTACGCGTTCGCCAAGCTGCGCATGGCGGCCGAGACGGCGAAGATCGAGCTCTCGACGCTCGAGAGCACGGAAATGTCGATTCCGGATCTCGTCGAGCACGAGGGCAAGCAGATCGCGCTGCGCTACACGCTCACGCGCAAGGAGTTCGACAAACTCACGCGCGATCTGATCCTGCGCACCTTCAAGGTCTGTGACGAGGCACTGCAGCAGTCGGGTCTGACGGTTCGCGACCTGAACGGCGTGATCCTGGTCGGCGGCCCGACGCGGCTGCCGACGATTCGCGCGGCCGTGCGCGACTACTTTCAGCGCGAGCCCGAGATCGACATCAACCCCGATGAGGTCGTCGCGATCGGCGCAGCGATTCACGCCGCATCGCTCGCGAGCTCCGACGCGGGCAGCTACCTGCTCGACGTCACACCGCTCACTCTGCGCATGGGCATCGCGGGCGGGCTCTCCGAGCCGATCATCGAGCGCAACAGCCCCGTGCCGATCGACCACACGCGCGTCTTCACGACCGTCTCGGACAACCAGGACGTGATCGCGGTGCGCATCTATCAGGGTGAGGCGCGGCAGGCCGAAGGCAACACGCTTCTCGGCGAGTTCGAGTTCTCCGGCTTCGAGCCCGGGCCGCGCGGCCAGGTGAAGATCGAGGTCACGTTCTCGATCAGCACCGAGGGCATCGTGACAGTGCAGGCGCGCGACCCGAAGACGGGCGCCGAAGCGTCGACGACGGTCTCGATGTCGAGCGGCCTGTCCGAGGAGCAGATCCAAGAGATCATGACCCGCGCGCGCACGGAGGATGTCGCGGAGCGCGGGTCGCGGACGGTTCGCGCGAACGAGCCGGTGCCGCTGCTCGACGAGGGCGACGACATGCTGCTCGAGATGCCGGAGATCGAGACCGAGCCGAGCGAGCCGCTCGAGAAGCGCGAAGAGGAGCCGCTCTTCGGCCGGGTCGAGGTCGATCTCGCCGCGTCGCCAGCAGCCGGCGAGACGACGCTCGAGATCGAGCGGCCCGCGACCGGCATCCGCGAAGACACCGAGTTCGATCTCGCCTCGGGCGACAACGACGACGACCAGGTTCTGGGCGACGACTGAGCGGCGAACGCCGTGTCCAACCCGCAATGATGAACCCATCCGAGATCAAGGCTCTTGCGCGCGTGATCGACCGGCTCGACTACTACCGGTTGCTGAAGCTCGATCCGCGCGCCGACGCCGGCCAGCTGCGGGTCGCCTACCACGATGCGCGCAAGCGCTTCCACCCCGACTGCTTTCTGTCCCACCCCGACGACATCCGCGAAGCGGTCGACCGGATCGCGCGGCGGATCACCGAGGGCTATCTCGTGCTTCGCGACCGGCAGCGGCGCGCGTCGTACGACTCGGCGCTCTCCGGCGGTCACCTGCGCTTCAGCCACGAGGTCGAGGAAGAGGTGAAGACGGAGGCCGCGCAGCAGCGCGGCGCCACGCCCAACGGCAAGCGCTACCTCACGCTCTGCGAGGAAGAGGAGCGCCGCGGCGCCCTCGGCAAGGCGATTGCCCACCTGAAGACCGCGATCACCTTCGAGCCCAAGAACCTGACCTTTCGCCAGAAGCTCGACCGCCTCGAGCAGCAGCTGAAAGCCTCGAAGGCCAAGCCGAAGTAGCGCGACCTCGTTTGACCGGCGCCGCCGCCGTGGCGCAGAATCGAGCCGGTCAAAATTCGTCGAGGTGTGCGATGTCCGAGGCTGCAGCGGCGCAATCGAAGCCGCTTCCCGTGGTGCCTTTCCTGAAGATTCCCGAGCAGGGTCAGCCCTACCTCGAGGGTCAGCGCTGCAAGGCGTGCAAGGCCGTCTTCCTGGGCGCGCGCGACGTCTGCGCGTCGTGCGGAGCGCGCAAGCAGTTCGAGGCGATCAAGCTCGCCGACAAGGGCGAGCTGTACGTCTACTCGATCACCTACCGCTCGTTTCCAGGCATCGAGACGCCGTTCGTATCGGCGGTCGTCGATCTCGCCGGCGGCGGAACGGTGAAGGGAAACCTGATCGGGATCGACGCCGACCCCAAGAAGATCAAGATGGGCATGGCGGTCGAGACCGTTTACAAGATCGCGCCGCGGAAAGACCGCGAGGGGAACGAGTACCTGACCTATTACTTCCAGCCGGCCAAGGCTTAGGGGGAAGCAGAGATGAGCGACGTCTACATCCTGGGCACGGACATGATCAAGTTCGGGAAGTTCCCGGATCGAACCGTCCCGCAGATCGCTGCCGAGTCCGCGCTGCTCGCGCTCGACGACGCGGGGCTCACGATCCACGACATGGAGGCGCTCTACTGCGGGAATCTGATGCAGGCCTCGGGCATGGTCGGGCAGCGCGTGCTGCAGCAGATCGGCCAGACGGGGATCCCGGTCATCAACGTCGCGAATGCGTGTGCGACCGGCGCCACGGCGCTGCGCGAGGGCTGGACCGCGATCAAGGCGGGCCTGTACGACGTCGTGCTCTGCGTCGGCGTGGAGCAGATGGCGGGCGCGGGGCTGCTCGGCGGCGGCGGCGGCGGCAAGGGAATCCCGACCGAGGGTCTGCTCGGCTCGGGCACGATGCCCGCGGTCTTCGCGGAGGCCGGTATGGAGCACGCCCGCAAGTACGGCACCACCTTCGAGCAGTTCGCGAAGATCTCGGTGAAGAACCACTGGCACTCCACGATGAATCCGAAGGCGCGCTACCAGATCGAGACGCCGCTCGAAGAGGTGATGGGCGCCGAGATGATCTCGTACCCGAATACCAAGCTGATGTGTTCGGTGAACGTCGACGGCTCGGCCGCCGCGGTGCTCGTGTCCGAGAAGAAGGCCCGGCAGCTCGGCATGCGGCGCGCGGTCAAGATCTCGGCCTCGATCCTGACGAGCGACCGCTACACGCAGCGCGATCTCACCATGCCAGACGTGAATACGTGCACGCGGGATGCCGCGAAGAAGGCCTACGAGATGGCGGGAGTCGGTCCGAACGACATCAACTTGATCGAGCTGCACGACTGCTTCGCGACCGCCGAGATCCTGCACTACGAGAACCTCGGCATTTGCAAGGACGGCGAGGCGGGTCGGCTGATCGACGAGAAGCAGACCTACCTCGGCGGCCGGATCCCGGTGAACGTGTCGGGCGGCCTGCTCTCCAAAGGCCACCCGCTCGGCGCGACCGGAATCGCGAACGTCTACGAAGTGACCACGCACCTGCGCGGCGAGGCCGGCAAGCGGCAAGTCCAGGGCGCGAAGGTGGGCATGACGCACGTGATCGGGCTCGGCTCCGCGTGCGCGATCCACGTGCTGGAAAAGGTCGCGAGCTAAGTGAGTTCTGAGTGAGTCAGCGGGAAGGGCCGAGTCCTCGGACGCCTGCGGCTCGGCCCGCAAGCGAGCAAAGCGAGCGCGCAGCGAGGCGCAGCCGAGCGAACGAAAGCAAGCAAGGCAAAACATGATCGACTACACGATGACGATCGACGGCAAGGCCGAATCCGCGAAGGCGACCTTCGGCGTGATCAACCCGGCGACCGAGGAAATCTTCGCCCAGCCGCCGGAGTGCACGAAGGCGCAGCTCGACGCCGCCATGGAGTCGGCGCAGACCGCCTACAAGGCGTGGCGCAAGGACGAGGCGCGCCGCCGCCAGTCGCTGATCGACTGCGCCGAGGCGATCAAGGCGCGCATGGGCGAGCTCGCGCCGCTGCTCACGCAGGAGCAGGGCAAGCCGGTGGACAAAGCGATGGAGGAGGTCTTCGGCGCGTCGATCTGGTTCCAGTACACCGCGTCGCTGCAGATGCCCGTCGAGGTGATCCAGGACAACGAGCAGTCGCGCATCGAGATCCGGCGCCGGCCGCTCGGCGTCGTCGGTGCGATCACGCCCTGGAACTTCCCGCTCATGCTCGGCGTGTGGAAGATCGCGCCGGCGCTGCTCGCGGGGAACACGGTCGTGATCAAGCCCTCGCCGTTCACGCCGCTGACGACCCTGAAGCTCGGCGAGATCCTGCGCTCCGTGCTGCCGCCGGGCGTCCTCAACGTCGTCTCTGGCGGAAACGATCTCGGCAGCTGGATCACGAGCCACCCGGCGGTGCGCAAGATCTCGTTCACGGGCTCCGTCGCGACCGGCAAGAAGGTCGCCGCCGCCGCGGCGCCCGACCTGAAGCGCGTGACGCTCGAGCTCGGCGGAAACGACGCTGCGATCATGCTGGCCGACGTCGACGTGAAGTCGGCCGCGCAGAAGATCTTCTGGGGGGCGTTCGCGAACTCCGGCCAGATCTGCAGCGCGATCAAGCGCGTGTACGTGCCCGAGGCGATCTACGGCGCCGTCGTGAACGAGCTCGCCGAGATCGCGCGCGGCGTGAAGGTCGGCAACGGGCTCGAGGCCGGCACGCAGCTCGGCCCGCTCAACAACAAGCCGCAGTTCGAGCGCGTGAAGGAGCTGGTCGAAGACGCGCGCAAGCACGGTGCGCGGATCGTCACGGGCGGCAAGGCCGCCGCCGACAAGGGCTACTTCTACGCGCCGACGATCGTCGCCGACATCAGCGACGGCACGCGGCTCGTCGACGAGGAACAGTTCGGGCCGGCGCTGCCGATCATCTCGTACCGGAACGTGGAGGATGCGATCGAGCGGGCGAATGGGACGAACTACGGGCTCTCCGGCTCCGTCTGGTCGGCGAACAGCGAGAAGGCCACCGAGATTGCGGCGCAGCTCGATTGCGGCACGGCCTGGGTGAATCAGCACCTCGCGATCGCGCCGAACCTGCCGTTCGGCGGTGCGAAGTGGTCCGGCATCGGCGTCGAGAACGGTCCCTGGGGCCTGCTCGGCTTCACCGAGATCCAGGTGATGAACGTCTCGAAGATCTAGAACCAAGGCACCCAGCTGCCGTGGAGCGTGAGCGGCACGGGGTGATCGAAATGCACCCGAGCGAGCGGCCCTCGTTCGGGTGCACTCGCATCGAGTACCGCGACGTGACTCGTGTCGGTGTGCTCGTCGTAGACGAGCACGAGCGTCCAGCCATCGGTCTCGGCCGCCCCGCCGCTTCGAGGCGCGAAGATCGGCTCGCTCACATGCTGACCCTGGGGCGGAATCCAGGCCGCCGCGACAGCCCGCTCGAGATCGAAGCGCACGATGCGTCTCGAGCGCGACTCCGTACTCGTGAGCCACACGTAGCGCCGCACCGATCCCTCCCCGCGTGAGTCGACGCGCGGAAATTCACAGCTCGCCTCCCAGAGCAGCTCGATCGGCATGCGGCTGGCGCGCCAGTCGACCGTTGCGCGGCACAGCTTGCCCCCGTCCATGTCGATGACGTCGCCCGTTCGCGTCGCCTGGTCGCGCATCGTCGCCGTCGCGCTCGAGTCAGCGTACCGAACGAAGTCGACGGCGATCACTCCGTCGCGCTCGAACGCATTGGCGAAGTGCCAGACGAAGAACGGCTCGACCGGGAAGCGCACGGCCCGCTCGGGCTCGTCGATCGGCACCACGATCACCTCGGTCGCGCGTGCGGGATCCCAGCGGACCAGGTGTTCCGCACGCGCTTCGCCGAGCAGCGCGCCGAGCACGTTCAAGCGCGCGGGCCCGAGGAAGAACACGAGATGCCGCTCGGTCGCGGCGAAGTCATGGATCGCGAGCGCGTCGATCGGGAGCGAGCCGAGCCGCCGCGCCGAGCCGCGTGCGGGTAGCTCGAAGAGGTCGAGCGCGGACTGCCTGCCGTAGCGCAGGCCAAAGCCGTAGATCGCACCGCGCGCCGCGACGAAGTGAGGATGCGCCGTGAAAGTCTCGAGGGTGGCGCACTCGAGGTCCGACTCGCCCAGCGTCTCGAGCGTCTCGGGCAAGAGCTCGATCGGCTTCGCCACGTCGCGCAGGCCGAAGATCCGCCCCTGCCAGGCGATCACGTTCACGTTGGCGGAGTTCTTGTCGCGACCGCGCAGCCGGTTCGAGATCCGGCGCGCCCGCGAGGCGGCGCTGTCATAGAGCGGCCGGCCAGCTTCGCGCTCCTCCAGCAGCCCCGCACTCTCCACGACGCGATGTGCGCCGAGCGCGGCGCCAGCGCCGAAACGGACCGCGCAGATCGCGCCCTGCCCCTCGAACAGATGGTAGTAGCGCCGCCCGAAGGAGCCGAACTCACCGGGCCCGTTGCGGTACAGCGTGCCGGCCAACTCGGGCGGCAGAGCGCCTTCGACCTTCAGTGGCTCGAAGCCGTGCTCGCGGGTCACGTCGCGGTAGAGGCCTGATCTGGACATTGGATATCTCCACTATCTAATTGTGGATACTAGACATGTCCGAGCTCCAGCGTCAACCTCCGGTGATGCGTCTCGCCGAGCTCTCCCGCCGCGCCCGGATCCCGCGCTCCACAATTAAGTTCTACATCCGCGAGGGCATCCTCTCGGCCGGAGCGGTGCACGCGCGCAATCAGGCCAGCTACGGCACGCAGCATCTGGAGCGGCTGGAGCTGATCCGGGCGCTGCGCGAGGTCGCGGGCTTGCCCGTCGAAGTCGTCGGCCGCGTGACGCGCGAGCTCGACCGCGGTTGGCAGGGCAATCCGATCGGCGAGGCGATGCTCGCGATCCATGCGCCGCCCGCGCCCGCGGCGGCGGAGGACGCACCCGAGCTCGCGCGCCTTCGGGCGGAGGTGCTCGAGTTCTTGCGAGCCCTCCCCTGGACGGCGGACGACGAGCGGCACTTCTACGCGGACGAGATCGCGGCGACCTTGCTGAAGGTGCGGCGCTACCTCTACCCGGACTACCCCGTTGCGAGCCTGGCCCGCTACGCGGAGATCGCTTGGCGGCTCTCGGAGGCCGAGTTCGCGCTCGTCCCGGGAGGCGCGCCCGCTCCGCTCCAAGCCCGCGGCGACGATCTGGCCGAGCCGACGCGGCTCGCGATCGTCGGCAGCGTCCTGTTCGAGCGCATCTTCGCGGCGCTCCGCCGCAGCGCGAACGCGATGCGCGCGATCCGGATCGCGAGCGGCCTCGAGGTGCCGCCGGCACCAATCGCTCGCACCCCCCGCGCGCGCGCGAAATCACGCGTCGGCGGATCGGCGCGCGGCGCGAAACGCAAGCCCGCCAAGCGCCCCGGCCGTCCTCGCCGCTAAGGGCTGTGCGCGCTGCGGGTCCCCGCGCTCTCCCGCGCGCGCCCGCTCAGTCCGCGGCGCGCAGCGTCTCCTCGAGTGCCTCCCAGGCCAGCGTCGCGCAGCGCTGCCGCGACGGCAGCGTCGACACGCGCGCGAACGCGCGAAGCCGTGCGTCGATCTCGCCCGGCGGCGGCTCGCCGTGCGCGATGCGCGCCGCATGCGCGCCGAGCGCCCTCGCCTTCGCCGGCTCGAGCCCGCGCACGAGCTCGGTCATCACGCTGCCCGCGGCGACGGCGATCGAGCAGCCGCGCGCGCGCGCGGAGACCTCCGCGATGCGGCCGTCTTTGAGCTCGATCTCGACCCGCACCTGATCGCCGCAGACCGGGTTCACGACCAGCGACTCCGCGGACGGGTGCACGAGCGGTGCGCGATTGCGCGGGTTTCGGTAGTGCTCGAGGACGACTTCGCGGTAGAGCGCCTCGATCGCCGCGGGCGTATCGCTCAGGTCGGGCACTTCTGGGACTCGAGCGGGCCTTCCGGCACCTCCACGCCCGCGTCCGTGATGCGCACGCCCTTCACGCTCATCAGCGGCCGACCGCTGGTCGAGCCGCCGCGCCAGAGCTGCACGATCTCGGCGAAGATCGCGAGCGCAATCTCCTGGGGCGTCTCCGCACCGAGATCGAGCCCGGCGGGCGCGGCGACGCGGCGCAGAAGCTCGAGCGGCACGCCGTCTTCGTGCATGCGCTCGAGCACGAGCGCGCTGCGCTTGCGACTCGCGACCAGGCCGACGTACGCCGGGCGCTGGCGCAGCACGCGCTGCAGCGCCTCGAAGTCGCTCTTGTGCTGCGTCGCGATCACGACGTACGTGTCCGCGTCGCACTCCGCCTTCGCGTAGTCGGGGTCTTCGGTGATGCGCGTATGCGCGCTCGGGAACGCTTCGGCGCTGGCGAGCGCGTCGTTCACCGTGACGTGAAAGCCCAGCGCGGAGCCGAGCGTAGCCAGCGTCTCCGCGATCCGTCCGTGGCCGAGCACGAGAAGCTTGGGGTCGTGTGTCATGGCTTCGAGGTAGATCTCCATGTAGCCGCCGCACGGCATGCCGACGCCGAGCACCTCGTCGTCGAGATCGAGGCGGATCAGCCTAGGGCGGCGCTCTGCGAGCACCTCGCGCGCCGCGTCGCGCACGGCCGACTCGGCGCAGCCGCCGCCGACCCAGCCCCAGACGAGCCGCCCGTGGGCATCGACGATGGCCTTTGCACCGGGCTTCGCGGAGGCACTGCCCTCGATCCGAACGACGGTGGCAACGACCACGCTCTCGCCCGCGCGCAGGCGCGCATCGAGAACACGGACGAGTTCGCTGGCGCTGGCCGCTCCCATCTTCGGTCAGTCTAAGGTGGGCACGGGATCGCGCCAAGCGCTCGGGTGTCGATTGACACCCCCGCGCAGCCCTTCCTACCATCGCCCGACTCTGAAAAGCCGAGGCTTCATGCGGACTCTCCTGACCCGGACGCACGCGCGCTGGCGCTTCCTCCCGCGCGTGCTCGCGGGGGTCTCGGTGTTGGTCCTCGGCGCCGCGCAGGCGCTCGCCCAGGAGACCCGGCGCGAACCCGCGCTGCCGCGCTTCGAGGGCACGACGCTCGACGGAAAGCAGGTCGGCACCGATCTGCTGCAGAAGCGCCGCGGCCTGATCTACGTGTTTGCCTCGAGCGATCCCGATGCCGAGCGCGTCGCGGCGCTGCTCGACGACGTGCGCGCACAAGCGGCCGCCGCGAACATCGTGATCCTCGGCGTCGACCGCGAGCCCAACCCCGAGCTCGGCCGCCGCTTCATGCGCTCGCACGGCTTCGACTTCCCCGCGCTCTCGGATCGCGATGGCGAGATCTCGCGCAAGCTCCGCGTGCCGCCCGCCGGCTCGTCGCTGCTGATCGTCGACGCGGCGAGCTACCTGGTCGGCGGGATCAGCGGCCTGGCCAAGCAGCCGAAGGACCAGGATGCGGCGCTGGCCGATGAGCTGCGCAGGCTGCTCAACTTGGAGCCGAAGAGCAGCGCGGCCACTCCGCTAATGGGCACACGTCCCGCGGCACCGCCCTTCGACGTCGTCGGCCTCGACGGGAAGACGCACAAGACGCTCGCGGAGCTCGCAGGCAAGGTCGTCGTCTTCGTCTTCTTCCTGCCCACCTGTCCGCACTGTCACGACGCGCTGAAATTCCTCGATGGACTGCAGAAGCAGCTCGCGAATCCGGAGCTCGCGATCGTGCCCGTGAGCGTCACGGACAAGAAGTACGTGGTCGAAGAGATGGTCTCCGACCTGAAGATCTCACTCGTGCCCTATCTCGACCCGGGCAAGAAGGCGCAGGACGCCTACGCGTTCAAGCACGGCGTGCCGGAGATCATCGTGATCGATCGCCAGGGCCGCGTCGTCACGCGCACCGATGGCTCGTCGCCGCGGATCCACGCGCTGCTGACGCTCTCGATCCGGCAAGCGCTCGGCGTGCCGAATCCGATCCTGCTCGAGAAGGCCGCCTACAGCGGCGAGGAGTTCTGCGCAGTCTGCCACGAGCAGCCACACGCGACCTGGAGCCTGACCTCGCACGCCTACGCCTTCGATACGCTGATCGAGCACGGCTCGGACCGCGATCCCGAGTGCCTGCCGTGTCATACCGTCGGCTACGGGCTGCCTGGCGGCTTCGACCCGAAGCTGCGTCAGACCCAGCTGCGCGGCGTGCAGTGCGAGAACTGTCACGGCCGCGGCGGACCGCACCAGTCACCGGATTTCGCGAAGTCGGGCTACGAGCCGGTCTGTTTGACCTGTCACACGGCCGAGCACTCGCTGCGCTTCGTCTTCGCCGAGCGCTTGCCGCTGGTCTCGCACGCCGCGAACGCGCAGCTCGCGGCGCTCTCACTCGAAGATCGCCAGAAGCTGCTGGCGAAGCGCGACAAGCGCGAGCGCCAGCTCTTCGAGAAGGGCGACTTCATCGGCTCGGCCGCCTGTCAGAGCTGCCACGTGAAAGAGCACGCGCTCTGGTCGGCATCCTCGCACGCGCACGCCTTCTCGACGCTCGCCAAGAGCGGAGACCGGAAGAAGCCCGACTGCCAGCGCTGCCACACGACGGGCTTCGGGGAGCCCACGGGCTTTCCGCATCAGGCAAGCACGCTCGAGAACGTCGGCTGCGAGAGCTGCCACGGTCCGGGCAAGCAGCACGTCGTCGACGGAGGCAACACCCCGGACACGATCCTGCGCCTGACCGAGAAGTGCGACAGCTGCGTGATCCTGCAGATCTGCGGCTCGTGTCACGACGACGCCAACGACGAGGGATTCGAGTTCGAGCTCGAGGAGAAGCTGGCGAAGACCCGTCACGGCTTCCGCGCGAAGAAGGCTTTGGCGAAGTGATGGCCGCCGACGAGCGCACGCGTACGCTGCGGCGCATTCGCGACTCGCTGCAGGAGCTCGTCGCCGACGGGGTCGACTATCTCCCCCGCCCGGCGAAGCGCGCGGCGGCCGCCGTCGCCCCGCCTGCCGTCGCGCCGACGGCCTTCCGGCCGCGCGTCGCGCCGCTCGCGCTGCCGACGCAGCAGAGTGACGCCGCGGGTGGGAAGGCCCGCCTGCTCGCCGAGGTCCGCGCCGAGCTCGGCGACTGCACGCGCTGCCGCCTGTGCGAGAAGCGCAAGCAGATCGTCTTCGGCGAGGGCGCACCCGACGCGCGCGTAGTCTTCGTCGGCGAAGGCCCGGGCGAAGAGGAGGACAAGAGCGGCCGGCCGTTCGTCGGCCGCGCAGGCGAGCTGCTGACGAAGATGCTCGAAGCCGTCGGCTGGCGGCGCGAGGACGTCTTCATCTGCAACATCGTGAAGTGTCGCCCGCCCGGGAACCGCGACCCCCAGCCCGACGAGGTCGCCACCTGTCAGCCCTTCCTCGAGCGACAGATCCGCGCGATCGCGCCGCACGCGATCATCACGCTTGGCAGGCCCGCGATCTCGGCGCTGCTCGGCCGGACGGTCGCGATCACGAAGCTGCGCGGGCAGTGGCAGGAATGGCAGGGCGTGCCGGTGATGCCGACGTACCACCCCGCGTACCTGCTGCGGAACTACACACGCGAGACACGCCAGGCCGTCTGGGACGATCTGCGCGCCGTGCGGGACCGCGTCGAAGGAACCCGTGAGACCTAGCGCGCGTGTGCTGCTGGCGGCGGCGCTCGTGCTCGCCGCGCCGGCGGCGGGCGCGGAAGAGCTGCGCGCGGGCTTCGGCTCCGCGTCGCTGCCCGCGCGCGTCGACGGCGCGATGGGCGGGTTCGGCGGCCTGACCACGCGCAGGGCCGAGGGCACGCTCGACCCGCCCGAGGCGCGCGCGCTCGTGCTCGAGCGAGGCGAGCTGCGCGTCGCGATCGTCGCGCTCGACATCGTGATCGCCCGGCCCAACCTCCGCGACGCGCTGCTCGAAGAGGTCGCGCCACTGGGCTTCGACCTGCTCGCGGTCATCGCCACACACACGCACTCGGGCCCGGGCGGATACATCCCGGGCTACGTGGCCGAACGTCTGACCGCGGGCGAGTACGACCCCAAGCAACCCGCACTGCTCGCGCACGCGGCCGCCCGTGCGCTCGACCGGGCCGTCGCCGACCTCGCGACCGCGCGCCTCGCGAGCGGCAACGCGCCGCTCACGCTCGCGCGCAATCGCCGCTTCGCGGACGGCGCGACCGAGAACGAGCTCGCGGTGCTGCGTGCGGATTTTGCGGATGGGCGCGCGCCGATCGTCCTGTTCGCCTACGGGGCGCACGCGAGCATCGTCACCTCGGGAAGCCGACTCTACTCGGCTGACTGGCCCGGTGCCGCGCGCGAACAGCTCGCCGCGAACGGCTGGCGCGCGATCTATCTACCCGGCCCGCTCGGCGATCAGGAGCCCGATGTCGATTTCGGCTTCTGGCCGAGTCTCGACAGTGAGCGCGAGATCGCCAAGGACTACGGCCACGCGATCGCCGGCGCCGTGCAGAGCGCGGCGGACTCACTCGCGCCGCAGGCCGATGCCGAACTCTCGGCGCTCGAGCGCTGGGTCGAGTCACCGCCCGTGCAGGTGCGCCGCTTCTGCGCGCTCTGGTGGACGAAGCCGCTCGTCAGCGGCTCGATCGACCGGTTCCTGTCGACGCGCGTGCCCTTTCAGGTCTTGCGCGCCGGCAACGCCGAGCTCTTGTTCGTGCCCGCCGAGCCCGGTGCGGCAGTCGGACTGGACCTGCGCGCTGGCATTCCCGCGCCGCGCACGCGCTTCGTCGTCGTGCACGCGAACGACTGGCTCGGCTACGTCGTCGATCCGCAGAGCTACGCGCGCGGCAGCTACGAGGCCTGCCTGTCCTTCCACGGCTCCGGAATGGCGCACTGGCTCGTCCTCCAGTCGACGAACGCGATCGATCTGCTCGACGCGCGCGACGCCGGGCCGGGAGAGCGGCGCTGAGCGCGCGCTGCGGAATCGTGCTGCACCCGGCGGGGCACACGCTATCGCCGGTGATTCACGCCGCCGCCTACCGCGCGCTCGCGCTCGACGCCACCTTCAGCGTCTTCGACGTGCCGGCGGCTCGACTCGCAGACACCGTTCGCGAGCTGCGCGCCTCCGGCCTGACACAGCTCTGCGTCTCGCTGCCGCACAAGGAGGCTGCGCTCGCGCTGGCGGATCGCGTGTCGGACGAGGCGCGCGCAATCGGCGCGGCGAACACGCTCACGCTGCGCGCGGGCGCGCTCGAAGCCGACAATACCGACTGGATCGGCGCCACGCGCACGCTCGAGCCGCTCGGCCCCTGGGCCGGAAAGGCCGCGACGGTGCTCGGCGCCGGCGGCGCGGCGCGCGCGGTCGTCTACGCGCTCGGCCGGCTCGGGCTCGAGGTCACCGTCGTGAACCGCACGCGCGCGCGCGCGCAGGCTCTCATCGCCGACCTCGGCGGCCGCGTCGGCACGCTCGACGATCCGTTCGACCTGCTCGTGAACGCGACCTCCGTCGGGATGTCACCCGACGTCGCGCGCACACCCGCGGCCGCGGTCGCCCTGCGCCCGGGCGCGACCGTCTTCGACACCGTCTATCGCCCGCTCGAGACACGCCTGCTGCGCGACGCGCGAGCGCGCGGCTGTCGCGTACAAGACGGCCTCGACATGCTCGTACAGCAGGCGGTGGAGCAGATCCGGATCTGGAGCGGAAGGCAGGCAGATCCCGCGCTGCTGCGCGCCGCGGCGCTCGCCGCGCTCTAGTGTCGCCGAAGCGCGAGCGCTCCTAGCGCGAGCATCGCGAGCCACACCAGCGACGGCTCCGGTAACACGTCGACGCGAAGCTCCGTGAAGTCGACGCTCGCCCGGTCACCCGCGCCGTGGTCGAAGCCGAAGGCGGAATTGCGCACGCCTAGAAACTGCGTGAAGAGGTCCGGGCTCTGAGCCATAAATGCGGAGAGCGAAATCGCATCGGTCGAGGTCGTCACGCCTCCACTCGTGTAGCGCGCGAGCGCGGTCGCCGACACCGGGTCCACGACGAGCTCGAGATCGAACGGGACGCCCTCCACAGGACCCGGGACGGCCAGCTCGAAGAAATCCAGCGTCGTTTCGCCCAGGAACTCCGCAACGCTCAGATAGCCGACTACTGGATTTCCGTTGTCGCCCGCGAACAGGCTCGTCAGGAGCAAGTAGCTTTGGTCCGCGTTGTAGACGAGGAGACTGGAATGCGCAGCCGCAAAGTATGGATTCGCGCCGGAGGCGGCCGCCGGAATCAGTCCGAAATTCGCGAAGCCCCCGGCGATCGTGAAGGGCCTGCCAAGGTCGGCGACAGCACTGAAAGAAAGCCCGACCCCACTGTTCTCGTCTGGCGCCGCGAATCCGCCCACATTCGCGATCGCGGCGGCCGCCCGAGTCCCGGTGAGCGTCGGAGCAGGCGGCACGCCCGCACCACTGCCGCCGCCGATCATGCCGCCATTCCGAGTGTGTCGACCTCCGGAGTCGTCGGGTAGCTCGTCTCCCCCGCGAATGTCTCGAGATAGACGGTTGATCCCCAAGCGGGCTGAACCCCCGTGAGCACCGCAATCGCGAACAGTTCGACTCGTACTGACGCTGATCCGAATGACCGCCTCATCATGGCCTAGAGCTCCACGTCCGAGAGATAGCCTACACCGAAGTGCGACTCGAAATACGGCTCTCTCTCCCGCTCCTCTCGGCACCGGCTGCCGGGCGCAAGGCCGCTTGCGGGTGAGGTATCCTGTGATCACGATGACCGAACCGACGCTCGAATGGGACGGCCCGATGTATCGCCTGGCGGTCGCGCAGCTCGACCAGACCGCCAAGATCATGGGCCTGGACGACAACATCTGGGAGCGGCTGCGCACGCCGCAGCGCGCGCTGGTCGTGTCATTCCCGTTCCGGCGCGACGACTACAAGACCGTCGACACGGTCTTCGGCTATCGCGTTCAGCACCTGCTCACGATGGGCCCCACGAAAGGCGGCGTCCGCTACGACGAGGACGTGCACCTGGGCGAGGTGACGGCGCTGGCGATCTGGATGTCGTGGAAGTGCGCACTGATCGGCCTGCCCTTCGGCGGCGCGAAGGGCGGCGTGCGGATCAATCCCGGCGCGCTCTCCCGCTCCGAGCTGCAGCGCATCACGCGCCGCTACACCATGGAGATCATCGAGATGATCGGCCCGGATCGCGACATCCCGGCGCCGGATCTCGGCACCGACGAGCAGGTGATGGCGTGGATGATGGACACCTACTCGGCGCAGAAGGGCTACGCGGTGCCCGGCGTCGTAACCGGAAAGCCGGTCGAGCTCGGCGGATCGCTCGGCCGGCGCGAGGCCACCGGTCGCGGCGTGATGACCTGCGTCACCGAAGCGTGTCGGCATCTCGGCCTCGCGCTCGCCGGCGCGCGCGTCGTGGTGCAGGGCTACGGGAACGTCGGCTCGAACGCGGCGCGGATCGCGTCGGCCCAGGGCGCGCGCGTGGTCGCGGTCTCGGACGTCAAAGGCGGTATCCACGATCCGCGCGGGCTCGATCTCGCCAAGGTCGACGCGTGGATCCGCGAGCACCGCTTCCTCGAGGGCTTCCCGGGCACCGACGCCGTCTCGAACGCGGACCTGCTCGAGCTCGACTGCGACATCCTCATTCCCGCGGCGCTGCAGAACCAGATCTCGGCGGAGAACGCGGGCGCGATCCGCGCGCGGCTGATGGTCGAAGGCGCGAATGGCCCGACCTCGCTCGAGGCCGACGCCATCCTGCGCGAGCGCGGCGTCTTCGTCGTGCCCGACATTCTCGCGAACGCCGGCGGCGTCACGGTCTCCTACTTCGAGTGGGTGCAGGACGCGCAGCAGTTCTTCTGGAGCGAGGACGAGGTCAACCAGCGCCTCGTCACCATCATGACCAAGGCCTTCAATGACGTCCTCGCCCTCTCGCTCGAGAAAAGGGTCGACCTGCGCACCGCCTCGCTCATGCGCGGCATCACGCGCATCACCGAGGCAAAGCGCCGCCGCGGCGTCTTCCCCTGAGCGCGGCTCAGAGGTTCAGGAGCTGTGCCACGCGCTCGCGGTGCTCGGTCGGATCGCCGTACGTCACCTCGATTGCCTTCGCGCGCTTGAAGTACAGGTGGCAGTCGTACTCCCACGTGAAGCCGACGCCTCCGTGGATCTGGATGTTCTCCGCGCTCGCGTGGCGGTACGCGTCGCTCGTGTAAGCCTTGGCCATGCTCGCGGCGAGCTCGGCCTCGTCGGTGTTCTCGGAGACCGCCCAGGCCGCGTAGTAGGTGATCGACTTGGACGACTCGACCTCGATCAGCATGTCGGCACACTTGTGCTTGATGGCCTGGTTCACGCCGATCGGCTTGCCGAACTGGATGCGCTCCTTGGCGTACTTGACCGAGTCCTCGAGCACCTTCTGCGCGCCGCCGAGCGCTTCGGCCGACAGGTACACCAGTGAGTGTGTGCGCACCGTCCGCCAGGTCGCCCAGCCCGCGCCCTCGCGGCCGAGCAGCTGCGCGGGAGTCTTGTCGAAGCGCACCTCGGCGATGCGGCGCGTCTGATCCATCGACTTCAGCGGCGTGATCGCGAGTCCGGGCGCGCCGCGCTCGACGACGAAGAGCGAGATGCCGCCCTCGCCCGCGCCCCCGCTTCGCGCCGCGACCACGATCGCGTCGGCGTTCTGCGCGTCGGGCACGAAGAGCTTGGTGCCGGAGAGCGTCCAGCCCGCACCGGCCTTCGCGGCGCTCGTCGCGATCTCGTCCGCGTTCTCGTTCCCCGCTTCCTCGGTGATCGCGAACGACAGCACACGGCGGCCGGCCGCCACCTCGGGAAGGATCTCTTTGGCTTGCGTCTCCGTACCACCATGGAGAACTGCGAGGGAGCCCTGCAGCGTGGCGAAGAACGGCGACGGCGTGAGCGCGCGTCCGAGCTCCTCGGCGACTACGATCAGGTCGACGAGCGAGAGCGCCGCGCCGCCGTGCTCCTCGGGCAGAAGCAGACCCAGCCAACCGAGCTCGGCCATTTTTGCAAAGACGTCGGGTTTGTAGCCGCGAGGGTCGTCCATGAGCTCGCGCACGACCGTCATCGGGCATTCCTTGGCCAGGAACTCGCGAGCCGTGGTGCGCAGGAACTCTTGCTCTTCCGAGAAGCCGAAATTCATGGCCGCAGTCTATCGCCCGGCTTTTTCCCGGGTCAAACCGCGGGGTTTGCGGCGCTGCGGGCTCGTGACGTAGGGTGGCGCCCCTGATGGCGAGTCGCGGCGAATGAGTGCGAGGATCGAGGCCCTGGGCGTCGCGAAGCGCTTCGGGCCGGTGGTCGCGCTCGACGCGCTCTCGCTCGAGGTCGCGCCCGGCGAGATCTTCGGGCTGATCGGCCCGAACGGCGCCGGCAAGACCACGTTCATCCGCATCCTGACCGGGTACTGGCTCGCGTCGGAGGGAGATGTGCGCGTCGACGGCGTCTCGGTCACGCGCGAGCGCTTCCGCGTGCAGGCTCGGCTCGGCTACGCGTGCGAGCAGCCGAAGCTCTATGCGGACCACACGGTCGATGCGTTCCTGCGCTTCATGGCGGAGGTGCGCGGCCTCGGCGGTGCGCGCCTGCGCGCCGCGGTCGGGCTTTCCGTCGAGCGCATGGGCCTCGAACCGGTGCGGCGGCGGCGGATCGGTGTGCTCTCGAAGGGCTTCCGCCAGCGCGTCGCGCTGGCGCAGGCGTTGCTTCACGATCCGGCGCTCCTGGTCGTCGACGAGCCGACGGTCGGGCTCGATCCGGCGCAGCAGATCGAGCTGCGGCGCATCATCGCGGGCTTTCGCGGCACGCACACGGTTCTGCTCTGTACCCACCAGCTGCACGAGGCCGAGATGATCTGCGACCGCGTGGCGCTGCTCGACCGCGGGCGACTCGCGGCGCTCGCGACGGCCGAAGAGTTCCGCGCGGGCGGGAGCCTCGAGGCGCTCTTCCTCGCGCGCGTCGGGCGCGAATCCGCGGCGGGAGGCGCCGCATGATCCGGCGCGTGCTCGCGCTCGCGAAGAAGGAGCTGCGCCAGCTCTTCGCGTCGCCGATCGCCTACGTCGTGGGCACGGCCTACGTCGCACTCACCGGCATCTACTTCTTCCAGCATCTGGTTGGCTACAACCAGCTGCTCTTCGTCTACCAGTCGGAGGGCCTCACCGGCGGCGGCTTCGACCAGGGTACCGTGCCGAGCCAGATCAACGTGCTGAACGAGGTCTTCGTCCCCTCGGCCGACGACTTCGGGCTGTTCCTGCTGGTCGTCCTGCCGCTCGTGACCATGCGCGTGTTCGCCGAGGAGCGCGCGAACGGCACCGACGAGCTACTGCTCACGAGCGGACTGCGCCCGTGGGAGGTCGCGCTCGCGAAGCACGCCGTCACCTATCTGTTCGTCCTGCTTCTGCTCGCCGGGAGCGCGATCTATCCGGCGGTGGTCGTGGCGCGCGCCGGGCTCGGCTTCGAGCACCTCCTCGCGCTCTACATCGGGCAGCTCTGCTACGGCTGCGCGATCGCCTCGATCGGGCTCGCCTGCTCGTCGTTCACCGCGAGCCAGATCGTCGCGGCGGTGCTCGGCTACGCGATCCCGTTCGTGCTGCTCGACTTCGCCTGGCTCTCGAACACGGTGTCCGAAGACGTCGCGGCGCGCCTGCGCGAGATCGCGCTGCTCTCGCACTACGGCTCGTTTGCGCGCGGCGTGATCGAGCTCGCGAACGTGGTGTACTTCGCGAGCATCGTGTTCGTGGGCTGGCTCGCATCGCTCACGTCGCTCGAGCTCGGAAGGGCGCGCTAGATGAGCCTCCTGCCCGCGGCGGGGCTGGTGATGCTCCTGGTCGGTGTCGCGTCGTACTACGCGACCCGCTCTCTACACGGTCTCTCGGCGTTCTCGGGCGCGAATCTCGCGCTCGGCGTGCTGCTCATCGTTGCCGGCGCGGCGGCGCAGGCGCGCAGGTTCCGGGGCTTCTCGGGAGCGGCGTCTCGGCGCGTGGCGCTGCGGGCGCTCGCGATCTTCGCCGCGGGCCTCGCGGCGGCGATCGCACTCGATCTCTGGGCGCGCACCTGGACGGCGCGCCTCGATCTCACCGTCGACCGGCTGTACACACTGTCGGATCAGTCGCGCGCGCTCTGCGCGGAGCTCGACACGCACGCGGGTGCGCCGATCGAGCTGGTCTTCTTCGAGGACGCGCTTCTGGCCAAGGACGTCCGGCTGCTCGTCGATGCGTACGCTGCTTCGTGTCCCCGCGTCCAGGTGCGCGACGCGAGTCGCCTGGAGCCGCCCGCCGGAGCGCGCGAGATCTACACCACGACCGCCACCACGGTCGTGGCCTGCCGCGGCGACGTCTGCGATCCCGTCGGCTATCCGTCCGAGCGCAACATCACCAGCGCGCTCGTGCGACTCGCGAGCGCGCGCGCGCCGCGGGTCTTCTTCCTCGTCGGTCACGGCGAGGTCGACCTCGCCAGCCAGAACGACGCGGGCTACTCGGGCCTGGCTGCCCTCTTGCGCGATCAGGGCTTC
>Ga0210377_10000624_pt1 | contig 33691 bp, 32 predicted proteins | sample PLM4_65_b1redo_FD_155480 | JGI IMG/M metagenome (GOLD analysis project Ga0210377, IMG submission 155480) | Groundwater sediment microbial communities from an aquifer in East River, Colorado, USA - PLM4_65_b1 redo | ecosystem: Environmental > Terrestrial > Soil > Riparian zone | place: USA: East... | reverse complement strand
CCGCGCGCGCTCAGCCTCTGCCGCGCTGTCGATGGCCCGCACGGTTTCCTCCAGCCATCGGGCTGCCTTGGATCGTTCGGCACCAACCGTCTCGGCGGTTTCGCGCTCGAGGGCGAGAATGTCCTCGAGCAACTCCGATTGTGAGATCGCCACATGGCCTCCGCGTGAAACCTAATGCCCGTGCAGTACCCTGCGATATGACGGAAGCCCTGCGGCTCGGTGACGAAGAACTCGTCGGACCGTGCGGGTTGCGCGCGCTCCCGGGGGGTCGGTGCCATCGCGACAGCAGTCACCTCTCTCCGTGACGATTGCCGTCGCCGATACGACAGGCCGGCCGCACGTTGGATCCCATGGACGAGCTCATCGACGTGCGCTCCATCTGCTCTCTGGAAGGGAAATCCGCCGTCGTCACGGGCGGTGCGATGGGCATCGGCTTCGGCATCGCGAAACGATTTGCGGAAGCAGGAGCGGCCGTTCTCGTCGCCGACATCGACGAGAGCGCCGCGAAAGCGGCGGCCGTACGACTCAGCGACGCCGGTCGCCGCATCGAGGCTCTGGCCGTCGACATGGGAGACAACTCGGCCCCGGAGCGCATCGTGACCAGGTGCATCGAGTCGTTCGGCGGGCTCGATGTACTGGTCAACAATGCCGGCATCTTTCCGAAAGTTCCGGCGCTGGAGATGCAGCCCGAGCTCTTCGACCGTGTGATGCGCATCAACCTGCGCGGGCTCGTGTTCCTCTCCCGGGCCGCGGGGCTGCGCATGATCGAACAGCGGCGCGGGGGAAAGATCATCAACATCGGCTCGATCGACAGCCTGCGTCCCTCGATGATCGGACTCGCCGCCTACGACGCTTCGAAGGGCGGAGTGCTGATGTTCACGCGAAGCTTCGCACTGGAAATGGCCGCCCACGGCGTTCAGGTGAACGCGATCCTTCCGGGCGGAATCACGACGGAAGGTACGTCGCGGCCGCTGGAAGGGAGTGGGATGACGAAAGAGCAGACGGATGAGCTCATGGCAAACTTCGTCAAGAAGATCCCACTCGGCCGCATGGGTGTCCCCGATGACATCGCGAAGGTGGCATTGTTCCTCGCCTCGTCCGGCAGCGACTACATGACCGGTTCTCATGTCGTCGTCGATGGCGGCGCGCTGCTGACGTGACCGCCGCGAGGGCCGCCGACGGCGAATCGAGGTGACACGCCATCGGTGACGTTTGCTCTGGCCGGTGACGTTTGCTCTGGCCGATCCGGCATCGCGGCCACATCTTGATAGGCAAGCCGCTGATGCACGGCGAATGGAGGAATCAGCCATGGCCAAGCCAGGAACAGCGCACCCGCAGTCGCCAGCCACCCCTGCTGCTGAATCGTCGAAGACCGAGCCGTCGGTCATGGAAGCGCGCATCCGCATCCGCGCCTACGAGCTCTTCGAGGCCCGGAAGGGACAATCCGGCGACGCGGAGAGTGACTGGTTCCGCGCGGAAGCGGAGATCACCGGGAAAACAGGCGAGACTTCGAAAGGCTCCGCGTAGACCCGAGCGCCTCGTCGGCAGTGGAGCTCGAATGCGGCCGGACCGGCCGAAGAGCAGTCCCAGGACTCGCTGCTGAGCCTTCGAGAACAGCGCGTCCGAACGGCGCCGCCTTCTCGGGGAAGGTGCGAATCTTCCCGTCGCTGAACCATATACTGCGTTCTTGCGCCATTAACGGAGGTACCCGATGTCGTACGTGATCCCGCGATCACTCCTGCGATCATCGCTCAGGCAGCCGCTTCAACTGCTCTTCTGTGTTTTGCTCATCGCGCTTCCAGCAGCGGGAGATCCATTGTCCGATCTGCGCGCGGTTCTGCAGCGCTATCCGGCCAAGGCTCCCTTCGCCGCCTCGGCATCCCTTCGCCTGAATGGCGAATCGGAGGACGTCGCGGCATCGCGCGGCGGATCGACGAACTTCGAGGTGGAGTTTGGCTCCGCCGGCATGCTGCTGCGTGTACCGCCCGCGGCCCTCGGCGCCGCCGAGAGTGAGGCAGAAAGCAAGAAACGCAACCCGGAGAATCTCACGCCGACGCGCAACGCGATGGTGGCGTTGACTGTTTTCGACATCATCGACGCCATGGACATCGCCTCGATGCTCGTCAACGATCTGGATGGCGCGACCTTGATCGGAGAGACGCAGTCAACATCCGGAGGAAAGCCCGCCGCTCTTCTGCGCGTCAAGGTCAAACCCACGTTGGCGGGAACAAGCAGCCGGTTAGTGAACGAGCCGAAGATCGAGCTTCGAGTCTGGGTGACGTCCGACGGTATTCCGGTGGCCGCGGAACGCGACTCGGACTATTCCGCTTCATTCCTCTTCGTGAAAGCGGCGAACGTCAGAAAGGAGCGATGGGCGATCGCCGTCGCCGGCGATCGCCTGTACGCATCGCGCGCCGACCAGAGCAACCGGGCCTCGGCGGTCGGTAAGAACATCGCCAGCTCGCTCTCCGTCGCCTACATGCCGAAGTGACGGCATGCTGCGCATTGCTCACATCTCCGATACGCATTTCCTCTCGCCCGCAGGAGTCGAGTGGCGGAAGATGCTGTTCAACAAACGCATCACCGGCTATGCGAATACGGTCCTGCGGCGCGGCCGCGTACACCGCCGGGAGTTTCTCGTCGCCGTCCTGGATGCAGCGGCTGCGAACGCCGACCATGTCGTCGTCACCGGGGACATCACGAACCTCGCGCTGGAGAGCGAATTTGACGAAGCGCAGGCGCTGCTCGATCCAATCGCCCATTCGGTGGAAGTGACCGTTGTTCCGGGCAATCACGACATCTATCTGCCTCCCGTTCACCACGAGCGCCGTTTCCCGCATCACTTCGGTGCATTCCTGCGCTCCGACCTGCCGGAGCTCGCGCTGGAACTTCCGGCCGGTCCATTTCCATGCGTCAAGCTGCGGGGGGCGGTGGCGATCATCGGCCTTTCGAGCGCGGTGCCACGGCCTCCATTCATCGCCGCGGGCTATCTCGGCGAAAGACAGCTCATCGCTCTCGACCGGGTCCTCGCTCATCCGGAGGTCAGCCGGCGCATGCCGGTGATCCTGGTTCATCATCCGCCTGTCGATCCACGCATCCGACTCAAGCAGCTCCGCGACGGGCTTGTCGACGCCGCTTCGCTGCGCACAGCGCTGGCACGGCTCGATCGCGGGCTCATCCTGTTCGGGCATCTGCACGTCCGCGTCCGCTGCGTGCTCCCGACGACATCAGGTGCACTGCATGTCATCTGTGCCAGCGGCGCCGCGCTCGATCATCCTGACCCGTCGATTCGTGCCGGGTTCAACCTGTACGACATCGACGACGAGGGCAGGGTCGTGAACATCGAGGCGCATGTGCTCGACGAATCGGGGGCTTCACTGCAACGAATGCAGATCCGCGAGCAGCCGGGCTGCTTATGAAGTGCCACCGTTGTGCTTCCAGCGGCGCGCTTCACCGGCGATCTCGCGGCGACCCTCGATGTCACCGGAATTCAGGCGAGAGTGGATGTCGTCACACCCAGTGGGGCGGCAAACACAGAGATCGATCTTCTGAGGGTGCGAGCAGGGACAGTTCCTCATCGCGAAGGTCGGAATCGAACAGGACGACTGCGTTCGAGCCTGGACGGATGAGCATGACCTGCTGCTCGATCCTCGGATCCTCGACCAGGTTCTCATAAACGGGGAACGGCTTCGAACACGAACCGCCGGTGACTCGTTCGCTGTCCATGGTTGAACATTGTGGCGTGAAACGGTTCGGCCAAGGGAAGATACTGTGGCTGTGATCACCCTTAAGCGCGCCGCGTTCTTCGTTGTCGCGCTCTGCATCGCCGGCGCACTACTGATCAAAGGACGCAGCACCTTGCCGTCACTCGCGAACCGGACGGTGTCGAACGCCATCGTGGACACCGAAGCGACCCGGCTCGGTCGCTTGATCTCGCCGCTCGTTGCCGCGCACGCACCCTGGTCAGGCGTTTACGCGTTGCGCGACGCACGCGACGCGTTTGCGGCGCGGGTGCGCATGGCCGAAGCCGCGGACCGGTCTCTCGATGTTCAGTACTACATCTGGCACAAGGACATGTCCGGCACCTTGTTGCTCGAAGCGCTGCGCGCCGCGGCCGATCGCGGTGTCCGAGTGCGGCTTCTGCTGGATGACAACAATACCTCCGGCCTCGACGGGACGTTGGCGGCGCTCGATTCTCATCCGAACATCGAAGTGCGGCTCTTCAACCCGTTCATCATCCGCAGCCCGCGGGCGATTGGATATGTGACCGACTTCTCCCGGCTGAACAGGCGCATGCACAACAAGTCCTTCACCGCCGACAACCAGGCCACGATCGTCGGTGGACGCAATGTCGGCGACGAATACTTCGGCGCCACCGATGGCGTCGTGTTCGCCGACCTCGACGTCATGGCCGTCGGGCCGGTCGTCCACGAAGTCTCCTCCGAGTTCGATCGCTACTGGGCGAGCGACTCTGCGTATCCGCTCGACCGCCTGGTATCGAAAGCGGGAGCGGATGCTCTCGGCGTTCTCGCCGCGGAAGCATCACGGGTCGAAGCCGATCCGGCAGCAGTCGCGTATCTCGAGGCGTTGGCCGCTTCGTCCTTCGTGCATGAGATTGCGGAGCGAACGTTGCCGCTGGAATGGGTCTCGACCCGGATGATCAGCGACGATCCAGCCAAAGCACTCGGCCGTGCGCGGTCTGACCGTCTTCTCATCGAGAAACTGAAGGCGATCTTCGGAGAACCGAAGAAGAAGTTGGATCTGGCGTCGCCGTACTTCGTGCCCGGTTCGACCGGCGTCGAGCTGTTTCGCGAGTGGGCGGCGCGAGGCGTCCAGGTGCGCGTACTGACGAACTCACTCGAAGCGACGGACGTCGCGGCGGTTCACGCCGGCTACGCAAGACGGCGCCGGGCGCTCCTGACCGCCGGAATCGCGCTCTTCGAGTTGCGCCGATCCGCCGGGATGCCGCCGAGCAGAGGCTTGGGGTCGACGGGCAGTTCGGGCTCGAGCCTGCACGCGAAGACATTCGCTGTCGACAGCTCGCGCGTCTTCGTCGGCTCCTTCAATTTCGATCCACGGTCGGCAAAGCTGAATACGGAGATGGGGTTCGTCATCGACAACCCGGCCCTCGCTCATCGGATCCAAACGACGTTCGACGAGAGGATGCCGGTGGACGCGTATGAAGTGCGCCTGTCCGACGATCGCCAGTTGTACTGGCTGGAGACGCGGCAGGGCCAGTTGGTGCGCCACGATAAAGAACCGGGCACCAGCTTCTGGCAGCGTGCCGGCGTCTGGTTGTTGTCACATCTGCCGATCGAGTGGCTGTTATAAAGAGCCTCGGATGATGAATGCTCCGCATTCCGGCTCTGCATCGGCGGGCGATCCGATTCCGCCGCAGTGCAGTGTCATCGAAGTTCGCGTGCCGGAGCTTAAACGCCTCTTCAATGCGATCGATCCCTCTCCTTTCCATGAAAAGGACCTCGATCCGAACGCGGAGGACTTCATCGTCAGTTGGGCGAAGGAACTGCCGAGAACCGCGCCGCTCGCGTTGCTGGTTCATCTCGATCGCGCGGCGGGCCCGCCCGACGAGGCCGCGGTGCTGCGCGATGCCATTCACGCGTTTTTCAGACGGCGTGCGGTGGAGTTCCGGCGCCGCCTGCGGTTGTTGTTCCGCACCGGACGGACGAGCCTGCTCATCGGATTAGCCTTCCTGGCTTCTTCCATTGCAGTCGGCGATCTTCTCGCCACGTGGATGGGTGGCAGCGCTCTCGCCGCGGTCGTGCGTGAGGGGGTGTTGATCGGAGGGTGGGTGGCAATGTGGCGGCCGCTGGAGATCTTCCTTTACGATTGGTGGCCGATTCGAGCGGAGGCACGGCTTGCCGACCGCCTCGCGGTGATGCCGGTCCAGATCCGCTATCTGGGGGACGACACCGCTGCGTCGTGGCGGCACGACTGGCCGGTCGAGACCGCGAAGAAATCATCGTGAGACGACAAATGAGCGACGAACTCTGGCCGCCCCTTCCTTATGAAGCGTGGAAGGACACCTACGCGACGCTGCACATGTGGACGCAGATCGTCGGGAAGGTCGCGCTCGCGCTCGCGCCGCCGGTGAACCACGGCTGGGCGATCGCGCTGCACCTCACTCCGCGAGGTCTGACGACGCGGCCGCTGGCACACGGCAACCGCTCGTTCACGATGGAGTTCGACTTCGTCGACCACCAGCTCGTCATCCGCCCGAACGACGGTGAACGCCGCACGCTGAAGCTCGAGCCGCGCTCCGTCGCCGATTTCCATCGCGACGTGATGGCCACACTGCGCGCGATGTCGCTGCCCGTGAAGATCTGGCCCGTGGCCGTCGAGATCCCCGATCCGATCCGGCTCGACCGTGACACACAGCATCATTCTTACGATCCCGAATTCGCCAACCGCTTCTGGCGGATTCTCGTGCAGATCGAACGTGTGTTCATGGGCTCGCGCTGCACGTTCATCGGCAAGTGCAGCCCGGTGCACTTCTTCTGGGGGAGCTTCGATCTTGCGGTCACGCGATTTTCCGGAAGACCGGCGCCTCCGCGCGAAGGTCCTGCATTCATGCGCGACGCGTATTCGCACGAGGTGATCAGCCACGGTTTCTGGCCGGGGAGCGGCCCGGTTCTCGAGCCGGCGTTCTACGCCTATGCCGTCCCCGAGCCCGCCGGTCTCAAGGAGGCGCACGTGGAGCCGCCGGCCGCCTACTACCATCGCGAGCTGGGCGAGTTCATCCTCCCTTACGAGGCGGTGCGCACGGCGTCCAATCCCGATGCGTTGATCGAGTCATTCGTCGAGACGACCTACGATCGCGCGGCGACTCTCGCGAAGTGGGACCGAGCGGCGCTCGAACGGCCCCGGCCGGCGCAACGGATCGCGTGACGGCGGCTGCGGCCCTGGCGCTACTTCCAGTTTTTCTCGTGACAGCCATAACACGACGGCGCGACTTTGCCACCGCGCAGGTCGCGGCCGTGACACGCGGCGCACTTCTGCAACGGGGTTTCCGATCCGGGCGCGTGCTTCACGCCGCCGCGGTCGACCGTGTGATTCTTCGGAGCTTTCCCCGAGCTCGCCGGTCGCGCGGTCGATGTCGTCGACGTCGGGGGCGTCGTCTGCGTGGCCGGCGCTCTCGTCTCGGTCGCAGGAGCTGTCGTCTGCGTCACTGGTGCCGGGGCCGGGACCGGAGCGGGGGCAGGCTTCGTTGCCGTCGCTGGAGGAGGCTCCGTCTTCGCCGGGACCTGGGTCGCCGGTTTTGGCGCGACTTTTGTGACCGGCCGCGTCGCGGTCGCTGACGCCGCACTCGGCGGCACGGTTGCCGTGGGCGGCGTCGTCGCCGTGACCGGCTGCTCCGTCACGGTCTGAGTCGCAGTTTGAACGGTCGTCGTGACGGTCGCACTGGTGTCGGTCTGAGTCGTACGAGTCTCCGATTGGCAGCCGAGCAGAACGACCACGAGAAGGGCGGGAACGGCAACGTTGCGGTACATATCGATCCTCGTTTCGCGGCCTATCCTACCCCGGTGCGCGTGCCGGAACACGAATTCGCGCTCATTTTCACGGCGTCCGGCGATCCGCTCAGTCATCAGGCGCCGTTCAACGTGCAATGAAGCCGATGCGGGATTCGAGACCGTTCTACCTGGTCGCAACAGGCGGCGGGTCTTCAGGCTCGTCGCTCTCTTCAAAGACGCCGCGATAGGCGCGTGTGGCGACCTGTCGTTCACCAAGCACGTCCCGCAGCATCGTGTCGTAATGGACCGCCTGCCGTCGCCAATCCCAGGGCTCGACGGCGGCGCGGGCGGCTCGACCGAGGTGACGTCGCAACTCACGGTCGCGCAACCAACGGAGTTTCTCCGCGATGTCGTCGACGTTTCGCTCCACAAACAGACCGCTCTCTCCGTCGCGGATGAGCTCGGGCATATTTCCGACGCGCGTGGTGATCACCGGCAGACCGCAAGCGACAGCTTCGAGGCACGGGTTGGGCGTCCCCTCGCTGCGGCTGGCGCAAACGTAAACGTCGAGTGAATGGTAGAAGTCGAGCATCTCCTCACGCGTGCGCCATCTCTCTTCGCGTACTGCCAGGTGCAGCTCGCCTCCGGCCGCTTCGACGGCAGGGGCGATGAATTCGTGCACCCCTCGATGCTCTGCCCCCTGGTTTTTCAGGCTGCCGGCCCAGCCGACACGTAAGGGGCGCACGGTCCCCGAAGGATCGACCGTCGCGGCCGGTCGGAAGAACTCGGTGTCGACGCCGTTCGGCGTGTAGTAAACAGGCCGGCCGAGCTGCGACCCCACCTCGTCGAGCAGAAGCTTGTTGTTCATGAACACGGCCCGCGGGAGTTTCCGCAGCATTGCGAGACCCGGCTCGCGCCACGCGCCATCGAGCTCGTAGTGACTGCAGACGCCGATGACGAGGCGGTCGCGAATTTGCCGCAACACGTCGCTTAGATGGCTGAGCCGCTCGGCCTGGAGCCAGTAATAGAGGAGCACGCAGTCGGCATGCGTCAGATCACGGATCGAGACATCGGCCTGATAACGCTTTTGGATGTCGTAGTCGCCGCCCAGCCACGTTGCCAGAGCGTCCGTCTTGCGGTCGTGCGCCCACTTCGGACGGTCCACGACGACGAGGATCCGCGGACGCGAGCCGTGGCTCAAAGATTTCTCCAGAGCAGGCAGTGAGTCGTGCGCGGCGACGAGGGATCGAGGTCATCGTCACCTGCAGTGACCTTCAACTCGGCCTCCGACGGCAGGCGTATCGCATCGGCGGTCAGCGTGGCTCTCCAGCCGTGCCAGCCGTCGCGGACCTCTGCAGGGTCGTAGACTCTCCTTACGTACTTGCGCACGGCGTGCTCGTGGCTGAGGAAAAGGTAATGGCGCAGCCGGCAGCGGCGCGGCGAAATGCGTCGCCCTCGAAAGCTGACGGCGTGTCCCCCGGAGCTTGCGAGGTCGACGGGTTGCTGCTGCCGCTTCCACGCGCGCACGAGGTGCAGATCCCGAGGAGCGTATGGGTAGTACCACCTCATGGTCTGAAGGAAATTCGGATGGTCGTGATCGGGCGCCGCGCACGTCGGCACGAAAGTGAGCTCCGCGAACTCCACAGCGTTGTAGCCGCTCGCATCAGCCTCGGCCAGAGCATCCGCGAGCGTCTGATCCGATCGCGGCGGCAGTGGTATTTCGTCCGCATCGAGATGCACGAACCAATCGGCCGCGAGCTCGCGTGCGAGCGCCTCCTTGCGATGCAGGATCTTGCGCCAGCGGTACGTGCCGTCGCGTGGGATCTGCTCGATGCCGCGCAGGCCGCCACCTAGATAGCGCGAAGCGATGGCAACGGTGCCGTCGGTCGATTGGTTATCGCAGACATACGCTTCGACGCCGTGAGCGAAGAGGTGCTCCAGGCAGCCGCCGATGAATCGCTCCTCGTTGTATGTCGCGATGATTGCAACGACCTTCACGCCGTAGAGGATAATCGCTGCAGAGACGACATGCGTACGAATCGGACCGCCGCGCGTCGATGAGACAAGAATCCGCCGACGAGCGCCTGCGCTTCGCCGGGTTCCTCGCCGCGGCGTTCTTCGTCCTCACTTTGCCCCGTCTGCTGCTGCACGAATTCTGGCGGGATGAAGCGTGGCTCTGGTTGGTCGTCACCGAGAGCCGGTCAATCCGCGAACTGTTCCTACCGTTAGGGAGAAGCGGGGAGGGCTACCTCTTTCCGCTGGTTTGCTTCCTGGCACGCCAGGTGTCGACGTCTCCGCGGGCGATGCAGCTCGTGCACTTGATGCTGGCCATGGCGGCCACCTTCGTGTTCGTCCGCTGGGCGCCGCTGGGCCGGCGAGAGCGCGCGCTCCTTGTTCTCGGCTATTTTCCATTCTATGAATACGCGGTAATCAGCCGACACTACGTGGCCGGAGTTCTGCTCGTGTGGTTGGCCTGCGCCGCGGCGCACTGCCGCAGGCCGGCGCTCGGCCTCGGCGCTTCGCTCGGGCTGCTCTGTCAGACGACCGTCTACGGCTACATCCTGGCGATCGCGCTCGCCGCCGGATGGATGCTGGACCGGCGGCTTCGCCGCCGCGAAGTGACGCCGGTCCCGCGGGCCGAGGCTGCCGTCGGTGTGGTCCTGTTTTTGGCGGGCGCCGGCGCGGGCCTCGTCCAGCTGGTTCCACGGCCAGGCACGAGCTTCGCGCCGGGGTGGCGGTTTGGCTGGGATCCGGCTCACGCTACGAAGGTGCTCAGCATGCCCTGGCGTGGTTTCATACCGCTCCCGCGGCCCGAGCTCGAGTTCTGGAACACCAACGTGCTCGGCGCGTGGACCGGTCTTCAGGCGGCGGCAGGCGTGATGACGTTGGCGCTGGCCGTCGCGATTCTCTGGCGCCGGAAGGTGGCGTTGATGATCTTCCTCATCGGTGCCATCGGTCTGCTCGCTTTCGGTTACGTCAAGCTCGTCGGCGAGGCGCGCCACCACGGTCACTTTTGGCTTCTCTTCGTCGCAGCTCTCTGGCTGAGCGGCGCGCACGGGTTCCAGCGGGACGATCGCCGCTCCTGGCGCACTGCCGCTCTCCTGACGCTGTTGATCGTTCATTGCGGTGCCGCCGTCTTCGCGAGCTGGATCGATCTCCGCCATCCCTTCTCGAACGGCGCCGCGACCGCCGAGCTGATTCGCAACAAGGGGATGGACCGGCACCCATTGCTGGCTTACCGCGAGCCGCCCGCTTCCTCGGTTGCGCTGGCGCTGGGGCAGCCGCTGTACTTCCCGTCGCGACGCGTCTTCACCACATATCCGGATTGGGGTCCCGAGCAGCGGGAGCTCAGCCAGCCGGAGCTGCGCTGCGCTGCACGTGACCTGGCTCGGCAGGAAGGCGAAGACATCGTCCTGGTGATCAACAGAGAGCTGCCAAAGTGGAACGAGATCGCCCCGGCCGGCTCTACGCTCGGCGCGATCGTGCCCAGCGAGAACTATCACCTGTATTGGCTGCGCCTCGGCCGGCTGGCTGCAACGGCTGCGGAGGCGCACTGCGGCAGCGAGTGATGGTTCAGCGGTTGCGCTGTCTGTGATGCGACCGCGTAACCCTCGCCAGAGAGCCGGCCGGGTTCATTCATTGTGTTGCGCTGTGTTGCGCTCGCGAAAGGTCGGTTGGTAGCGCATACGGGAATCGAACCCGCCCGCGAAGATCCACGTGGCGCTCTGCGCCGTATGCAGGTACCATTAGCGCCTTCATGAAAATTGAATGTAGTCCGCTGACGGCGAGAGCCGTGTCCGCCGGGCGGCGACTCGCGCTGATGTGCGCGATCGCGCTCACCGCTGCAGCCGCACAGGCACAGATCACGATGTACACAGATGCTTTGCAGAATGGGTGGCAGGATTACTCGTACAACGGCGGGTCGGATTTCCTGAACACCAACCCCGTACATAGCGGGACTAAGTCGATCGCCTTCGCGGCCGCTACGATTCCGGCTTTCAACGGCCTCTCGTTCGCCCGACCGGCCCAACCCGTTTCGACGAACACCAATCCGTTGCTTCACTTCTGGATTCACGGCGGCACCGTCGGCGGGCAATTGCTGTTCATCGATCTCGCGTTGGGTGAGGATGTCAACGGAGAGATCGTCGTGGCCAGCGCCCAGTTCAACCCCTACGTGCCGGGTGGCATCCAGGCCAATCAGTGGGTTGAAGTGACGGTCGATGTGAGACAACCCCCGCTGTCTTATAACGGCTCGTTCGATCGAATCGATTTTCAGAGCGCAAGCCCGGACGCCGTGCAGCCGACGCTCTACATGGATGACATGAGCCTCGAACCGCCGGTGGCGGCCGGAGTCAGTCCCATCGTCATCCAGCAGGACATGCAGGCGCCCGCGCTCTTGCCGGTATCCGAGCAGATGCTGAGCGATGTCATCACCTGGTACGACGGCAGCGCGCAGCCGCGAACGGCGACGGTGGCACACGACAACACCCCGCACTTTTATGGCGGAACGGGCACGATCTTCGGCCACGCGTTGCGCGAATTTCAGTATCGGTTGGGCGATGGCAGTACGCGCGTCGCCAGTGTGACGACGTACGCCGGCAACGGCTCGCACGGCGGTTTCGGGTATGTCGTCAACCATTCGAATGCCGGAGCTTGCGTCGGCGATGATTCGCCGCTCGGCGACTTCTTTCCATACGGCACGTTCACGCGCGTGTTCTCGGGACGCCACCACGCGATCATCCGCTTCACGCAGAACTATCCGCGCAACTGCCCCAACTTCGCGCGAACCATCCCCGTGACGATCGAGTGGATGTTCTCGACCGGCCGCGACAACCCTGTCTTCGCGATTACGTACGACGTCGATCTGGTCAAGAGGACGTCGAACAACGAGATCGCGCCGGCCGACACGCTGTTCGACGACACCCGGGCTCCGTACGGGGAGTTGAACATCGACGGCGATGGGTTCACCGACATCGACGGCGTGGCCTGGGGCGATCGCTTCAAGTTCACGTCGACGACCGCGCCCGTCACTTTGAGCAGCGAGTGGACGTACAACGTGGCGAACACCGTCCCGTACGTGAAGGAGTGGATCGCCGGCCCATTGACCGTCGATCATAAGAAGAATGCCACGATGGGACTCGTTCAGACCCAGACGATGGCTCAGCAGGACGCCGGCGCGCGCAACCGCTACTACCACAACATCACCTCGAACTGGAACATGACCTCTGCCATTCACCCTAACGCGTGCAACTACGGCGATGTCGGTCCCTACAAAATGCCCTGCCAGAACGAATGGGCATATCAGGCGAACGCTGATAACCTCGCTGTCGGCGTGTCGTCGAACAACGCCCGCCTGACCTGGGGGACGGCGTACGGCTTCCTCGGTCAGACCAACTACGACGCGGACGACGAATACCCCATCACCAATCCGGGCCTCTCGTCCTACCCACCCGGATATCCGAAGAAGAGCTATTCGCTGTTCGTCATCCTCGGTGAGCATACGAGCTCTCCCGTCGAAGCGCAGGTCACGCAAATCGAAACCATCCAGACGCTGACGCTCACGGCTTCGATGGGGAGCGTCGTGACGAGCGGACCGGCCGGTGTTGCCCGATCCGACGCGCCGGTTGCGTACCAGCCCGCGGGATACAACCACGTGTACGGCGCGCTCGCGTTCAACGCGATGGGCAACGAGCTGGCGGCCAACATTGCCGTCGGCGCGGGGACTTTGAAGAAGCCGTTGATCATCATCGGCAATTACACAGGGGCGGAGCCGGTCGTGAAGCTCGGCGGAGCGCTGCTCGTTGCGGACGCGGACTACTTCGCGTCGCTGCGACCCGCGGCGAACGAGCTCTGGATCACGCTGAACCGCGACCTGACCGGCAACACGAACCAGCTTCTGATCAACCCGCCATCCGACGGTTTCGGACTCGTGGCCACCGTCGTCACCGCGAACCGCGTCGATCTCGCGTGGATGCCGGTTCCGAACGCCGACTCGTACATCGTGGAACGGGCGTCATCACTGGCCGCAGGATTCGTGACTCAGGTCGGAGCTCCTGCCGGCTCGAGCATCTCCGACACCACGGCTGCAGCAAACACCGCATACCTGTATCGCGTTCGCGCGGTCACCGGCGGCATCGAGTCCGCCAACAGCAACTCCGCTCTCGCAACGACCGTCATCTTCACGGATCCGAATCTGGCCGCGGTTCCGGTGAAGGCGGTGCACATGACCGAATTGCGAACGGCGGTCAATGCCGTGCATCTCCTGGCCGACCTCGGAGCGGTCTCCTTCACGGATTCGATCACCATGCCGCCGCCGCCATACGTGAACATTCGAGCGCTCCACATGACCCAGCTCCGGACGAAGCTCGACGAGGCCCTCGGACCGCTCGGGTTCGCGACCGGCGGCTACACCGATGCAATCGTCGCCGGGACGACGACCATCAGGGCAATTCACTTTCAGGAGATTCGCGACCGGGTGAACTGATGAGAATCGGCGGGGCAGCGTCTGCGCGCGTCACTTTACGCCGCTGCGCAGATCGATGATGGACTGCTTCTTGATCGCCGTCGTCTGCGGCGTGATCGCCGGATCGGAGTAGACCACGGGGGGAAGGCCGATCCACGCGCGCGCCTGATTGAGTCCTCGCCGCAGCTCGCGGATGTGTACGGCCTTGATCGTCACGTTGTTGAGCGATGAATCGGTGAACGCCTGTGCGCCGAGGCCGGCCGCCGCGCGCATCGCATTCACCGCCGTCCGGAGCTCCGTGACGTGCGCGACCTTGACGGGCGTGTCGCTGTTCAGAGGATCGTCGGTGAAGTCGATCGTCGTCGCGGCATCGACGTTACTGAATCCCGACACGAGTCCGGCGCTCGCCGCGCGGACCTTGTACAGATAGGTCGTGTTCGCGGCGAGTAAAGGGTCGGAATCCTGATACGAGGCGATGGTTCCGTTGGTGCCGATGAATGTATACGGCGCTCCTCCCGAGCTGCGCCACACCTCGTAACTCGCAGTCCCACCGATGCCCGGAACGCCGATCCAGCTCAAGGCGATGTTGGTCGCGCTCGTGCGATGGGCGTCGAGATTGGAGGGCGCGCCGAGGTATTGGCCGCCCATGACGAGCAGCGTGATGCTCTGCGCCGGCACGGTGAGCGACAACTGTGGGCTCACGCCTCCGATCGGGACGCCCGCCAGGTGTGTGATCCCACCAGAGTCGAGCTGCCAGCGGTCAGCCGGGCCGGTCGCATTGATGTTCTGCAGATTCACTGCGACGTCGTAGTCGGTGCCCGGCGTCTTCGCGATGATCATGATCGTCAGCGCGCCGTCGCTCGACCGGAGCGCCGCGAACGTGGAGACATCATCCGGGTTCGGTCCACTCGCGCCTGCGCTGACGTCGCCGAACTTCGAACCGACGCCGTCGTAGTTCCGATACATCCCGATCGCTTTGTAGACGAGCGAATTCGTCTCCGGCACCGTCCAGCGCACGCCCATGTCGAGCCCCTCCCGCCCGAAGATGCCGAGGATGTCGGCTTGCGCGGTGGCGCCATTGATGTGAGCCTCGGCGCCCCAGTTGTACTCGGTGACGCCGATCTTCGTCCCGGGATAGTCGTCATTCGCCCATTGCCTGAGGCGCGGGATCAAACGCACGATGCCGCTGTCGATGCCCGTTCCTCCGATGTACGACTCGTTGACGTACGCCGGATCCCAGAGGCCGCGCGTCGAGCGGTTGCGGAGCAACTGCATCGTCGGCGACACATCGTCGAACGGGCAGCAGAACTCGCCGCCCTGCGGATAGAAGTGAAGCGAGAAGAAGTCGAGGATGCGCGTTCCGTTCGACTGCTCGTAATCGCGCGCCTGTTGCAGGAGGTACTCCGCGTACGGGATGTTGCCGTGGGCCAGGCGATCGGCGGGCCATCCCGGTTGGCCGTAATTCTCCTGGTCGATGCCGCTATAGAAGTATCCGTCCCATCCCCATTCTTCGACGCCGGTGATGAGCGCCGTCGGATCCTTCGCTTTGATGGCGGCGCCGTAGTCGGCCATCTTGTTCCAGACTTCATCGGTGGTCGCACCGGCCGGATGCACGTCCCAGTGATCGAAGCTCCACAGCGACGGCTCGTTGTCGAGGGCGTAGTAGCGCACGCCGCCGGACGCCGCAGCGCCGTGCGTGTCGACCATGTGCTGCACCCAGTTGCCCTCGTGGGATGAGGGGAAGACGACGCTGGTATCAGCCGGGTCGTTGATTCCGAGGAGACGGTTGCCTCCGGATCTGCCGTCGCCGCAGTCGGGCCGAAAGCCATCGACTGCGTCGCAGCAACCCTGCCCGCCGTATAGCGCGACGGAGTAACCGCAGCGGATCGAATTGTCGAACGGCAGCATGCCCATCATCGGGATCGTGATGAGCGCGTCCAATCCCGCAGTGAGCGTCGGCTGGATGAAGTTGTCGGCCGCGGTGCCAGGTGCAGCGGCAGCAGGTTCGTCCGGGATGTTCTCGAAGAAGTAATCCTTCGCGCGGTTCGTGGTGTTGATCTCCCAGTTGTGGCGGCTCGTGGCGTTGCCTCCCCAGCGATTGATCGTGACGCCGAGGTCGGCGAACGTCGCGGGCTTGGCGAACGCGACACCGTAGATGCGCGGATCGATCGGATGGCGATTGAGGGCGGCGTCGACGTTGATCGTGACTACCGGGTTGGCGTGCGGCACCGGCACGGGACGGCGCATCGCCCCAGCCGCGCTGAGCGAAGCGACAGAGAGTGCGATGAGGACCGTCCGGCGGCGGTTCGAGGACATCGTATTCAGTTGTGGAGCAGCGATCATGATCGGCCCGCGATCGCGGTCAGTCAAGAAATCCCGCAGCTTTTCAGCGCGGGCGTGAGAGGCCTCACGCTGGCCCGGTCGCGCGCATCCATAATGTCTTCATGCTGCGCCGGGCCGCGATCGCCGCCGCGTTCATCCTTTCCACGACCGTCCTCTTCGCCGCGCGCCAGGGCGGCCCGATCCCGGTGCCGCTGCCTCTGTTTCCGGGCAACAACTGGTGGAACACCGACATCAGCAACGCGCCGGTCGATCCCAACTCCGCGGACTTCATCCAGTTCATCGGCCCGACGCGCGCGCTCCATCCAGACTTCGGCGGCGACGCCGGCGGAGGCGATGTCTATGGCTTCCCGTTCCTCATCGTCGACGGGGCGCAGCCGCTGAAGACAGTGACGTTCGAATTCTCCGATGAGAGCGACGGCGTCAACCACATCACGGACACCTCCTTCCCGTTCTACCCGATTCCGGACGAGGCGATCACGATGAACGGGTGGGTGGAGGGGGGGCAGCCGGGAAACATCGACCAGACCGCGGACGCCGACCGCCACGTGCTGATCGTCGACAAGACGAACAACACCCTCTACGAGCTGTACAACGTCTGGTTCAACGGCACGTCCTGGGTGGGGGGATCGGGTGCGTTCTTCGACATGAAGACGAACGACCGGCGGCCCGAGGCGTGGACGTCCGCCGACGCCGCGGGCCTGGCGATCCTGCCCGGCCTCGTGCGATACGACGAGATCGCGGACCTTCCCGAGATCACGCACGCGTTTCGCGTGACGGTGCGGGCCACGAATGATCACGTCTATCCGGCTTCGCACACGGCAGGATCGACCGCGGATGCATTGCCGATGGGCGCTCGCCTGCGGCTGAAGGCGAGCGTGGACATCACCGGATTTCCGGCCGACGTGCAGAAGATCTTCGCCGCATTCAAGAAGTGCGGACTGATCGTCGCCGACAACGGCTCGGACATGTACATCAGCGGCACCTACGACAGGCGCTGGAACAACGACGTGTTGAATCCGGCGTTCGCGTCGCTGACGGCGAACGACTTCGAAATCATCCAATTGGCCTGGCAGCCGCCGGTCTCGCTGCTCGTCACGCTCCCGCCCGCGGTCACCGTGGGCGGTGCGACGAACGTGACAGTCACCGCATACCTTCCGACCTACAACATCAAAACCGACTATACCGGGACGATTCACTTCACGAGCTCGTCCCCCGCGGCGGTGCCGGCGGATTACACATTTACCGCCGGCGATAACGGGACGCACACGTTCAGCGCCACGCTCTCGACGGCCGGATATCAGACGATCACCGCGACGGACATGGCTGACCCGACGATCACCGGTTCGGCGACCGTGAGCGGCGGACCGGGCACACCGTCGGGTCTGGTCGCGACAGCAGCGAGCGGGACGCAGATCAACCTCACGTGGGATGCGCCGGCCGGCGGCGCGGCGCAGTACGAGATCGAGAGACGAACGGACTCGAGCGGCTACACGCTCCTGACGACGACGGCGGCCACGAGCTACACGGACAGTCCCGTCAGCGCCGAGGCGGCGTACGTCTATCGCGTGCGCGCGAAGAACGCCTCATCGCAACCATCCGCGTACAGCATTCCCGATGCGGCGATGACGTTCTTCTTCACGGATGATCCGGTGCTTCCCGGAGTGACGCTCGTGAAGGCGGCTCACATCACGCAGCTCAGAACGGCGGTGAACTTCATGCGCGCCGCGGCTGGACTGACGGCGACGTCGTTCACGAACCCGACGCTCGGCAACACGGTCGTCATTCAAGCCGTTCATCTTCAGGAACTGCAGGACGCGCTGAACGAAGCGCGGGCGGCGCTCCTGCTCGTGCCGAGCGGCTACCACGACGCGACGTACGAAGCCGGCACGACCACCGTGAAGGCGCCGAACGTGCAGGAGCTGCGAAGCGGGACGAAGTAGGGAACCGAGGAGCGCCGGCGTCCGCGAGCGTCATCTATATGGATGTCATGCGCGGGGAACCGCGAGGTCGGCCACGCGCGCGCTCGGGAGTCGCTCGAGCGCACGTGGATCGATCCGCACTTTGCTCGATCGGTTGCCGCCGCCGACGATGATCGTCGGCCGCTCCATCACGCGCGCATCGATCAGCAACTGCATGTCAGGCGGCAGGCCGAAGATCGTCACGCCGCCGATCAACATTCCGGTGAGAGCGGCGGTCTCTTCCGCCGACGCGAACGAGAGCCGCTTCACGCCGACGATCCCGCTCACCTTGTGATTGACATCGAGCTTCGTGTCGGCGCGCACGAGGCACCCGATGTACTGCCGCGGCTCCGTCTTCAGCGCGACCAGAATTGTGTTGCACGCCTCTTCGGGCGAGATGCCGTAGTGCTCGCAGAACGCCGCCGTATCGGCCAGCTCGGGTGCGCACGGCAACACCTCGTAGCTCGCGCCGATCGCATTGAGCGCCTCGCGAACGCGCTCATCGAGAATCGAAGAATCAGTCATGAGTGCTGAGTGCTGAGTTGCGCTCCACTCAGCACTCAGCACTCAGCACTCAGCACTCAGCACTCAGCACTCAGCACTCAGCACTGATTTTCACAGATTCACGCGACTCATATTCGGATAGCGATCGCCCGCGGCCGCGCCCACCGGCGCCGCCTCGTCGATCCGCTCCAGATCCTCGGGCGTGAGCTCGATGCGGATCGCTGCCACGTTCTCCTCGAGATGCTTCGGGCTGCGGCTGCCGGGAATGGGGACGATGTCTTCGCCGCGGGTGAGCAGCCATGCCAGCGCGAGCTGCGCCGGCGTGACGCCCTTCTCTCTCGCGATCTCCTCGATCCTCTTCACGAGATCGAGGTTCTTCTGGAAGTTCTCACCCTGGAATCGTGGGATGTTGCGGCGATAGTCATCAGGCTCGAGATCATCGACCGACTTGATCCGGCCCGAGAGAAATCCGCGGCCGAGCGGACTGTAGGCCACGAAGCCGATCCCCAGCTCGCGCACCGTCGGCAGAATCTCGTCCTCGGGCTCGCGGCTCCAGAGCGAGTACTCGGTCTGCAGCGCGGTGATCGGATGCACCGCATGTGCGCGGCGAATGGTCTTTGGCGCCGCCTCGGAGAGGCCGAGGTAGCGGACTTTGCCGGCGCGGACGAGATCGGCCATCGCGCCGGCCGTGTCTTCGATCGGCGTGTTGGGATCGACGCGATGCTGGTAGTAGAGATCGATGTGATCCACGCCCAGGCGCTGCAGCGAGCCGTCGCACGCCTTGCGCACGTACTCCGGCCGGCCGTTGATGCCAACCCAGCTCCCGTCGGGCCGCCGTTCGTTGCCGAACTTGGTCGCCAGCACCACTTCCTTGCGCCGGCCGCGAATCGCGCGCCCGACGAGCATCTCGTTCGTGAACGGACCGTACATGTCCGCCGTGTCGAGGAACCTCACACCGAGATCGAGCGCGCGGTGAATCGTGGCGATGGACTGCGCTTCGTTGCTGGCGCCGTAAAACTCGGACATGCCCATGCAGCCGAGGCCGACGGCGCTCACTCGCAACTGCTTCCCGAGGACGCGTGTTTTCATGGCGGGGAAGTGTATTTCAGGATTCGTGAGCGGTGACTCGTAACTCGGCATTCGCTTCGTGGGTTGTTTCGTTGACCGTTGACCGTTGGCCGTCGACGAGGCGGTCTCTCGCCGTCGCTTCCCTGTGCGCCGCCCTGACAACGGTCAACGGCCAACGGTCAACGAAAGCACGCCACGGAGGGAAAGGGTAGCTCTCGCGATGCAGGGCCGTGCCCACCGTCCACCGTCCACTGTCAACGGCTAAGGCGAGTACTTTCTCGTCGGCACTCCCTCGCGCTTATCAATACTGAGTTGCGCGAGGATCTGGGTGAGACGGCGGCCTTCCTCGTCGCAGGCCAGCCATGTCTGACAGAGCATCTGCACGTGACCGGGGTCGATTTCGGCCGAGACCGTGAAGCCGTTCGGCGGCTGCATGGGGAGTCGGGTCTCGCTCTTCTTCCAGATGCCGTCGACGAACTCGCACTTCCGGTAGCGATCGCCCTTGCCGACCTGGTACGTGTAGCCGCCGAGGGGCGGGACTCCGCGTGCGTTCGCGATCTGTTCGTTGAGAGCGCGGGTGACATGTTCGGCGATGAGCTCGCGCAGCAGCCGGTCGGATTCGTCGCCGGTGTTCACGAAGCGGACTCCGGACTGATACTCGCCGGGACGGAGGAGCATCGAACGCACGGCTTCGCATTGCAGGCGAATCGTCTGGCCGTGCCAGTTGATTCGCAGGATATTCGTTGCGGCGCGCGGGAAGCGCTGCTCATGCGACAGACGCGCCCCGGTGACGGAGATCTCGACGACGCGCACCGTCACGTTGTCGACGGTCGCCGGGTGGTTGTCGATGAGCTGAATGCGGCCGTATTTGCGCCGCTCCGCGCCCTTCGCAGCCATCACCGTGCCTCCGCGGACAATCGTCCGGTCTGGAACGGGTTCCGCATTTTTCAAGTCTGCATACGAAAGGAGAAACGACGATGCTGAATGCAATCACGATGTTGAAGTCGGATCACGTTCAGGTCAAGCGCTTGTTGCGCCAGTTGGAACAGATTGGCGACCGCGCTGTCAAGGACCGCGAGCGTTCGCCGAGGAACGCCGGGCTCCGGCCGGCCGTCGAGACGACGGCGGACCAGCCGGCCAGGGGCCGGCGCTCCTCGGGAAATGGCGAGTCGCGTAGTTTGCCGAGGAACGCCGCCGTCTCGGCGGCTGGTCCGCCGGCCTCCGGCCGGCCGTGACGACGATGCTCCTCGGGAAATGGCGCGCCCCGCGCTCGGTAAGCGATGACTCCTTCGGTAAACTGCGCGCGTATGTACAACCTCGCGCGGTTCGGCTTCTCCGACATGATGGATTGCCGGGCGCGCCTGCGGTCGATCTTCGACGAGGAGCCGGCAACCGTGACGGAGGCTGGGGAGCGCGTCGTCCGATTCTTCTACGGCGAGCTCGCCGATGCCAGCGGACAGCCGGCCTGCGCTCTGGTCCGGCTCTTCAAGACCCATCCTTACGAGAAGCTGGACGAGGAGAGGAAAGCATTCGTGCGCCGGACGGTGCCGGACGCGGATCGTCTCGATTCGCTGCGATGCCTCGTGCTGATCGCTACGGCCGGCGACGTGAAGGAGTGGAACTCGCCCCACGACTCGAGAGGGCACAAGGCGATCGCGCTGACGAGCGAGAAGATGGTGGAAGAGGCGCCGATGATCGCGCAGCTCATCAAGCAGCTCGGCGTGGCGATCTCGACGGTGTTGAGCCCCGATCCGAGTCTGCTCCTCGACATGCGGGACACGTCGCACAACGTCTTCTACGTGCCGGTGGCGCTCGGCAGCCCGTCGATCGTGGCGCAGAACGAATTCGTGATTCCGTACGGCATCAGCTCCGTCGTCGGATTCGGAGGCATGCTCGCATCCGGAGATCTCTTCGCGACGATCCTGTTCTCGAAGGTGCCGATCAGCGCGGAGACAGCGGATCTGTTCAAGGTGATCGGTCTGAATCTGAAATTGGCGCTGTTGCCGGTCGCTCGGAGGCCGTTGTTCGCGGCGTGAAGTGTCGCGTTGCGAATCAGCGACTCGCGCCTGCGCGGCGCGACGCGGTCTTCAGCGCAGCGTGCTCGCCGGCGGCGACGGAGTTGAGCCACGCCACGAACGAATCGAACAGACTCTCACTCACCTGTGCCGGCTGGATCACGCCGGAGAGCTCTTCGACGTGCGTTCCGGTCGTGAATTGCAGCCGCCCGTCGCGAAGGAGGATCTGGATGAGCATTTCGGAGATGGCGAACTCTTTCGGCGGCTTGACCCCGCGCCGTTTCGCCGAGGCTTTGATGAGCGTACGCGTCGACGGCGCCAGCTCTTTCACGTTCCCGACGAGACTGGCCTCGATGTGGCTGGAGACCGGCGTCAGGACAACGACTTTCGTGAGCGTAGGGTCGAAGCGTGAGGTCGCGTTGATGATGCCGCACGTCGGGGGGAGAAAGAGCTTGTCGCCCGGATTGGGATCGAGCGCGGTGTAGATCATCGGGCGCAGCAGGCGGCCCGAGTTGCAGGCACTGATGACGATGTGGCGGATGCCGGCGGGCTCGACGCGTTCCTGGAGCGCACCGATGGCGATGTATGAGCGCTCGGCCTTTGCGTTGTAGCTGCGCTGCAGTTTCAGTCCGTTGCCATTCGTGCCGTGGGTCTCGAGCAGCAGCGTGCGGATCGGCTGGTCGGCATGGATGACGTTGTATCGATCGACGCCATCGAGCACCCGGCTCCAGTCGGCGTCATCGAAGCACGCGAAGCCGAGGGATTGGTAGAACCTGCAGTTGCCGGGAACGCTGAGGTCGGGGCTGAAGACGATGCCCACGCCACGGCCGAGCTCGGCAAGCTTCGGCGAATTCTGGTAGGGCCACGCGCGCGCGAGCAACGTCGTGTTCGCGTCGAGCGCGAACAGGGGGGCCGTGATCAGAGCCGCGAGCAGGATCGCTGTTCTTTTCAGCATGGTGTGACTGCCGTCAGCTGTTGCAAACGCCCCGCCCGGCGACCGGGCACGGCTGTGGAATGCTCAGAGAGGCGAGGAGGCAGTCATGTTGTCACGCTGGGAGCCCCAACTCTACGCGATCCTTCGCATCATCACAGGTCTTCTGTTTGCGTCGCATGGAACGCAGAAGGTCCTTGGATATCCGCCCGGGGGAATGGGAACGAAGATCGCGGTCGGTTCGCTGCCGTGGTTTTCCGGCGTGATCGAGCTGGTCTGCGGACTGCTGATCGCCGCCGGCTTCTTCGCGTCGATCGCCGCGTTCATCGCCTCGGGCGAGATGGCGGTGGCGTACTTCATCGCGCATGCGGGAAAAGGCTTCCATCCGCTCGTCAACCACGGCGAGCTGGCGGTCGTCTACTGCTTCCTGTGGCTGTATGTCGCGGCGCGTGGATCAGGAATCTGGAGCATCGACAGCGTCAGGCCAGGTAGAACAGCGCGAGCCGCGCGATGAGCGCGATGACGACCGCGCCGGCGAATGCGACGTCGACGGCGTTCCAGTAGCGCGACGGGCGAGCAGACTTGGCGGCGCGGATCGCCACGATGGCGGCCGCCCACGCGAAGAGAACCGGCCCGAGGGGATTGAGCGCGTTCGCCTCGCTCCACGAGCCGCGCCCGATCGCGGCGAAGCTCCGCGTCAGTCCGCAGCCCGCGCATTCGCGGTGGAAGAGGATCACGCTCCAGCACAGCGGGACCGCTGCCATTCGGGCCTTTGGGATCATTCCGAGAATCGGCGCGGCGAGTACCGTCAGCGCGGCCAGCCCGAGGATGACGCGGTCCCGAATTGAGAATTGAGAATTGAGAATTGAGAGTTTGGCCATAGAAAAGGCGCGCTGTCGCGCGCCCATTCTCAATCCTCAATTCTCAATTCTCAATTCTCTTACGGCCGGATCGCCAACTGGTCCTCCACCTTGGTCACACCGGGCGCTGACCAGGCCGCGTCGACGGCGTCTTCATGCTCGGCCCACGAGCGGACGTTCCCGCGGAGGATGACGTTGCCGGCCGAGGTCTCGACGGTGATCTTTTGCGCGTCGAGCTCGGCGTTGCGGCGCAGCGCGGATTCGATCTTGTGCTTCACCTCGCCGGCTTCCACTCGCGGCCGCACGGCGATGTTGTTGGTGATGCCCCGGACGCCGTTGAGGCCCCGGCACGCATCTTCGGCGGCGCGCTTCTGGTACATCCACTCGACGTCGCCTTCCAGCGTCACCCAGCCGCTGGACACCATCACTTTGACGCGTCCCTTCGGGATGGCCACGTTCCAGTCGATCGCGCTCAGCGCGCGCTGGGCGATGTCGGCGTCATGCGGCGGCCGCGGATCGTCGACCTTCACCTCGAGGTCGTTTGCCAGGGCCTGCACGCCGGCGACGCGCTTGGCGGCCTTCTCGGCCTCGAATTTCTCCGAATACGTGTTCACTTCACCAACGAGCGTGACGACGCCGTGATCGGCAGTCACACCAATCTTCGATGCGTCGACGCTCGGTTGCCACTCCAGTTCGTCGATGACGTCGTGTTGCAGCTCGCGATCGTTCTTCATGTGCAACCTCCATCTGGTCCACATTCAACATCGAACCTGCGGCGATGGTTCGGCAAGGGCAGCGGTCACCGTCGGCGCGTGAGGCTCGACCGCACCGGCTGTGACAGGTGCAACGCATCGATGAGCGCGGCGTCCGGCCCATAGACGTCGCGCCGGAGCTCGAGATCGCCGTCGTCCGCGATGAACGCCGTCCAGTAGAGGACGTACACGGGGACCGGCGTCCGCAGCGGAATGGCCTTCTCGCGTCCCGTCGCGATCGCGGCGTCGATCGTCTCCGGCGTCCATTCCGGTTGATCGCGCAGGAGCCACGTCGCCAGCTCGAACGCCTTCTCGACGCGGATGCATCCGTGGCTGAACGTGCGCGTCTCGGCGGCGAAGAGGTGGCGCGCCGGCGTGTCGTGCAGGTACACCGTGAAGCGATTCGGCATGTCGAACTTGATGCGGCCGAGCGAATTCCACGGCCCGGGCGTCTGGCGCAGGCGTCCGTCCGTCACGACCTCGATGTGCTCGCGCTCGAAGAACGTCCGGTCGCCCCGCTGTTTCGGCCACAGCTCTTCGTCCGCGATCTTCTCCGGGACGTTCCAATACGGATTGAGAACGATGGATCGGATTTCTGCGGGGAAGAACGGCGTCTCCGTGAACTGCTTGCCCACGACGGTCTTCATGGTCATGCGCGTCTGCCCGCGGTCGACGACTTTCAGTTCGAACGCGGCGATGTTGACCATGACATGCGGATCGCCGAGGTCGTCGGGCATCCAGCGCCAGCGCTCGAGGTTCGCGGCGAGTTGCTCGACGCGCTGTTCTGCGGAGACGTTGAGCTCGCGAATGGTCGCGGCGCCGGCGATGCCGTCGGGGTTCAGTCCGTGATGGGATTGAAAATCGCGGACGAGCCGGTCGAGAGCCTCGTCGAAAATTTCGCCGAGCGCCGGCGAGGGCGCCCCACTTTGCAGTCTGGCCTCGAGCTGCGCGACGCGTCCTCCCCGATCGCCTTTGCGAAGGGCTGGTCCGGGATCGACGGGCGGCCATCCGCCGTTCGCGGCGATCGTCCGATTGGAAGCGAGCGCGGCGCGAAGCCGTGTGTAGCCGTCGGTGCGAGGTGCCAGTCGCTCCAGCGCCTGCTCGACGGTGCCGTCTTCGAGTGCGGCCTGCAGGACCGCGGGCAGATCGATGCGCCGCGGCTCGATGCACCACGCCGGAATCAACGACTGCGGATCGACCCGACCCTGCAGGAGATGGGTTCCGTACAGCAGGAACGCGTCAGTCAGGAGGATGTCGCGGTCCGCGTCTTCCGCTTTTGCGATGCCCGCCAGGTGATACGGCTGTGCATCGAGACCTTCCTCTTCCGATCTCTCGATCGCGCGGATGAGCGCCGCCGCGTTGGCGTCCGTCCACGCCGGCTCGTCATGGCGGCGGTGATAGAAATTCTGCAGCGCGCCGGTCGCGCAGACCGGCTCCCCGGCGATGGTGAGGGATCCCGTGCGCTTAAGGACGTCCAGCAGCGCGCGGACATCCCCTCGTGCCACCGTCGTCCACGCCAGGGCGAACACCAGGGCCCAGATTCGCATCGATCATCCCGATCTCCGGGTTCGGACGCGCACGCCGTCATGGACCTCGTCCGATGGATGCGCGACGACCCGATCGCCTTCTGCGATTCCGGTGAGCACCTCGACTTCATCCTCGCCGGCATGGCCCACGGTGACCGGCTGCACGCGCGCGCGACTGCCGCGGATCGCGAAGACGTTCCATCCTTCCTTCGACGTGAAGATCGCGGTGGATGGAACTTTCAACGCCTGCCCTGACCAGATCGTCACGCGAACGTCGACGCGGAACTGGTCACCGAGTGACTGAGGGATCTCCAGCGGATCGGCGATGACGTTGACGCGCTGTTCCTCGACGCCGAGCGCCGACACCTTCATGAACCCGGAGGGCTCGACGAGGCGGACGCGCGCGCGGATCGGCGTCCCGCCCCCCCACGCTTCGATGAACGCCTCATCGCCTGCTTTCACTTTGACCGCATCAGCCGAGAGAAAGTCGGCGACGGCCTCGAGAGTTCTCGGATCGCCGACCTGCACGATCGGAGTGCCCGCCTGAACGACGGACTCGCTCTCATGATGCACGCGCAGAATCGTCCCGCGAACAGGGGAGCAGAGCGTGATCTCGGCGTTCGTGCCGATGGCACCGAGTGCCGCGCGGGCGACGTCGACTTCGAATGCGCTGGCCTGGGCCCGGAATCGCGCCGCCTCCAGCTCTTTCGCCGCCATCGCCTCGGCGCTGGCCGCCTGCTCGAGCGCTTCGCCCGAGACGATCGCTTCAGCGGAGAGCCGGCGCAATCGTTCGGCGTCACGGCGTGCCTGGAGGTGCGCGGCTGCGGCGCGGCGGACGAATGCTTCGCTCTCGCCGCGGCCACGCTCGGCGGCGAGAAGTCTCGCCTCGAGCTGAGCCTGTTGTTTCGGGTCGAGTGGCGCCGGCTGAATGCGGACGATCGGCGTCGTTTCGTCCACGTCGTCACCGGCGTGCACGTTCACGCGGAGAAGCTGGCCGGCGACGGGCGCCGCGACATCGAAGCGTTCGCGAACCCGCGTCACTCCCTGACTGGACACCGAAACCGTCAACGGCCCCCGGCTCGCGGCGACGGTCTCCACCACTTGCGGTTCCGGAGCGAGCGCATAGGCCGACAGCGCGAGCGCGACAGCCGCTCCGATGATCACTCCCCAGCGTCGCTTCGTCAGCTTCATGGCTCACTCCCTTGTCTTCAGCACCTCGACGAGATCGAGCGTGCGGATGCGTCGCTGCACGACGGCAGCGCTGAACGCCGCCGCGGCCGCGATGATGAGAAACGAGATCGCGTACGTTCTGCCGCTGATCACGACCGGCAGCCGATAAACCTCCGACTCGAAGGCCGCGGCGATCCAGATCGATGTGAGCCGTCCGGCGATGAAGCCGATCGGCAGCGACACCAGCGTCAGGAACACCTGCTCGCCGATGAGCATCAGCGAGACCTCCGTGTTCGTGAAACCGAGGACGCGGAGGGAGGCGAGGTCGCGGCCGCGCTCGGAGAGGGCGATGCGTGCGCCGTTGTAGATGATGCCGAACGCGATGATGCACGCGAACGCCACGATCATCGTCGCGGACATGGCGATGTTCTCCATGACGGTGTTGCGGAAGCTGGCGAGCATCGCATCGCGGAGAAACACCGTGGCCACCGCAGGAGTGTGCTTCAGCACGTCGTAGAGCGCGCGCGCCTGGTTGCGATCGACCGCCAGGTTCGCGCCGCTGATCGATGGCGACTCGCGCATGAACCGGCTCAGCGCTTGGCGAGACATGTATGCCGACGTCCCCACCAGCTCATCGACGGTCGCGGCGACCGGCATCGATTCGCGCGGCCGCGCTCCCTCCTGTGCCTCGACGATCACGCGATCGCCCGGAGCGGCGCCGAGGATGTCGGCGAGCTTGCGCGTGAGAACGAGGCCGTGCAGCGGAAGATCGACGCGATGGTTCCTCGCGTCGACCAGGCGGCGCAAATCCGCCGTCTGTTCCAGCCCGGTCAACACGACGCGCCGGCTGCGATGGCCGAAGGACATCCGCACCGGCACGGCGCGGAATCCCTCGACGCGCGTCACTCCCGGCAGCCGGCGCAAGTCGGCGGCCGCGCGCTCGTCGCGTGGATTCGTGAACAGGACCGTGGCGTCGTCGGTCTGCGCGCCGCGGAAGTAGATGCTGATCATCGCCTCCAGCGAATCGAACGCGAACTGGCCGACGACGAGAATCATCGCCGCCATCGCCAGTCCGGCGACCGACAGCGCCGTGCGGAACGGCATTCGCTGCATCGTTCGCACGACCATGCGCACGGGCGGTGAGACGGCGCGGAGGATCGCCCATCGATCGGCGATCGACCGCCCGTACCGCGGCGGCGCCTCGCCGCGCATCCCCTCGGCCGGCGGCAGCGCGATGACGCGGCGCACTGCACCGATCGACGCCGCTGCGCCCGCGATCAGCGTGACGATCGCGGAGAGCGCGATTGCGCCGGCGCTCACGCGGAAGTTCAGCACCGGAAAGTCGAAGAAGCCGGTGTACATCGCGGTCAGTTGCCTTCCCAGCCAGATTCCGACCGGAACCGCGACGGCGATGGAGATGGAGACGATCACCAGCGCCAGCTCGAGGTAGTGAGTCGCCACCGCGCCATTGGAGTAGCCGAACGCCTTCAGCGTCGCGATCTGATCGCGCTGCGACGCCACGAGACGCGCCAGCACGAGCTGAATGAGAAACGCGGCGACGGCCAGGAAGATCGCCGGAATCGTCGTCGCGGTGACGCGGTCCTGCGCGATCTCGCTGGAGAGCTGCAGGTGCGATACCTGTTCGTCGCGGCCGTATGCGCCGAGGCCTCCGTACGGCGCGAGCACGCGATCGATGCGCGTGACGACATCGCCGGCCGATGCCTTCGGTGCGAGCGCGACGGACAGATCGTTGAATGAACCGGTCATTCCCATCGCCGCTGCCAGGTGATCGCGATGCATCCACAGCACGCCGAAGCGGCGATGATCGGGGAACCCGCCACCGCGCTCCTCCACCACATACTCGGGCGACATCGCCGTGCCGCAGATCTCGAGCTTGCGCCAGCGACCGTTGATGAGCGCGCCGATCGAATCGCCCGGCGCGAGATGGTTCGCCTTCGCGAACGCGGCGCTGGCCAGCACTTCGTCGGGACGATCGGGATCGATGTAACGACCCGTGCGAATGTGCAGGTCGTTGAGCATCGGGACGCGGCGCGGGGGAACGGAGAGGATCCTCGCACTTGCCGGATCCGCCAGGTTCGGCACATCCACCGTCACCTCGGCCACCACGCGCGTCCGCACGGCGCCGACTCCCGGAATCGTCCGGATGCGCCACGCCATCTCCTCGGGTGCGCGCTTGACGGTGACGAAAACGTCGGCGAACCGGTAGCGCTCGTAGTACTCGCGCTGCGTGATCACCAGCGACTCGTACGCGCCGCGCATCGTCACCCACGTCGAGACACCGCAGACCACGATCAGTCCGATCGCGATCGCCTGTCCGCGCATGTGCAGCAGATCGCGGAAGAGCTTCCGGTGGAGCATGCTCACCATTGCAGCTCCTCCGGCGAGATCTTTCTTTCGTTGCGTTTCATCTCGACGATGCGGCCGCTGCCCATGCGGACGACGCGATCCGCCATTCCTGCGATCGCCGCGTTGTGTGTGATCACGGCGACCGTCGTGTGCATCTCGCGGTTGACGTCCTGCAGGACGTTGAGGACGAGCTTGCCCGTTGCGTAGTCGAGTGCGCCAGTCGGTTCGTCGCACAGCAGGACGTCGGGGTTCTTGGCGACCGCGCGCGCGATGGCCACGCGCTGCTGCTCGCCGCCGGAAAGCTGGGCCGGGAAATGATCGGCGCGGTCGGAGAGCTGGACGAGCGCGAGCGCATCGCGGGCGTTCATCGGCTTGTCGGCGATCTCGGTGACGATCTCGACGTTCTCCAGCGCGGTGAGACTGGGGATCAAGTTGTAGAACTGAAAGACGAATCCGACGTGCTCGCGGCGAAAGCGCGTCAGCTCGCGCTCGTCGGCACCGGTGAGCTCGTGATCGCGGAAGTGCACGGCGCCGCTCGTCGGTGCGTCCAGTCCGCCGAGGATGTTCAGCAGGGTCGATTTTCCGCTGCCGGATGGGCCGAGCAGCACGACGAACTCTCCCTCGAAGAGATCGAGGTCGATGCCGCGGAGCGCAGGCACGTCGACGTCGCCCATACGGTAGATCTTCGTCAGCCCGCGCGCGACGAAGATGGGTGCAGCGACTGGTGCCAGTGCAGGCACGCCCATGTTGTCAGCGTAGGGACTGCTGGTGGGATGCGCCGTGACGGCGTCGCGCGGGTGCCGTGATTGGCGACACAAATTGAAAATTGAAAACGAACGCGAAAACGAAAAGGAGCGCCGGAGGCGCTCCCTTTTTTCAATTTTCAATTTTCAATTTTCAGTTCATCTCAACCGTCACACGCCAGCTTCCACGAGCAGCTCATCCTCCAGAGGCCGTTCGACCATGGCTTTCCGCACGACCGTCAACACCGGGCATTTGGCGAAGCGCGTAATGCGCTCGGTCGTCGTGCCGATGACGGTCGCGTCGGAGAACCACTTGTGCTGCGCGCCGACGACGATGAGATCGGCGGTGAGCTTCTCCGACATCTTGAGGACGTGCTCGGCGGGATCGCCGCTGTGGATCACGATCTGGTTGTAGCGGCAGCGATCGCGCACGTGCGGATCGATCCACTGCGAGAACGCGGCCTCCAGTTGCGGCAGCATCGGCTGATCGATCCCCTCCGCGACATACATGATCGCGAGATCCGCGTCGAATGCGGATGCCAGTGCGCTCGCCTGCTGCAGCGCCCAGCGGGCCACGTGCGTGAAGTTCACCGGGCAGAGGATGGTCTTGATCGCGACGTCGGCTTTGTTACCCATCAGCATCGGCGTGACCGTCAGCACCGGGCGGTCGATCTCCCGCAGGACGGACTCCGTGACGGATCCGAGGAGGGCGCGACGCCAGCCGTGCCGGCCGTGCGTGCCCATGATGACGAAATCGGCCCGCGTTTCCTTCGCCGTGTTGACGATCGAGCGCGCGGGCGCGTCCTGAACGATCAACGCCTCTGTTTCCGCACCGCAGTTCGCGATCGCGTAGTCGCGCAGCCTCTCCTGGAGTTTGCGTTTTGCGTCAGGGGCGTTCTCGAGGTAGTAGCCGGCGGGGAGCTCGAGAACGTCGATCGGGAAGTAGAACTCGTCCGCAAACAGAAGCGTCAGGCGTGAGCCGAGACGCTGCTTAAATAGACAGGCATAGCGAAGAGCGAGCTTGCCAAAATCGCTCATGTCTGTCGGAACCAGGACGCGATCGAACGCGAGGCTTTGCATCCATCCCTCCTCTGGACCGTGATGTAGGAAGTAGGAAACCACGCCGGACCGGGCTGTGCCGATGAGAAAAGTCACGAGACCGCGTGCGGAGGATCACTAGGGCGGTTGACGGTGGACCGTTGTGGACGGTGGATGAGGGCCTGCGTCGCTGGTAACTCGGCCGTTGGCCGTTGGCCGTTGACCGTTGACCGTTGGCAGGGCGGTCTCTCGCGAGGGCTGCGGATTATCGTGTGAATTCGTTGACCGTTGACCGTTGGCCGTTGACCGTTGTCAGGGCGGTGCACAGTGAAGCCGCGGATCTCCGCCTGAACAACCCCACGAAGCGAATGCCGAGTTATTGGCGACGCAGGGACGGTGGACGAGGCCCGCCATCGCGGCTGCTACCCCTTTGACCGTTGACGAGGCGGTCTCCTTCACTGTGCACCGCCCTGACAACGGTCAACGGCCAACGGTCAACGAAAGCACGCCACGGAGGCAAAAGGGTAGCTCTCGCGATGCCGGGCCTCGTCCACCGTCAACCATCCACCGTCCACCGTCACAAACAGCCCGCTCTCACGCCATGCGACGCGCGACACACAGAGCGGTGCGGCGCACCATTGCCGCCCTTCTCTCCCAGACGCACCTTCATGTGGGGGACGCCATGAGTGTGCTGGTGAAGCAGACGATCGGTGAGATTGCAGCATCGAATCCTCACGCCGCGAAGCTTTTCGATCTCGTGGGTATCGACTACTGCGGTCACGGGAACCTGACGTTGCGCGATGCCTGTGCCGATTCCGGGTTGAATGCCATCGAGATTCGAAATGCTGTTCAGCAGCTTCCGCGAGATGCTTCCGAGAAGAGTTGGCTTGATCAGCCTTTGAGCGAGCTCGTGGCGTTCCTCCGCAACGAGCGGCATCCCGCGCTGCGACGGTCGCTGACGCACGCCGCGGCGCTGTTCGCCGAGGTGTGTGATGTTGGGACGGAGCATCCTGTCGAGCTCGACGAAGCGCGCGTGCTGTTCAACGGCATCTGTGACGAGATCCACCCGCACATCATTCACGAGGAGCACGTGATCTTCCCGGTCGCCGAGCACCTCGAAGAGTGCTGGGCGAATTCCGAGAAACCGTCGATGACGCTGATGGGCGGTCTGCACCGGCCGATGGCCCTGCTCGTTCTCGACCACGAAGACGTGCTGGCTCGCGTCGCGCGGTCGCGCGCGATCGTGGAGTCGTACGCCGGCGATGATGCGCGCTGGATGCTTCGCGACGCGCTGCTGCAGGTGGAGCACGAGCTCAAGCTGAACATCCATCTCGAGAACAACGTGCTGTTCCCGCGGGCGACGGCGCTCGAAACCGCGGTGGCGAACGACGTCCGGAAGCCGGCGCCGTCGCCGGCATGAGGCTGCCGTGGAGCGGGATTTGCGCCGTCTTCAGCTCCTGGTGAGCCGCGCTGCCGCCGACTGCGGCGGGCATCCGGAGTTCCGCGAGCTCGACGCCTTGCTGCGTCTGGAGAGCGTCGAGACGGAGCGCCTCCACCCGCTGTTGCGCAACATCGAGCGCCCGACGCCGAACGATCCGGACGGCGGCAAGTGCAGCATCATCCGACACAACATCGCCGTCGAGCTGAGGGACTTTCTCGCGACTGAACATGCGTTAACGCGCTGATGCCGGTCGTCGCGTGGATCGTCGCGTTCTCGCTCGTCGGTAGTGTGGTCTCGCTTCTGGGCGGGATCGTCCTCCTGCTTCGCGAGCAGATGGCGCGGCGGTGGTCGCAGCCGCTCGCCGCCTTCGCTGCCGGAACTCTTCTCGGCACGGCCTTCTTCGATCTGCTGCCGGAGGCGCTGGCCACGCACACACACGCGCCGATTCTCTTCGCCACGCTCGGAGGATTCCTCGCGTTTCTGCTGCTCGAGCGCACGGCGCTGATGATTCACGTGCATCACGCCTGCGATGAGCCTCAGCCGCGTGCCGCCACCGCGACCACACCGCTCATCATCATCGGCGACACGCTGCACAACTTCATCGATGGCGTCGTGATCGGGGGGACATTCCTGGTGGGCGTTCCGATCGGCATTCTCACGTCTCTGGCAGTCGCCGCGCACGAGATCCCGCAGGAGATCGGCGATTTCGTCATCCTGCTCCGCAATGGGATGACGCGCGGGCGCGTCCTCATCGTCAACCTCCTCAGCGCCTGCGCGACGATCGTCGGAGCGCTCCTGATCTGGGCCCTCGGCGCTCGGATCGCCGCCCTCATGCCGCACTTCCTCGGGTTGACCGCCGGGTTCTTCATCTACATCGCGGCGGTTGATCTCATCCCGGAAGCGCACCACAGCCACGATACGCGTGAAGTCCTCGGCAGCACGATCGCGCTGCTTTCCGGTGTGATCGCGATTGGCGTGGCGACGCGACTGCTGGCCTAGGGAACCTCTGCACAAGTGCGACCGACCGCGCAACCCGAAGGGCT